>ERZ1032699.28-NODE-28-length-6606-cov-2.674859_pt1 | contig 6606 bp, 5 predicted proteins | sample MGYA00517095_ERZ1032699 | MGnify/ENA primary metagenome ERZ1032699 (study PRJEB33719, sample SAMN04262507) | wastewater metagenome | biome: rural village; feature: composting latrine chamber; material: composting feces with ash | place: El Salvador | collected... | reverse complement strand
ATCGCCTGCAAACTCTGCGAGGCGGTGTGCCCGGCGCTGGCGATCACGATCGATTCGGAAAAGCGGGAAGACAATACCCGCCGGACCACGCGCTACGACATTGACCTGTTCAAGTGCATCTACTGCGGGTTCTGCGAGGAATCGTGCCCCGTGGACTCGATCGTGCTGACCCACGTGCACGAATACCACTTCGAAAACCGTGGCGAGAACGTGGTCCACAAGCCACAGCTGCTGGCGATTGGCGACCGGCTCGAAGCCGAGATCGCAGAACGCCGCACCGCCGACTCCGCATACAGGTAAGACAATGGACTTCGTAACGCTCGCATTTTTCGCGTTTGCCGCCATTGCCGTCATGGCCGCGGTGGGGGTGATCAGCGTCCGCAACCCGGTGCACTCGGTGCTCTTCCTGGTGCTGACCTTCTTCTCGGTCGCCTGCACCTGGCTGCTCATCGGGGCTGAGTTCCTCGGGGTCGCGCTGGTGCTGGTCTACGTGGGCGCCATCATGGTGCTGTTCCTGTTCGTGGTGATGATGCTGGACATCGACATCGCGCCGCTGCGGGAAGGGTACGTGCGCTATCTGCCGGTCGGACTGATGGTGGCGGTGACGAAGCTGATCCAGATCCTCACCGTGCTTCGCCTGCACGCCCGTGCGGTGCCGTTCCCTGCCCAGGTCGAGGCGGCCGAAGCCGGAAACACCGCCTGGGTGGCCTACACGCTGTTCACCGATTACCTGCTGCCGTTTGAAGTCGCGGCGCTGATCCTGACCGTGGCGGTGATCGCCGCGGTGGCGCTGACCCTCAGCCGCAGGGAAGGCACCAAGCGCCAGGACCTGGGCGAGCAGTCGAGGACTCGGGCCGCCGACCGCGTGCGCCTGGTGAGCATGAAGGCGGGCCCGACCCGCAGCACGGGCGACACGCCCGCTGATGGACAGGCTGCGGCCGGGGAGGACAAGCGATGAGTTTCCTTGGCGAGGGCCTGGCCCTGGGCCACTACCTGGCGCTGGGTGGCGTGCTGTTCTGCATCAGCGTGGCCGGCCTGTTCCTCAACCGGAAGAACGTGATCGTGCTGCTGATGTCGATCGAGCTGATGCTGCTTTCGGTCAACATCAACTTCGTCGCGTTTTCCCGCGAGCTGGGCGAAGCCTCCGGGCAGGTGTTCGTGTTCTTCATCCTGACGGTGGCGGCCGCCGAGGCGGCGATCGGCCTGGCAATCCTGGTCGCGCTGTTCCGCAACCGGCAGACCATCAACGTCGCCGATATCGATATGCTGAAGGGGTAGGCGGGCAATGGAACTTTCAACAACCCACCTGCTGGTCATCGTCCTGGCACCGCTGCTGGGCGCGATCATCGCGGGCCTGTTCGGACGCCAGGTCGGCCGCGCCGGCGCGCACACGGTCACCATCATCGGTGTGGCCATCAGCTGCGTGATGTCCGGCTGGGTGCTGTGGCAGCTGGTGCAGGGCGCCACGCCCTACAACGAGAACGAGTACACCTATTTCGAGGTGGGCAACTTTTCCGCCCACGTCGGCTTCATGGTGGACCGCCTGACCGCGATGATGATGGTCGTGGTCACCTTCGTGTCGCTGCTGGTGCACGTGTACACCATCGGCTACATGAAGGGCGACCCGGGCTACCAGCGGTTCTTCAGCTACATCTCGCTGTTCACCTTCTCCATGCTCATGCTGGTGATGAGCAACAACTTCCTGCAGCTGTTCTTCGGCTGGGAAGCGGTGGGCCTGGTGTCCTACCTGCTGATCGGCTTCTGGTTCAAGAAGCCGTCGGCGGTGTTCGCCAACCTCAAGGCGTTCCTGGTCAACCGCGTGGGTGACTTCGGCTTCCTGCTGGGCATTGGCGCCGTTGTCTACATGTTTGGCACGCTGGATTACGCCACCGTGTTCGCCAACGCCGATGCGACGCTTGGCGGCGGACAGATCCTGGAGTTCCTGCCGGGCGTGGAATGGTCCGCGGCCACCGTGATCTGCGTGCTGCTGTTCATCGGTGCCATGGGCAAGTCGGCGCAGGTGCCGCTGCACGTGTGGCTGCCCGACTCGATGGAAGGCCCGACCCCGATCTCGGCCCTGATTCACGCCGCGACCATGGTCACCGCCGGTATCTTCCTGGTGGCGCGCATGTCGCCGCTGTTCGAGCTGAGCGATGCTGCGCTGGCGTTCGTGCTGTTCATCGGCGCTACCACCGCGTTCTTCACCGGCCTGATCGGCATCGTGCAAAGCGACATCAAGCGCGTGGTGGCGTATTCCACGCTGTCGCAGCTGGGCTACATGACCGTGGCGCTGGGCGTGTCGGCCTACTCGGCGGCAGTGTTCCACCTGATGACCCACGCGTTCTTCAAGGCGCTGCTGTTCCTGGGTGCCGGCTCGGTGATCATCGCCATGCATCACGAGCAGGACATGCGCCGCATGGGCGGCCTGCGCAAGTACATGCCGGTGACGTTCTGGACCATGGTGATCGGCACCCTGGCCCTGATCGGCACGCCGTTCTTCTCCGGCTTCTACTCCAAGGACACCATCATCGAAGCCGCGTCCCTGGCTTCGGACCGGATGGGCTGGGTGGGGACCTACGGCTACTGGGCGGTGTTGGCGGGTGCGTTCATCACCAGCTTCTACAGCTTCCGCCTGCTGTACATGACCTTCTTCGGCAAGGAGCGTTTCCGCGATGCGGTGCCGCACGCTGACGGAGCGCATGACGACGACCACGGCCACCACGGCCCGGTTGAGCCGCGCGAGTCGCCGTGGGTGGTGACCCTGCCGCTGCTGCTGCTGGCCATTCCGTCCATCGCGATCGGCTTCTTCACCGCCGGGCCGATGCTGTTCGGAACCAACTGGTCCGGCGCTGTCGAGCAGCTGCCGTTCTTCTCCGGTGCCATTGATCTGGCGGCTGCCCGCGACACGGTGGCAATGCTGGGCGAGCGGATGTGGCACGGTCCGGTGGCGTTCGCGCTGCATGGCTTCGTGACTCCGGTGTTCTGGCTCGTTGTGGCCGGGTTTGCACTGGCCACCGCCATGTACTGGTGGCGTCCGGAGCTGGCCGATCGCGCCAGGCAGGCGCTGCGCCTGCCGGTCAAGGTGCTGGAAAACAAGTACTGGGCCGACGATCTGTGGATCAAGGGCTTCGCCGGGGGCAGCCTGCAGATTGGCAGGGTGTCGCGCTGGATTGACCAGAAGCTGATCGACGGCCTGATCGTGAACGGTGCCGTGCGGGTCGTGGGCCTGGTGGCCTCCGTTTCGCGCCGGGCCCAGTCCGGTCTCCTCTACCACTACGCATTCGTGATGATCATCGGCCTGGTGTTGCTGCTGGCCGTGCTTATCCGCCACTGGCGCTGACGGAAACAGATACGTGTCGAACTGCCTCTTCTCAGTCTTCTGATCTGGCTCCCCATCCTGGGCGGCCTGTTTACCCTGGCGTGCGGCAACGCACGGCCGAATGCCGCCCGGTGGGTGGCGCTCGGCTCGGCGGTGGTGATCTTCCTGGTCAGCCTCCTGCTGCTGACCGGGTTCGACTTCGCCGCTCCGGGCCTGCAATTCCTGGAGCGCCGCGAGTGGATTCCCGCGTTCGACATCCAGTACCACCTGGGTGCGGACGGGATTTCCGCAGCGCTGATCGTGCTGACCACGTTGACCACGGTGCTGGTGCTGATCGGCGCCTGGACTTCGATCAACAGCCGGGTCAGCCAGTACTACTCCGCCATGCTGATCCTGGAAGGCATGATGGTGGGTGTGTTCTCGGCCGTGGACGCGATGCTGTTCTACGTGTTCTTCGAGGCCATGCTGATCCCGATGTTCATCATCATCGGCATCTGGGGCGGCCCGCGCCGCGTGTACGCCACGATCAAGTTCTTCCTGTACACGTTCCTGGGCTCGATCTTCATGCTGATCGGCCTGATCTACCTGTACCAGAAGAGCGGCAGCTGGCAGCTGCCTGACCTGTACGCGCTGCCGCTCACGGCCACGGAACAGATGTGGCTGTTCTTCGCCTTCATGGCCGGCTTCGCGATCAAGATCCCGATGTTCCCGGTGCATACCTGGCTTCCGGATGCCCACGTGGAGGCGCCCACCGGCGGCTCGGTGATCCTGGCGGCGATCATGCTGAAGATCGGCGGCTACGGCTTCATCCGCTTCTCGCTGCCGATCGTGCCCGACGCCGGCCAGGAGTGGGCGTGGCTGATGATCCTGCTGTCGCTGATCGCGGTGGTCTACGTCGGCCTGGTCGCCCTGGTGCAGGACGACATGAAGAAGCTGATTGCCTATTCGTCGGTGTCGCACATGGGCTTCGTGACCCTTGGCATCTTCCTTGCCTTCGCCCTGGTCCGCGGCGGCGATGCCGATGCCGCGCGCCTGGGCCTGCAGGGTGCGATGGTGCAGATGATCAGCCACGGCTTCATCTCCGGCGCCATGTTCAGCTGCGTGGGCGTGCTGTACGACCGCATGCATACGCGCCGGATCCGCGATTACGGTGGCGTGGCCAACGTGATGCCCTGGTTCGCCGCGTTCTTCGTGCTGTTCAGCATGGCCAACTCCGGCCTGCCGGGCACCTCCGGTTTCGTGGGCGAGTTCATGGTGATCATGGCTGCGTTCCAGGCCAACCCGCTGATCGCGTTCGCCGCCGCGCTGACGCTGATCATCGGCGCGTCGTATTCGCTGTGGCTGGTCAAGCGGATCTTCTACGGCGAGGTTTCCAATGCCCACGTGGCGGGACTGAAGGACATCAACGGCCGCGAGGCGCTGGTGCTGGGTGTCTTCGCCGCCGGCGTGCTGGCAATCGGCGTGTGGCCGATGCCGCTGACCAACCTGATGGAGCCTTCCATCGCGCAACTGGCGGAACTGCTGACCGCCACCAAGCTTTGAGGATGATGTCGCGATGACGTTCGAAGTCCCAGTCCGCACCTTCGCCGAATTCTCGCCGCTGCTTCCCGAGCTGACGGTTGTCGCCGGCGCGTTCGGACTGTTGATGCTGGATCTTTTCCTTGACGAGCGCCGCCGCGTGGTGACCCACGCGCTGTCGATCGCCACCCTGCTTATCGCCGCGGCGTTCATCGCCATGGGCGTGGGCGGGCAGGGCGAAGTGATGGAAGGCCTGTTCATCCGCGATACCGCCTCGGACGCGCTCAAGTTCGTGACCCTGCTGATCTCGGCGGTGGCCCTGGTGTACCTGTGGCCCTTCATGCGCGAGCGCGGCCTGTACCGCGGCGAGATCCCGATCCTGATGCTGTTCTCGGTGATCGGCATGATGCTGCTGGTCTCGGCCGGAAACCTGACCATGATCTATCTGGGCCTGGAACTTCTGGCGCTGTGCTCCTATGCGCTGGTGGCGGTGGACCGTAACAGCAAGCTGGCCTCGGAAGCGGGCATGAAGTACTTCGTGCTGGGCTCGCTGTCGTCCGGCCTGCTGCTGTACGGCCTGTCGCTGATCTACGGCGCCACCGGCTCGCTGTATCTGGATGCCATCAACGTCGCGGCCGCCACGGTGACCGGTGAAGACCGCACGCTGCTGCTGGCCGGGCTGGTGTTCTCGGTGGTCGGCGTGGCGTTCAAGTTCGGTGCCGCCCCGTTCCACATGTGGCTGCCGGATACCTATCACGGCGCTTCGACCCCGATCACCCTGTTCATCGGTTCGGCCCCCAAGCTGGCCGCGTTCGGGCTGGCCTGGCGCCTGTTCGAGCAGGGCCTGGGACCGATGGCGGATAACTGGCAGCTGCTGCTGGCGCTGCTGGCGGCCCTGTCGCTGGCGATCGGTAACGTGGTTGCCATCGCCCAGACCAACCTGAAGCGCATGCTGGCCTATTCGACGGTCTCGCACGTCGGCTTCCTGTTCCTGGGCATCGCCGGGGGCGGCCCGGAGGGCTTCGCCGCAGCGATGTTCTACGCCATCGTCTACGCGATCATGTCCGCGGCAGCGTTCGGCGCCATCATCATGCTGTCGCGCAAGGGCTTCGAGGCCGACGAGATCGAGGACTTCAAGGGTCTGAACGCCCGCAGCCCGTGGATGGCGGCCCTGGTGCTGGTGATCATGGTCTCGCTGGCTGGTGTGCCGCCGCTGCTGGGCTTCTGGGCCAAGCTGGCGGTGCTGCAGGCCGCGCTGGCGGGTGACATGATGTGGCTGGCCATCGTGGGTATCGTGTTTGCGGTGATCGGTGCGTACTACTACCTGCGCGTGGTCAAGGTCATGTACTTCGACGAGCCCGCAGGCGAGCCTCTGGAGCAGCGGCAGGGCGGCGGACTGCGCACGGTATTCGCCATAAATGCACTGGCACTGCTGGGCCTGGGCCTGTTCTGGAGCCCGCTGATGGCCCTGTGCCAGCAGGCGTTCGCCGGCTGATGCTGACCGGACCTGGAATACCAGGTCCAATTGGCAGGAAAGGCTTGCAATAAAGGTTAAACGTCTTCATAATAGTTCTTCTGTTGCGGGGTGGAGCAGTCTGGTAGCTCGTCGGGCTCATAACCCGAAGGTCGCAGGTTCAAATCCTGCTCCCGCAACCAGACAAAATAAAGGCGAATCAGTAACTTACTGGTTCGCCTTTTTTGTTTCTATCCTGCCAAATTTCCTCTGCGACAGATTTGTGACGTATGTGTGACAAAGCTTCACCTCTGCA
>ERZ1032699.27-NODE-27-length-6665-cov-2.580333_pt1 | contig 6665 bp, 6 predicted proteins | sample MGYA00517095_ERZ1032699 | MGnify/ENA primary metagenome ERZ1032699 (study PRJEB33719, sample SAMN04262507) | wastewater metagenome | biome: rural village; feature: composting latrine chamber; material: composting feces with ash | place: El Salvador | collected... | reverse complement strand
CCGCCGGCGAGACCGCCGCGGAATACGGCACCGCCGGCGCCCCAGCCGAGGTCGGTCTGTGTGGCGTGTCCTTCGGCCATTGCGACCTGTTCGGAAGAGCGCATGTCGGTGACGGTCAGCAGCACGTCGGCGGTCTTGCGGCGGATGTCGATGCCGCCCAGCACCGCGGCGGCGGTCCGGTTGCCGATCATGCCGCCAAGCAGGCCACCAATGCGGTTGCCGCTGGAGTTGGCGTTCTGCGAGATCAGGTCGGGGACCAGCACGTAGTCGGCGGCGCGGATCTGGCCGCGGCCGATGTTGGATCCGCCGCGCAGGTCGCCGGAGGCAGCCAGGTCGCGCTCGGCCTGCATGCGCTCCATGCCGCGGCCGCGATCAACCAGATCGAAGCAGCGCGAGCGGTTCACGAACAGCTTGATCAGCGCCGAGGGCGAGGACAGCTGCTGGCCGGTCCACCAGTTGCGCCCCGGCGGCTCATCCACGGCGATGGCCCCCAGACTCTGGCTGCAGACCGGGATCTCGGCGGTACGCTGGGCGCGCTCGGCCTGGGCGCGCTGTGCGTCCGCAGAACCGGGAAGCAGGAGCCCGCCAAGCAGGGCCAGCGGGAGTGAAATCCTCAGCAGTGTTGTCATGGTGTCAGGAGGTCAATGGAGAAGGGATATCTTATCCCCAATAACGCCGTTTGAAGCTACCGACGGACAGCCGCGGGGCAGCTATTCCTGCCCAGGTGGACTCACACCCACCAGAACCTGACCAGGTGGAAAAACACCGGCGCCGCGAAACACACCGAGTCCAGGCGGTCGAGCATGCCGCCGTGGCCTTCGATCATGTGTCCCCAGTCCTTGATGCCGCGGTCGCGCTTGATGGCCGACATCACCAGGCCGCCGAAGAAGCCCATCAGGTTGATGACCAGGGCCAGCAGCGCCGCCTGCCAGGGCGTGAACGGGGTGATCCACCACAGCCCGGCGCCCAGCGCCGATGCCGAGGCCACACCGCCCACGAATCCTTCCACGGTCTTGGAAGGGGACAGGTTGGGTGCGATCAGCCGCCGCCCGCACAGCTTGCCCCACACGTACTGGAGCACGTCGGAGGATTGCACCACGATCACCAGGAACGCGATCAACAGCAGGTTGCGGCCCTCGTAGCCGGCGATTTCCAGGTTGAGCAGCGCCGGCACGTGCGAGATGCAGAACACGCTCACCATCAGGCCCCACTGCACCTTGGAGGTGCGCTCCAGATAGCGGGTGGTGTCGCCGCCAATGGTGGAGAGGATGGGCAGGAACAGGAACGCATACACCGGGATCAGCAGCGTGGACATGCCGTACCAGCCGCTGTAGACCAGCCAGTACTGGTAGGGCAGCACCACGTAGAACGCCACCACCAGCGCCCAGTAATCCCCGCGCCGGGTGGGCGTGAGGGTGATGAATTCGCGCAGGGCGAACAGCGAGATCAGCGCGAACAGCAGCGTCACCCCGATCCGCCCGCCGAGGAAGGCCAGCCCCACCACCGCCGCCATCACCCACCAGGCGCGGATGCGGGCCACCAGGTTGTCCAGCACCGCGCTGGGGCCGTCGGTGCGCCAGCGCAGAACCTCGGCGATGGCCGTGGCCAGCAGCAGGGCGCCGCCGATGCCAGCGAACAGCAGGGTGGTATCCGGAATACCGCGCAGCATGTCGATCATTGTCCGGCCTCCGGTGCGCTGGCCGCATCGCTGTTCCCATCGCCGGCCAGCACCAGCAGCGCCGCCCGGGCGCGATCAAGAAAGGCCTGCTTGTCTTCGCCCGGCCCCAGCCGCAGCGGCGTGCCGAAGCGGGCGGTGCACAGCAGTGGCAGCGGCAGCAGTCGCCCCTTGGGCATCACCCGGTGCAGGTTGTCCAGCCACACCGGCACGAACTCCAGCTCCGGCCGCTGGCGGGCCAGGTGGTAGATGCCGCTCTTGAACGGCAGCAGGCCATCGCCGGTATTGCGGGTGCCTTCCGGAAACAGGATCAGCGAGGCGCCGCCGTCGGTGGCATCGCACAGGGTCTGGATGGGATCACCGGTGCGCGCGGCCGCATCGCGCTCGATCAGCACGCCGTTGAACACGCTGTGGATCAGATAGCGGCGCAGCCGGCCGCGGTTCCAGTAGTCGGCGCCGGCTACCGGCCGCACCTGCCGGCGCAGCGAGGCTGGCAGGGCCGACCAGATCATGACGAAGTCGCCATGGCTGGCGTGGTTGCCGAAATACACCCGGCGCTCGGCCGAGGGTGCGCAGCCTTCCCAGAGCGCACGCGCGCCGGTCAGCGCGCGGATGGCGCCGCTGAAACCGCGGGCGATCAATCCGTCGAACATGTGCCTGCCTCCTGCAATCCCTTGCCCACCCGCCGCCACACAGTCAACGCGCACAGGAGGCAGACGATGGCCGCTCCGATATCCACCGTGGCCGCGCCGATCCAGCCGCCCGCCAGCAGAATGCCCGCCAGGCCGATCACCAGTGCCCGGTCACTCTTGCCCATCGGTCCGTCATAGCGCCGGCTCGCGCCCACCAGCAGGCCCAGAACGCCGGCGTACTCGGTCAGCAGCGCCAGCAGCGCCATCGCCCACAGCAGCGATGCGTGGATGCCCGGTACGCTGAGCAGGGCCAGGTACAGCGCCGCGTCGGACACCACATCGCACAGTTCGTTGAGGTAGGCGCCCAGCGGCGACTGCTGGCCGAACTCGCGCGCCAGCATGCCGTCGACCGCGTTGAGGGCCATGCGCACCAGCATCCAGCCCGGCAGCAGCAGGTACAGCAGCGGCCGGTCGGGCGCCCAGGCGAACACGATCGCGGCCACCACCAGCGACAGCAGTGCTGCTGCGAGAGTGACCTGGTTGGCGGTGGTCCCCATGCGCTCCAGCCTGCGCACGCCCGGCCGTAGCAGATCCTGGAAACGTCCCTTGAGCAGGTAGATCGACACTGCAATGGCTCCATGCCAGACGTGGCAGCAGGCAGGGTACCGGTCCGCCTGGTGCTTGGGAATGGAGGTGGCGGCCCCCATAATCGGCGGATGGAAATCAAATCCGACAATCCCGACCACGGGTTCCAGTTCCCCGGTGAGTTTGAAATCACCGCCATGGGGCCGGCGGATGCCGCACTGGACACCGAGGTGCCAAAGCTGCTGGCTGCCGCCGGCATTACCGTGCTGCACGAGACCGTGGCAACCCGCGGCTCCAGCGGCGGCAAGTACGTGTCCGTCCGGCTGAGCTTCCGCGCCGCCTCGCGCGAAGAGTACGAAACCGCCCACACGGCCCTGCGCGAGCATCCGCAGGTGAAGTGGACGCTGTGATCGCCGGAGTCCGTCCGTGAGCCGGCTGGCCCTCACCAGACACCTGGGCCGGCAGCCGTACGAGCCGGTGTGGCGGGCCATGCAGGATTTCACCGACGTGCGCGATGCAGCCACGCCGGATGAGATCTGGCTGGTGGAACACGATCCGGTGTTCACCCTCGGCCAGGCCGGCCGGGCCGAACACGTGCTCGGCGCCGGGGAGATCCCCGTGCTGCAGGTGGACCGCGGCGGCCAGGTGACCTACCACGGCCCCGGCCAGATCGTGGCCTACCCGCTGCTCGACCTGCGCCGGCTGAAGCTTGGCGTGCGCGAGTACGTGGATCGGATGGAACAGGCGGTGATCGATACGCTGGCCGAGTGGAACATCGGCGCCTCGCGTCGCGAAGGTGCGCCCGGCGTATACGTGGCCGGGGCCAAGGTGGCGGCACTTGGCATCCGCGTGCGCCGCGGCTGCACTTTCCACGGCCTGGCGTTCAACATCGCCATGGACCTGGAACCGTTTTCGCGCATCAACCCCTGCGGCTATGCGGGCATGCAGGTCACCTCGGTGGGCGATCTGGGCGGACCGTCCGCCATGGCGGCGGTGAGCGCGGTGCTGGTGGAAGAGCTGGCCCGGCAATTCGGCCTGGCGCTGGAGCCGGCGGAAGGGTTGCCCGGGCAGCTGGCGGCCGCCTGACCGCGGCATCTTGCTGCAGCGCTCCCGCATGAGCTGCGACAGCGTTGTCCTGTCGCGCCGCAGCGTTCCGTGCGGTGCCGGAAGCCCCCACCCCCGTGGTCTACAATGCGGGTCCGTGCAACAGCCTTCCGGTACGCCATGAGTTCCACAGACAAGTCGATCCCGATGCAGGTAGTCACGCCGGCCGCGCCGGGGTCGCTACGCCCGGGCGAGCGCCAGGTGGCGGGTGACAAGATCGGCCGTTCGCCGGTGGAGTTCGTGGAAGCTCCGGTGCTGCGCAAGCCGTCCTGGATTCGGGTGCGCATCCCCTCCAACGGTGCGGTCGCCGCGCTCAAGTCCAAGCTGCGCGAGAACCGCCTGGTCACCGTGTGCGAGGACGCCAGCTGCCCCAACATCCACGAATGCTTCGGCCACGGCACCGCCACCTTCATGATCCTGGGCGATGTCTGCACCCGCCGCTGCAGCTTCTGCGACGTGGCCCACGGCCGCCCGAAGCCGCCGGATGCCGACGAGCCGCGACGCCTGGCGGAAACGGTGGCCGACATGGGTCTGAAGTACGTGGTGGTAACCAGCGTGGACCGCGATGACCTGCGCGACGGCGGCGCACAGCACTTCGTTGACTGCATCAGCGCCATCCGCGAGATGACCCCGGGCACCAAAGTCGAGATCCTTACCCCGGACTTCCGTGGCCGCGGCCGCATGGACCGCGCGCTGGAAATCCTGGCCGCCAATCCGCCGGACGTGTTCAACCACAACGTGGAGACCGTGCCGGACCTGTACCGCAACGTGCGCCCTGGCGCCGACTACCAGTGGTCGCTGACTCTGCTGCAGAAGTTCAAGGCCCAGCATCCGCACCTGCCGACCAAGTCCGGGATCATGCTCGGCCTGGGCGAGACGATGGAGCAGGTGCAGGCCACGCTTCGCGACCTGCGCGCGCATGACGTGGACATGATCACCATCGGCCAGTACCTGCAGCCCAGCGCGCACCACCACCCGGTGCTGCGCTACTGGACGCCGGAGGAATTCAAGGCGCTGGAGGAGTACGGCATGGAGCTGGGCTTCACCCACGTGGCCTCCGGGCCGCTGGTGCGCTCGTCCTACCACGCCGACCGCCAGGCGATGGAAGCCGGTATCGCCGCGGCCTGACCGCGGCCATCCCTGGCCGGCCCGGGGCCCAAGTGCCGTTCACTCCAGGGCCACGGGGGACGGTTAGAGTGGAAACCGGCAGCAGCCCAGGGACCATCCGGCGCGGCGAGGAAACTTTCGGCACTGTGATGGCGTCCAAACCCACTTCCATAGTCCATTTGCCGGCGTGCTGGCCGGTCTCCACGAGGTAACGAGTCGCCGCATGAAAGCCTCCCGCCTGATTTCCACCGCGCTGATCGCGCTGACCCTCTCGGTGCCGCTGGCCCTGATGGCGCGCGCCGACGGCGAAGCGATTCCCGGTTCGGCCAGCCTGGATCAGGTGCGTACCTCCCGGCTGGTGTACGGGCTGCTGTCCGACAGCCGCTTCGTCTACCGGCCGCGGGCGATGGACGCGGAGATGTCCTCGGACATCTTCGACGGCTACCTGAAGGCGCTGGACGGCAACAAGATGTTCCTCACCGCCGATGACGTGGCGCAGTTCGAACCGTACCGGCCGCAGATGGGCGCCGCTGTGCGCGAGGGCAAGCTGGAGCCGGCCTACGCGATCTTCGCCCTGTACAAGGAGCGGGTGAACGACCGGGTGGAGCACGCCCGCGGCCTGCTGGAGCAGGACATTTTCGATTTCACCGGCGACGACCGCTGGGAATACGATCGCAAGGATGCTGCCTGGGCCAGCACCGAGGAGCTGGATCAGATGTGGCGCCAGTCGGTGCGCAATGACTGGCTGCGCCTGGTGCTCGCCGGGCGCGAGGCCGACGAGATCCGCACCACGCTGGACCGCCGCTACCTCAACCTGGCCAACAACGTGGCCCAGTTGGGCGGCGAGGACGCGTTCCAGACCTTCCTCAACGCCTACACGGCGTCGATCGATCCGCATACCGATTACTTCAACCCGCGCAGCACCCAGCTGTTCAACCAGAGCATGTCGCTGTCGCTGGAAGGTATTGGCGCGCAGCTGCAGAAGCAGGACGACGTGGTGGTGATCCGCGAGCTGATTGCGGGTGGCCCGGCGGCGATGAGCGGCAAGTTCCGCCCCGGCGACCGCATCACCGGCGTTGGCCAGGGCGAGGACGGCCCGATCGAGGACGTGGTGGGCTGGCGCATCGACGACGTGGTCGAGAAGATCAAGGGTCCCAAGGGCACCCAGGTGCGGCTGGAAGTCGTGCCCGCCGGATCGGGGATGGACAGCGAGCCGGTCGAGATCGTGCTGACCAGGGCGCGCGTGCAGCTCGAGGAGCAGGCCGCCAAGTCCGAGGTCATCGAGATCCCCGGCGAGGGCGAAGCTGCCGACAAGCGCATCGGCGTGATCGAGCTGCCGGCGTTCTACCAGGATTTCCAGGGTCGCAGGAACCGCGATGGCGAGTACACCTCGGCCACGCGTGACGTGGCGAAGCTGCTGGAGCAGTTCAAGGCCGACGGGGTGGATGGCGTGGTGCTGGACCTGCGCCAGAACGGCGGCGGATCGCTCAACGAGGCGGTCGAGCTGACCGGCCTGTTCATCGACACCGGACCGGTGGTGCAGGTGCGCGAGTCGGGCGGCC
>ERZ1032699.26-NODE-26-length-6810-cov-3.121392_pt1 | contig 6810 bp, 5 predicted proteins | sample MGYA00517095_ERZ1032699 | MGnify/ENA primary metagenome ERZ1032699 (study PRJEB33719, sample SAMN04262507) | wastewater metagenome | biome: rural village; feature: composting latrine chamber; material: composting feces with ash | place: El Salvador | collected... | reverse complement strand
CATCCTGCTGGCCACGGTCAATCCTGGCGTGATCTGGTACGCGCTGGTGCTGTTCGGCCTGGGCTGGGGCGGGCTCTACACGATGATCCAGCTGCTGGCGGTCAATGCGTTCGGCCTGTCGTCGGCAGGCAAGATCCTCGGCACGGTGACCATGTGCGACGCCATTACCGCCGGCCTCGGCATCTGGTTCACCGCCCTGCTCTACGACCACTTTGGAAGCTACCAGCTCGCCTTCGGAATCATGTGCGCGCTGGTGCTGATCGCCTTTGCCGTGGCCATGCTGGTGCGCAACGAGCGGGTGCACCTTGCCGCCCAACGCGCTGCCAATCCTGCCGCGACGCCGGCCACGCCCTGACCGCTGACTACGGGAGCCCTGCAATGCCTGTCATGGAAACCTCCGACCTCACCGCCCGCCAGTACTGGGAACAGGTGAAGGCCAACCCCAATCGTGCGAAGTTCGGCTTTGGCAGCCGCCCGGCCATCGTCAACATCGATGTGCAACGCGCCTATACGGACCTGGACGCGTTCAAGACCGCCTACCAGACCGACCCACGCCAGATCGAGTACATCAACCGTCTGTCGGCGCTGCTGCGCGAGCGGGGCCTGCCGGTGATCTGGACCTACGTGGCGTACCTGGACTCCGCGGAGGATGCCGGGGTCTGGGGCACCCGCACCAACACGCCGGACTCACTGCAGAACATCAAGCATGGCTCGGAACGCGCGCAGATCGACCCGCGCGCCCAGGTGGAGCCGGGCGACATCGTCATGCACAAGCGCATGGCCAGCCCGTTCTTCGAGACCAACCTGTGGTCGCTGCTGACCTTCCACCGCATCGACACACTGATCATCACCGGCGGCTCCACCTCGGGCTGCGTGCGCGCCTGTTCGGTGGACAGCCTGTCGCGCGGCTTCCGCACCATCGTGGTGGAGGAGTGCGTGGCCGACAAACACGAGATCCCGCATTTCGCCAACCTGGCCGACATGATGCTCAAGTACGCCGACGTCGAGCCAGTGGCGGAGGTGGAGCGCCAGCTGCAGGCTCTGCCCCGATGAGCACCAAGGCCGACCCGGGCCTGTACGGCTACTGGCCCTATGACGCGCGCCCGCGGATCACCTGGCCCGGCGGCGCGCGGGTTGCGCTTTGGATCGCGCCCAACATCGAGTTCTACGAGTACGCGCCGCCCGCCAACCCGCACCGCAAGCCCTGGCCCCGGCCGCTGCCCGATGTCCTCGGCTACGCCACCCGCGACTATGGCAACCGCGTAGGACACCAGCGCATGATGCGGGTCATGGATCGTTTCGGGCTGCGCGGCTCGGTCTCCCTGTCCACCGCCACCCTGGTTCATCATCCGGAGGTCATTGCGCTGGCGGCGGAGCGCGACTGGGAGTTCTTCAGCCACGGCATCTACAACACCCGCTACACCTACGGCCTGGACGAGGCCCAGGAGCGGGAGATGATCGAGCAGTCCATGGCGATGATCCGCGAGCACACCGGCCAGGACTGTCACGGCTATCTGGCGCCGGCACTGTCGCACTCGGAATCAACCATCGATCTGTTCGCCGAGGCCGGCGGCATCTACACCTGTGACCTTTTCCACGACGACCAGCCGACCCCGGTGCACACCCGCAGCGGACGCCGGTTCGTCTCCGTCCCCTACTCGCTGGAGCTCAACGACACCATCACCTACGTGGTCAACCGCATCGAACCGCGGCGCTACGGGCAGATGATCAGGGATGCGTTCGACCGTCTCTACGCCGAGGGCGCCGACAGCGGCACGGTGATGTGCGTGCCGCTGCATGCCTACCAGGTCAGCCACCCCCATCGCTTGCGCGCATTTGAAGAAGCCATGGAATACATCTGCGGCCACGCGGGCGTCTGGAAGGCCACCGGCCGGGAGATCGCCCAGCACTATCTGGACCATCACTACGACGCGGCGCTGGCCTCCATCGAAGCCGCCGCCGGGAACGACACGCGGGGGACCGCATGAGCCTCGACCCCAGCTTCCTCAAATACCCGCGCATGCGTTACGGCATGGACCACGAGCGCTATGCCTGGTCGATGCTGGCCGAGCGCGCACCGGTCCGCTGGCCCGGAAACCGGCCACTGGCCCTGTGGCTGAACATCAGCCTGGAACATTTCCCGCTCAACCCGCGCGGCGAAGGCTTCAAGCCACACGGCAGCATGACCATGCCTTATCCGGACCTGCGCCATTACACGCTGCGTGACTACGGCAACCGGGTAGGCGTGTTCCGGGTGCTGGCTGCACTGGCCCGGCATGACCTGCTGGCCAGCGTTGCAGTCAATGGCGAGCTGGCCCTGCGCTATCCGGCGCTGATGCAGCGCCTGCAGGCCACCGGCTTCGAACTGCTCGGCCACGGCTGGAACATGGACAGCATCCACCATGGCGGCATGGACCCGGAGCGCGAAACCGCGCTGGTTCGCAACAGCCTCCAGGCGCTGGCCCCGTGGACCACGCAGCCGGTGCGCGGCTGGCTGTCGCCGGCCCGGTCGCAATCGGAGCGCACGCCGGAAATCCTCCAGTCCGCCGGACTGCAATGGTGCGCGGATTGGGTCAACGACGAGCTGCCCTATGCCTTCACCACCGAAGCAGGCCCGCTGACCGCAATGCCGCTGTCACTGGAGCTGGAGGACCGGTTCATCGTGGGTGAGAACCTGCATGCCGAATCGGAATATGCCGACCAGGTCATTGATGCCTGCGACTTCCTGCTGGAAGAAGCTTCGCGCACGGGCCACGGCCGGATGCTGGCGCTCAACATCCACCCCTGGGTGATGGGCCAGCCACACCGCATTTCGCATCTTGAGCGCGCCCTGGCACATCTTGCCGCCCGCGCCAGTGACATCTGGAACGCAGCACCCAGCGACATCGTTGCTGCAGCCACCAAGGGAGAGTCACCTTGACGCCGGAAGACCTGCTGGCCGCGCACGGACCGCGCGAGTCGATGGAGTACGACGTGGTGGTGGTTGGTGCCGGCCCGGCCGGCCTGGCCGCCGCGATCCGCCTCAAGCAGCTGGCCGCCGATGCCCAGCGCGACATCTCCGTATGCGTACTGGAAAAAGGCTCCGAGCCGGGCGCACATGTGCTTTCCGGCGCAATCATGGATCCGCGCGCCTTGGACGAGCTGATTCCGGACTGGCGCGAACGCGGCGCTCCCCTGAGCCAGGAAGTGACCCGCGACGAGTTCCTGTTTCTGGACGAAAGCGGTGCCCGCGCCACCCCGGGCTTCCTGCTGCCCGGGTGTTTCCACAACCGGGGCAACTACATTGTCTCGCTGGGTGCCGTGGCGCGCTGGCTGTCGCAGCAGGCGGAAGCCCTTGGGGTGGAAGTATTTCCCGGCTTTGCTGCGGCCGAGGTGCTGTACGACGCCGATGGCGCGGTGACCGGGGTCGCCACCGGCAACATGGGGCTGGATTCCGAGGGCAAGCCGACGGCCCAGTTCCAGCTCGGCATGGAGCTGCATGCCAAATACACCCTGTTCGCAGAGGGCTCGCGCGGGCAGCTGGGGCGCGAGCTGATCGCGCGCTTCGGGCTTGATGAGGGCCGCGACCCGCAGTCCTATGGAATCGGCATCAAGGAGCTGTGGCAGGCCGACCCTGCCCGCCACCAGCCGGGCCTGGTGGTCCATACCGCCGGCTGGCCGCTGGACGACGACACGTATGGCGGCTCGTTCCTGTACCACGCCGACGACGGGAAGATCGCCGTCGGGTTCGTGGTCGGCCTCGATTACCGCAATCCGTGGCTGAGTCCGTTCGAGGAATTCCAGCGCTTCAAGACCCATCCGGCGATCCGCAAGCATCTGGAGGGCGGATCACGGATCGGCTACGGGGCCCGCACGATCACCGCCGGAGGACTGCTGTCACTGCCGAAGCTGGTTTTCCCGGGTGGCGCACTGGTCGGCTGCGAGGCCGGCTTCCTCAATGCCAGCCGCATCAAGGGCAGCCACGCTGCGATCAAGACCGGAATGCTGGCTGCCGAGGCCGCGTTCGACGCACTGGCCGCCGCACGCTCGCACGACGTGCTGGACGCCTACCCGCGCGCTTTTGAATCCAGCTGGCTGCATGCCGAGCTGCTGCAGTCGAAGAACTTCAAGCAATGGTTCAAGAAGGGCCGCCGCACGGCGACGTTGATGACCGGTATCGAGCAGTGGCTGCTGCCAAAGCTGGGCATCCGCAATCCGCCCTGGACCCTCCATCGCGACTCACCGGATCACGCCTGCCTTGAGCCGGCCGGCCAGCATGCACGGATCGACTATCCGAAGCCCGATGGCGTACTGACATTCGACCGTCTCAGCTCGGTCTTCCTCTCCAGCACCCATCACGACGAACAGCAGCCTGCGCATCTGCGGCTGAAGGATCCTGCGATCCCCGTTGCGGTGAACCTGGCCACCTACGCCGGCCCCGAGGCCCGTTACTGCCCCGCGGGCGTGTACGAATACGTCGGCGAGGCCGGTGCGGAACGGCTGCAGATCAATTTCGCCAACTGTGTGCACTGCAAGACCTGCGACATCAAGGACCCGACCCAGAACATCACCTGGACGGCCCCGCAGGGCGGTGACGGCCCCAACTATCCATCGATGTAACAAGGAAAAGCACACCATGACGACACCGTCCAGCCCCGGCGCGCGCTTCCGGGCCGCCCTGGCAGCCGAAAGCCCGCTGCAGATCCCCGGCACCATCAACGCCAACCATGCGCTGCTGGCAAAGCGCGCGGGCTTCCGCGCCATCTACCTGTCCGGCGGCGGCGTTGCAGCCGGCTCGCTCGGCCTGCCCGATCTCGGGCTCAATACGCTGGAAGACGTGCTGGTGGACGTGCGCCGCATCACCGATGTCTGCGACCTGCCGCTGCTGGCCGATATCGATACCGGCCTGGGTCCGAGCGCGTTCAACATCGCCCGCACGGTGAAATCACTGATCAAGGCAGGCGGCGCCGCCTGCCACATTGAAGACCAGGTGGGCGCCAAGCGCTGCGGCCACCGCCCCGGCAAGGAGATCGTCAGCCTTGGCGAAATGGTGGATCGGGTGAAGGCGGCGGCGGACGCAAAGACCGACCCGGATTTCTTCCTGATCGCGCGCACCGACGCGATCGCCGTGGAGGGCGTGGACGCCGCCATCGAGCGCGCCATCGCCTGCGTCGAAGCCGGCGCCGACGGCATCTTTGCCGAAGCCTCCTACGACCTGGACACCTATCGCCGCTTCGTGGATGCAGTCAAGGTGCCGGTGCTGGCCAACCTGACCGAGTTCGGCCAGACCCCGCTGTTCAGCCGCGACGAGCTCGCCTCGGTGGACGTGGCGATGATGATCTACCCGCTGTCCGCGTTCCGCGCCATGAACAAGGCCGCCGAGGCCGTCTACACGGCGATTCGCAACGACGGCCACCAGCGCAACGTGGTGGATGCCATGCAGACACGCGAAGAACTGTATGAGCGGATCGGCTACCACGAGTTCGAACGCAGCCTGGACGCGCTGTTCAACCGCGACAGGTAGGCTCAACCGCTGCTGGAGCCCTGCTCTGGGCCTGGGCTCCAGCGGTCGGACGTTCCGGCGCTCAGGCCGCCGGGAACCACCAGGGCGAGGCCGTCCCCGCGTTGACCAGCAGCGCGCGGGCACGGACGAAACGGCGGATGGATGCCGTGCCCATCCGTGAGCCGCCCAGGCCGGACAGGCCGAAGCTCTGCTTCTCCACGGTCTGGACCATGCCCGTCAGGCAAGCGTCGTTGATCGAGATGCCGCCGGCGTTCAACTGCCGGGCCACGCGCTGCGCCCGCACCGGATCAGCGGTGAAAACGGCCGCGGACAGGCCGAATTCGGTGCTGTTCGCACGGCGCACGGCTTCGTCTTCATCGGCCACCACCATGACCGGAAGAACCGCGGCAAAGCTTTCCTCCCGCGCTACCGCCATCTCCTCCGTCACGTCCACCAGGACCGTGGGCGGGCACCAGGCGCCGCCGTGTTCGACCAGGGCGCCCCCGGTAAGCGCCCTGGCGCCCCGGGCCTGCGCATCCTCAAGGTGCCTGCGCACCAGATCAACCTGGGTCCCGGCAATGATCGGCCCGATCTGTCCCTGGCGGGGATCCGGCCAGGCAAGCTGCAGCTGCGAAGCTTCCCTGACCAGGGCTTCGATGAACGCCTCGGCGATGGGCGCCTCCACGTACACGCGCTCAATGGACATGCAGCTTTGTCCGCCGTTGACGAAGCTGCCCCAGGCCAGCGCCCGCGCCGCCTGTTCCACATCGGCATCGGACAGCACCAGGGCCGGGTCCTTTCCGCCCAGCTCCAGCGAGGCGGGAATGAAACGCCGTGCGCAGGCCTCGGCCACGCGCCGCCCGGTCGCGACCGAACCGGTGAAGCAGACCTTGTCACTGGCCTCGATCACCGCCTGACCCGTGGCGCCCGCCCCGGTAACCAGGGCGAATACCTCCGCCAGGCCGGCCTCTTCCAGCGCGTCGCGCAGCACCGGCACAAAGCGCGATGTCACCTCGCTGGGCTTGGCCAGCACGGTGCAGCCTGCAGCCAATGCCGGCACGGCATCGATCAGCGTCAGCATCAACGGGAAGTTCCATGGGCTGATGACGCCCACCACCGCATAGGGCACCCAGGTCTGCTGCGACTGGATGAATGGAATCGCCTCTTCGCGGGGCGGTGCTTCGGGCAGGCACGCCGGGGCCTGGGCTGCCCAGCGGCGAATCGCAGCCACCGAACCATCCAGTTCAATCAGGGATTCGTGCCAGCGCCCGGTATCGTCAAGCAGGCGCTCAAGCATCGCCTCCCGACTGGCCTCCAGGGCATCGGCC
>ERZ1032699.25-NODE-25-length-6834-cov-3.408320_pt1 | contig 6834 bp, 8 predicted proteins | sample MGYA00517095_ERZ1032699 | MGnify/ENA primary metagenome ERZ1032699 (study PRJEB33719, sample SAMN04262507) | wastewater metagenome | biome: rural village; feature: composting latrine chamber; material: composting feces with ash | place: El Salvador | collected... | reverse complement strand
ACCCCTTCTTGGCCAAGGTAACGTCAACCTCGAAACCGAGATCCTTGCGCGTGGCCATCGGTCGAAAGAGCCGGGACACCTGCATCACCGTGTTGTAGGCGTTCGTGTTGGCCGGCCGAACCGTAATCTTTCCGGCCTCGATCTCGCTGATGTGCAGGACCTCCTGCACGATCCCGAGCATCATCATCGCTTCCTTGCCGATGGTCTCGGCAGCTTCAACCCTGTCGGCCGGCTTCATACGCCCGCCTGCAAGCATCTCGGCCAGCAGGATGATGCCGTTGAGAGGCGTCCTGAGTTCATGGCTCATCTTGGCAATGAACTCGGTCTTGGCATTGCTTGCCATTGCGGTGCGCTCGTGCTGCCGAACGCTCCGCATGAGAAGCCCAGCTTCATAGCTGGGTATTGCGCCAAGCAGAAGCCACAATGAAATGCTCAGCAGCAGGTGCTCGTGCCAAAAATCCACGAAGATGATAACCAGCATGAAGCCGATCAAGGATGCGATAACGCCCGCGACCCTGTAGCGAGCTCCGTATCGTAGACCGTACCCGACCGTAATCCACATCAGGTACGCATAAGCGAATGCCAGCTTCTCACCCACCAAGATCATGCCGAAGGTGATGGCCGAATAGTCGTAGACCATAGCCACCACCCGCCTTGTGATCGACGGCTGAGGATGACGCAGCATCAGTAGGAAGAGGATCGGCGACAGAAGCAGCCCAACGGAGACGAGCACCAAACACCCAATCTCTGCCGAACTGTATTCCGGCCCATCAAGCAGCAGCAAAATCAAACCCAGGGTGCAACCGCAGATCACCATCCGCACCAAGATTTGCCCGTGCTCGGTGTCCTTCCGAGATGCCAAGAGCGTCCGAATTCCATTCGTTGTGTAGCGAGCTGCCATGGGTATCCCGATCAGTCGTCGCCGCGCATCTTATCAGGCGATCTTGGCTCCTCCGCACCTACTTCGATACGGCTTCTTGTGCCTACGCCACCGGACCCTCTGAGGATCGAGCGTGCGTCTCGAAACTTCGTCCAGAACACCTTGTCCAGACGATAAGCGGCATAGAAGATCGACATCCCGATCAGCAGCAGTATCCAGTTGATCCAGGGAAGCGGGGTCCACGGGAGCAGCGCTCCAAAGAGGGCAAAGCAGAAGCCGAACGTCCAGACCAGGACGGACAAGCTCATTGCCTTGAACCAGAGCAACCACAACCCGGCTTTGCCGGCCCAACGCACGATTGGATGGTTGGCGCGGTGTGGCACTCTTCGACACCTCGATTAGAAGAACCACATCCCCCAAGCGACCAGACCAGCCCCAACAACCGCCGCTGCCCCGGGGATGACGAACTTGGGCAGCGTTGGGATCGGGTCGAAGCTCTGTGAGCGAAAGCGCATGTGTTTGCCAGTCACGCCGATGACTCGGTGTCCCATGTGCTTCTGGCCACACTTTGGACAGTTGGCCTGACAAGTCAGCGTCCAGTTTTGACCAACCGTCTCCTTCTTGATTACGGATACTTGCCTGATCTGGTTGCCACACCTCGTGCAGCTTGGTGCCGGGCATTTCGGGAACTTCTGATTCAGATGCTTCTTGCCAACGTGCATGCGTCACCTATTTCGAGAATGTTTCGCGCAGATTGAATCCGGCGCGGGAAAGAATAGCCTCAGCCTCGGCGCGGACTTCCCTCATCTCCGGCGAGTCATGAAGATCGACCAGGAACACTTCCAGCTCCCGCAAGTAGGGAACGATGTCCGGGCTGTCTTCGCCCAGCACGCTGCGCTGGAAGGTCAGCACTTGCCCATACAACCGTGCCGCCTCACGCTGGACAGCTGGACTCGAAGCCGCTTCCTGGCTCTTGTGCAGCAAGCGGGCAAGCTGATGGCGCGCGTTCGCAAGCGCCTGGCCATCTACTTCCCCAGGAGCCTCAACCTGCGTCTGGACCGCGCTCCTGGCCCACTCGATGGCCGCCGGGATGTCACCGCGCCTCTCAAGCGCGGCGGCCAACCCACTTTGGATCAACCCATAGTCAAGCGAGGGGTACTCTCCAGCTGCCCGCTTAGCGTGCAGCGCCCGGTCAAAGTAGTCCTCGGCGATCCCTAGCTGTCCGGACTCCAAGGCTACCCAGCCAATTCCCGCATATGCAGACCCAAGCGATGCATTTGCCCTGGGTCCGAGATCCCGGGCGATCTCGGCAGCTTCCGCCCACTCTTCAGCAGCAGGGATGAACTCTCCGGCAGAGAAGAGCGCATCGGCCCTCTCGAGCTTTCTTGCAAGCTCCCGCTCCGGGTCGCTAGCGCAGCCAGCAGCCAGCAGGAGGGCAGCGAGAACCACAAGCAGATTCTTAGGCACGACGTCCCCTTCGAATCTCTTCATCCACGTCCCTGGCATAGCGGTCACGCTGTCGCTCTTCATCGACGGGATCAAGGGCCAGCTCGGTTCGAAGTGTGAGCTCGCTCCGCCCCTCCTCCATCGGTTGCGAAGCCTCCCCATGTGTGGACTCAGCATCCGGGTCGACATCGGGCGCTGCCTCGTTGTCCGGAGCACCTTCCTTGCGTAAAGAGACCGCGGTCCCCGTGACCATGATCATGATCATCTGTCCATCAAAGGACATCGTTTCGTAGTCGAACGCAACTCCGACAACTCCGTTGGCGCCAACCTCCTTGGCCCGTTCGGTCATGATCCCGACCGCATCCTGCTCGCCCTTGCTCAAGACTCGCTCGAACGTGGATGATCTGCCGCCGACGAAATCACGGATTTTCCCCATGAAGTCCTTCATGAAGTTCGCACCGATAACGACGTGCCCCGAAACCACTCCATGAGTTTCGACAGCGACGTAGCCCTCAATCCTGGGAATCGTTGCAAGTTTCATCAGAGCGCCTCTTCAGTAGCTGAAACCGATCTGGTGCCGAACAGCCCGACGATCTGCCCGCTGAACTTGGCGGCAACTGCCTGGCAGGCAACCGCAGCGCCGAAGATCAGTGCGATGGCCCCTGCCTGCAGGCCAATTGAGGGAGCCGCATCCCTGCCAGGAACCTGCCCAATCAGCGAGTTCACGGTGATCAGGACGACAAAGCTCAATCCCGTGAGGAACAATGCCCTGCCGAATGAAGGGTTGGTCCCTGCAGACGATTCGGCATGTCGCTGGAGCTTTGCCCTGCTTGCAAAATAGGTCATCCCCACGAGAAGGGCGCAGATCAGATGTGCTTGGGAAATCACTGGCGCAACCGGGCCTGCGATGCCCGTGGAAAGAATGAGGATGGTGCCCAGGAAGAGGATGGAAAAAATCCACATGCCGAAGCTGCAAGAATGGTGCATTTCGAGGTACCAGAAAGGCCTGAAATCACCCTAGCAGTGAAGAACTGATCCGGGAACTGGACATAGCGGGTGGCGACAATCCGGGCTGGAACCCACTGTGCATGTCCTATTCGTGGGCCCGGAGAAGCTTGGTACGATCCGCAATTGAATGTCAGGCCGTAAGGAGACGCCGTGGAAGGCACCCGGAAGCAAACCACCCCTCCCCCTCCATCCCGACAAGAGGTGGCGCCCCCCAGCGCGGTACACGCCGAGCAGGCGGTGCTGGGAGGAATCATGATCGTGCCTGACGCCTTGGACCGAATTGCCGGCGAGCTGCTTCCCGATCACTTCTACATCTACAAGCATCGCGTGATCTACTCGGCCATCCTGGAGATGGCTGAGAAGAGCAGACCCTATGATCCGGTGACCCTGGGGGAGTGGCTGGAGTCTGCCGGCAAGCTCGACGCCATTGACGGCGCCCACTACTTGACCGACCTCGCCTCCAATGTCGCCTCGGCCGCGAACATCGTGGCGTATGCACAGCTGGTCAAGGACAAGGCGATCCTGCGAGACCTGATCGAGGTTTCCAATCTCAATGCCAACGACGCCTTCAACCCTGGCAATCGGGACCCATCAGAGATCCTTTCAGTGTCTGAGCAACGGGTGTTCAGCTTGGGCGAGCGCGTTGGGGGCAATACGACCACCATCGTCCCGTTGCGATCCGCCCTGGCTGACGCGTTCAGCGTGCTCCAGGATCGCTATTCCACGCGCGGGCAGCCCACTGGCGTCCAAACGGGATACGGCGAACTGGACAAGCTGACCGCCGGACTTCAGCCCACAGACCTCATCATCCTGGCCGCTCGGCCAGCGCAGGGGAAGACCACACTGGCGCTGAACATCGCGGAGTATGCCGCGACCAAAACGGGCGTCGCCGCGGCGGTCTTCTCCATGGAGATGTCGTCATCCCAGTTGTCCATGCGGCTCCTGTCCTCAGCCGGACGCATTGACTCGACAAAGCTCCGCACCGGAGACCTTGATGATGCCGACTGGCCCCGGGTCACCGAAGCGATTCGCCATCTGCGTGATGCAAAGATCTTCATCGACGACACCCCGGCCCTCACCCCAGACGCAATCCGCTCCCGAGCGCGGCGCCTCAAGCGGGAGCACAATATCGGGCTGATCGTGGTGGACTACCTGCAGTTGATGCATATCGGCGGGACCAAGGAAAACCGCGCCACGGAGATTTCGGAGATCTCCCGCTCTCTCAAGGCGCTGGCCAAGGAGTTGAACGTGCCGGTCCTTGCGCTGTCCCAGCTCAACCGGTCACTGGAGTCGCGAACCGACAAGCGCCCGGTCATGGCAGATCTTCGAGAGTCCGGTGCGATCGAGCAGGATGCCGACGCGATCGTCTTCATTTACCGAGATGAGTATTACAACAAGGACAGCCCCGACAAGGGCCTTGCCGAGATCATCATCGGCAAGCAACGAAACGGGCCTACAGGAACAGTCAAGCTTCGTTTCTTCGGTGCCTACACCCGTTTTGACAACTACGATTCCGGCTCAAATGGATCGTTCGAATAGCCTTGGGAACGCAATGCCAAGATCGTACTTGGAAGACCTGGCGCCGATGCTTGGGAAGCAAGGTGTCCTTGATGTGTTTGCGCAAAGCCAAGAGGACCTTAGCGACTTGATGTCCGGCCTTGGTCGGCTTCTTGCTGATGGGCCAATCGCTTCATCAAACGCCCAGCTGCATGCAATCAAGGGGATCGCATTGAACATGGGTTTGACGCGAACCGCTGACTTTGCGAGCGCAAGATACACGCAAGCCGAACTCGCCCAACCCCGCTTCATGGCCTGCCTTGATGCGCTGGTCACCGAGGAAACAGCACAAGTCCTGGCCAAGCTGCAGGCAACCCTGGACGACTAGACCTCTTTTCCTTCAGGCGTGGTGCTCTGGACCGAAGCATCGCCTCGCCTATCCGGAAACACCCGGTCGAGCAGCCCTGTCAACGCGGGATACTTGCCGTCGACAACACTCTTGACCACCGTCAGGAAGAACGCGGCCAGCAGGCCTGTGGCAACGGTAAAGGCAAGCACGTCAGCAAACAGTCCGTGGCCAGCCGACCAGGCCAAACCTGCCCAGAACCCCATCTGGAAGGACAGCGCCAACAGGACGCCGGCACTCGTCTGTACCTGCGGACAGTCCGCCAGATGGGTGCCGCGGCCCGCGTGGCGATACTGCGCACCGAGCCAGTATGCGAGCACCCCCACAACGAGCACAAGGATTCCAATGAACACCGTCAGGGAGTAGCTCGAAATGCCGCCCAGGAAGAGGCCAGTCGCGCCTGGCACCAGGGACCAAACCACCAGCCTTGCTGTTTTCTTGATGCACATGGTGATGCTCCTGCTTATGGTTCAATGATCTGGATGGTGATGAACGTCTCACCGTCCAGCACCAGTTCACGGGTTTCCCCGGCGTCGGTATGCTCGCCTGTCAGCTCAAACGTCACCGAGCGACCCGGCGTTGCGGTCTGCCGGATCGAAACGAGGAAGTGCTGCTCTTGCTGCTGACTCGCACCCCACATAATCAGCGACGGGTCAACCGCATAGTCCGTAGACACGGAAGCGGTCGAGCCGGGCATTGGATCGATCTGCGCCCTCACAGTCCCTGAAGATCCGCTACGGGACACGGGGATCCTCACGCCTTGCCCGGGTTTGACGCTGAACGTTGTTGTCGAAAGCAACAGACGAATCGAGTTCAGATGCGGGCCGATATCCGACTCATAGACTGGCTTGCGATTGCGCATGTCCTCATCGATCGACTCATAGGCGCCAGAGGGATCTGTCTCCCCAACACGCCCAGCGTTTCGATCAGAAGGGTTCATCCGTGTCGGATCTCCAAGCATCGACCCGGCGCCATCGAGCACAGACTCCATGTCGGTGAAGCTTCCTCCCAACATACTGTTGAAGTCCGGCATGAACTCACCTTCGTACATGCGCCCGATGATTTCGTCGGTGTCGACTGTGTCCTGGTTGACCATCTGCATCTGCTCAAAAGTCACACCTTCACACTGAGGGTGGCGAGCGGTGCCAAGATCCGAGATGCCCTGACGATCAAGGTCTTCGCGGATCGTGCGGGTGACAGGGGAGTTGAAGCAGCAATAGCGATCCTTTTTGATTACGCAGAACCCAAGCACGCGCGTCTGGCAGTAGGATCCCAAGTGTGTGCAGTTCCCAACCTGGCGCCCAACTGCGAGTTCGAACTCGTCGGAATCACAGTACCAACCCAACCGCGGCTTCACCTCTGCGTTGGCATAGTCAAAATACTCACGGTTTGCCCGCTCCATAGTGGGGTCCTGGTTATCACCCCCCGCCTCGCTGCCCCCGCCCATCAAACTTTCCATGTTCGAAGTGAAGCTCTGCATCAGGTCTTCAGCGGTCGCGCCTCCGAGCATGTCCGTCCAGCCCCCAGAGTCATCGTCGCCCATCGAGCCAAGATCAAACAAACCCTGTGCGCTCGTGGACTTCGTCAGGGTTTCCTT
>ERZ1032699.24-NODE-24-length-6866-cov-2.911907_pt1 | contig 6866 bp, 7 predicted proteins | sample MGYA00517095_ERZ1032699 | MGnify/ENA primary metagenome ERZ1032699 (study PRJEB33719, sample SAMN04262507) | wastewater metagenome | biome: rural village; feature: composting latrine chamber; material: composting feces with ash | place: El Salvador | collected... | reverse complement strand
CAGACGACGCGATAGCCACAAGCTGGCCAGCAGGGCGCTGATCAAGGCGGTGGGCAGGGCTACGGCCAGGGTGATCAGGTTGGCGCCCCGGTAGGCCTGCTCGGCATGGAACAGCTCCAGCGAGGGGTCCTCCCGGCCGGTCATCAACATATGATCATGGAACAGGGTCGGGCCCGCCATCGTGGCCACGGCCGCGGCCACCAGCAGGCTAATAGCCACCACCAACACCAGGGCGGCCAGGAAGCGGAAGGTCAGGCCGGGTCCGTGATTCATGGCTGCCCCACCCGGTAGCCCACGCCACGCACGGTGTCGATAAACCCCCGGCCCCGGGTGTCGGTGCCGAGCTTGCGCCGCAAGTTGCCGATGTGGACATCGACGATGCGTTCATCACCGACCCAGGTGGTGTCCCAGACCTCGGTGACCAGGTCGTGGCGGGTCAGCACCTGGCCGGGGCGCAGGGCCAGGGCAACCAGCAGCTCGAACTCCGTGCGGGTGAGCTCCACGGTCGTCTCCCCCACCCGCACCTGATGGGCGACGGGGTCAAGGATGAGGTCACCAACGATCAAGGGGGTGGTCACCTGCGGTGGGGTGGTGCTGGTGCGCGGGCGGCGCAGCACCGCATGCACCCGGGTCACCAGTTCCCGGATGCTAAAAGGTTTGGTGATGTAGTCATCCGCCCCCAGGGTCAAACCGCTGATCTTGTCGTCCTCGCTGCCACGCGCGGTGAGCATGAGGATGTAGCAGGCCGAGAAGGTGCGGATCCGTCGGCACACCTCCAGGCCGTCGAGTTCGGGCAGCCCCAGATCCAGCACCACAACATCGGGGGAAAAGCGACGGGCCTCGTCCACGGCCTGGGTGCCGGTGTGCGCCTGGCGGGTGTCGAAGCCGGCCCGGATGAGGTAGGAGGCCACCATCTGAGCCAGGGGTTGTTCATCATCGACGACCAGCACCCGCCCCGGGGGCGTGGCGGTGGTCGGTGTGCGGTCAGCCATAGACCCCAGTATCGCTTCGGCCGGGGGGAATACCACCCTCGCTCAGTGCCCGGCGGGGAAATCTTCATCAAATCTTCAAACATCACCCTTCGACCGCCGTCACCCCTGTGCCCCGCCCCGGGCCGGCGGCATCGCCTCCCCTGGTCAGTTCAGCAGGCGCCACCAGGGATTTCACTGCCTGCACCGCATACCCGGGGCGGGTAGAAGGACATCGCCCACGGCTGTGGGGTGGTGTCCCGGTGGTGACCCAGCCCACCGGAGTCACCCCCTTTTCGCCCTGTTATAAGGCTGTGAGCAGGGTTTTTGATTTCTGGGCCGTCAGGCACCCGTGCTAGATAATGGTATGGCATCGACCTTGAGGCGGTGTCTTCTCACGGTCTTACCACGATCCAAGGAGATTGACGTGAAACGAGCAGCGATCGCAGCCGCCGCCCTTGCCCTCGCCCTCACGGGGTGTTCGGCCGCCGACCCGGAATCCACCGCCGACGGGACGGTGTCCCAGGATACATTCCTGACTACCCATGGCCTGGCCGCCATGGACGCGGTGGAGATCATTGATCACCTCGACCGGCAGAAGGTCACTGAGCGTCCCACGGATCTGATCGCCTCCGTGCGTGCCGATGAACTGCTGCTCTCGAGCGATGACCAGGAAGTCGTGGTCGATCTTCCCGACAATCAGACGTATGTCTCGGTTGCTCCGTATATCACCTCCACCCACGACTGCTTCTACCACAGCCTCACGACCTGCCTGGGGGAACTCGACAATGAGGATATCCAGGTCACGATCACCGATGAGGCGACCGGTGAGGTGCTGGTGGACGAGGCGACAACCACCTTCGACAACGGGTTTATTGGCTTCTGGCTTCCCGATGATGCCACCGGCCTGATTGAGGTCAGCTACCAGGGGCGTACCGGCACCACGGAGTTTTCCACCACCGACGACGGTGCCACCTGTGTCACAGACCTGCGCCTGACGTGATGGCTCAGCAGGGTCCTCACCTGCGCCTGTCTCCCGTGTCACTGAAATCTTGCACCAAGGACGGTTAAATCATGACGAACGCGTTTTCCCGACGACAGTTTCTGCTCGGCGGGCTCGTCCTCGCCGGCACCGGGGCCGTGGCCGCCTGCACCAGCGACCCTGGACCCGCTGCCTCGGCACCAGGTCCCTCCCTTCGCCCCACTACCACCCCCACTGCGCTCGGTGAGCCGACGGTGCGCCGGACACTGACCGCCCGGCCCCTCTCCCTGGATATCGGCGGCATCGAAGCCAAGACGTGGGGATACGTCTCTGACACCGGGGATGCGGCCATTGAGGCCACCGCCGGCGACGTCCTCCAGGTCGATATCACCAATGAACTGCCTGAGAGCACCTCCATCCACTGGCATGGCATCGCACTCCACAACGCAGCCGACGGTGTGCCCGGCATGACCCAGGACCCCATTGAACCTGGCGAGTCTTTCTCCTATGTTTTTGAAGTCCCCCACGGTGGCACCTACTTCTACCATTCCCACACCGGCCTGCAGCTTGATCGCGGCCTCCACGCCCCACTGATCATCCGCGACCCGCAAGACGCTGAGGACCAGGACGTCGAGTGGACCATCGTGCTCGACGACTGGGTCGATGGCATTCATGGCACTCCCGACGATGAGCTCGACAAGCTCACCGGAATGGGCTCGGACGACCATAACGGGAGGATGGGAATGGGAGGTCACGGCCAGATGATGCACGGCACTCCGGACCGGGTACTGGGCGGAGATGTCGGCGATGTGATGTATCCGCACTACCTCATCAACGGACGTATCCCCCGTGCTCACCGGACCTTCGAGGCTCGCCCGGGCGACAAGGCCCGCCTGCGGTTTATCAACTCCGGCGGTGACACCATCTTCAAGGTGGCCCTCGGTGGCCACCGCATGACCGTCACCCACACCGACGGCTTCCCTGTCCAGCCCTGGGAGACCGAATCGATCTACCTGTCGATGGGCGAGCGTGTCGACGTCGAGGTCATCCTCGGCGACGGCATCTTCCCGCTCACGGCTTTGGCGGTGGGTAAGGACGACCGCGCCTTCGCCGTCATCCGCACCGCCGGCGGCCAGCCCCCCCGCCCCGATGTCGACTTCCCCGAGTTGTCGTCCACCGGACTGCTTCTGTCCTCCCTGAAGCCAGCAGACCGTGCACTCCTGCCCGAGGGCACACCAGACCGAGAAGTCAGCATCGACCTGGGCGGGCAGATGATGCCGTATGAATGGAGCATTCTCGCCGACGGCCAATCCTCCTCCGCGACCGTGCAGGAGGGCCAGCGTCTGCGGATGGTCATGCGCAACAGGACCATGATGCCCCATCCCATGCACATCCACGGCCACACCTGGGCGCTACCCGGCAGCGGCGGGCTACGCAAGGACACCGTCCTTCTCCGCCACGGTGAAACCATGATCGCCGACCTGATCGCTGACAACCCCGGTGAGTGGGCATTTCACTGCCATAACGCCTATCACATGGAAACCGGGATGGTCAGCTCGCTTCGCTACGAGTAACCCCCACAGCAGGGTTGAGTGCCGAGGTGGGCAGAGTCGCTGCAGACCACCCAGCGGGCAGCACGATGACCTTCCTCGGTGTCGTGGTCTTCCGGGACAACCAGAACACCGTCTTCTTCCCCACCGCCCCGGAATAAGGAGATCTAATCCCTGCCCCCGCAGACCCCCCATCGCGGTTCCCGCGGTGCACCCCCCCGTGCCCGTGGTGGCCTGTGCCTCTGGCGTGGGCGCCCTAACCCCCGTCGCCGTCGGGGGCGCCTTCCAGTTCCACTCACCAGGAGGCCAAACCGAGATTATCTACGCAAAGGAGGAACGTGCCCCTCTGCCGGACTTCTCCGACCCGTCGCTGATGGAGGAGGGTGAGGAGATCAGCCTGTCTGATTTTGAAGGCGAGGTCGTCGTCCTCAACGCTTGGGGCCAGTGGTGTGCACCGTGTCGGGCAGAAGTCGATAACCTGCAGCTTGTCCAGGAGACTCTCGACCCCCTCGGTGGCACGGTGCTGGGCATCAACGTCCGTGACTACAACCAGACCATCGCCCAGGACTTCAAACTCGACAACGCGGTGACCTCCTTGATGTCGCCCTGCCGCTGGCCGAGGAGGCACCAGCATCATGACCGTTGATGTGATGGCGCAGCTGGCGATCGGCCAGCAGTTCGCCGACGCCGCGGCCACCGGGCCACTGATGATCGGCATCCTGGCTGCGGCAGCTGCAGGTCTGATCTCGTTCGCCTCCCCGTGCGTCGTACCCCTGGTACCCGGGTATATGTCGTATCTGGCCAGTGTGGTCGGCGGGGAGGTCGACTACGACGCCGAGGGGGGCACGGTGGTCACCAAACGCCAGTGGGCGGTAGCAGGTGCGGCCGGGTTGTTCATTCTCGGCTTCACCATCGTCTTTGTGCTGGCCACCGTCACCGTCTTTGGGGCGATCAGCATGCTCACGCTCAATGCTGAGACCCTCATGCGCATCGGAGGGGTGATCACCATCGTCATGGGTCTGGCGTTCATGGGGATGGTGCCTGCCCTGCAGCGCGACACCCGGATGGCCCCGAAGAAGTGGTCCACCTGGTTGGGTGCGCCACTGCTCGGCGGGGTCTTCGCCCTGGGGTGGACGCCGTGCCTGGGGCCCACCTTGGCGGCGATCATCTCGGTGTCCGCCGGCACCGAGGGGATGACCGCTGTGCGTGGGGTGATCCTGATCATCGGCTACTGCCTGGGCCTGGGTCTGCCTTTTCTTCTCATGGCCTTCGGCTCGGCCCGGGCGATGCTCACCGTGGGGTGGCTGCGCCGCCACTCCCGCAAGATCCAGATGTTCGGTGGGGTGCTCATGGTCGCCGTGGGCATTGCCCTGGCCAGCGGGGCGTGGGCGTATTTCATCAACTGGGTACGCCAGTGGACCGTGGAATACGGCGCCACCCTCATCTAGCTGTACTGATCGGGGAGGTTAGTTAACCGGGACACCGGTGGAAGACCCCCACACGCGGAATGGGGCCGGTGGTGATTGTAATCATGCAGCCACCGGCCCAGCGCCTGTCTGCGTTCCTGCTCCGACAAGTAATGCCGGGCATAGGCCCACCCATCGGCGAGTGTGCGGTGGAACCGCTCGATTTTGCCGTTGGTCTGCGGCCGGTACGGCCTGGTCCATTTCGGCACAATCCCCATCTCGTTGCAGGTCTGGGCCCACAACCTAGACCTGTACGCCGACCCATTGGCACTGATGACTCGGTCGACGGTGATCCCACGTGCACCGAACCAGGCCACCGCCCGCCGCAGTACGCCGCTTGCCGTCACCGCCTTTTCATCGTCGTGGATTACGGCGTACGCCACCCGGGAGTAGTCGTCGACGACGGTGTGGACGAAGCAGTGGCCCATCTTCGGGTTGTAGTGGGCATTTTTCGGTTTCCCCGGGGTGGAGGCGCGATGGCGTCGTCCCCGTGTCCTGCCGACGAAGCGCCATCCACCGCAGTCGGGGATGTTTCCGAACTTGGTGACGTCGACATGGATGGGGTCACCCGGTTGCGGGTGTTCATAGCGGCGCACCGGTTCGCCGGTGGCCCGATCGGTGTAGGACAGGCGGTTGAGACGGCACCTGACGAGCACTCGGTGGGCGGTTGAGGGGGCAATGCCGCACAGTGCGGCCAGTTGCAGCGGCCCAAGGCGCTTGCGCAACCGCAGCGACACTGAAGCGTCCTGGTTTTCGTTCCGCTTATTGAACGCCCAACGGGTGGGCGTGTGATTGTTGATCGTAGGCGTCTTCCATCTCTTGTGGAGTGATGTATCCCAATGACTCGTGCAGGCGATGGTTATTCCACCAGTACACCCAGCGAAGGGTCGCGATCTCGACTTCCCCAACCGACACCCACGGCCGGTGGGGATAGATCAGCTCGGTCTTGTATAGACCGTTGACCGTTTCCGCCAACGCGTTGTCGTAGGAATCGCCGACGGTGCCAACGGACGGATCAATCCCAGCTTGAGCAAGCGCCTCACTTTAACGAATGGACACGTACTGCGACCCGCGATCGCTGTGATGGACAAGTCCTTCAGCACGGAGATCACCTGCGTGATACAGAGCATGCTCAAAAGCCTCAAGAGGCAGCTCATCGGTGCGCATGCTCGCCCTGGTGGCAACCCCGACAATCTTGCGGGAGTACGCATCGGTGATGAACGCGGTGTACGCAAACCCCGACAGGGTACGCACGTAGGTGATGTCAGCGACCCACAGCCGGTGCGGCGCTGACGCGGTGAAGTCACGATTGACCAGATCAGGACGACAATCCGGGACATCAGCCCGAAGCGTTGTGATCGGAGTGCGGCCCCTTCTGCGGCCTTGGAAGCCGGCGAGTTTCATCAACCGTGCCGTCTGATCACGACCGATGTCCCAGCCGGCGCGCTGCATGGCCTTCCACATCTTGCGTACCCCGTACACGCTGAAGTTGTCCGCGAAGACTTTCACCAATTCGGGGATAAGCAGCGCGTCTGACAAGCTCCTGGCCGACGGGGCTCGTGTTTTCGCTGCTCGGTAGCCACGAGAGGTGATAAACCCACATTCTGTCTGCCTTAACGTGCGACAGATGGCCTCGACCCCGAAGCGATCGCGATACGTGTCGATGTATTCGATCATCTTCTGGTGGGACGGTCGAGTTCCACTGCGAAAAAAGCTGAAGCGGTCTTCAAGATCTCGTTTGCCCTGCGCAGCTCTTTGTTCTCTTGCCGCAGACGCTTCAGTTCGTCGTCGACCGACTCGCCAGTGCTCCGCTGAACGTCGGGGGACGCTTTGACAGGTTTCAACCAGTTGTTGAGCGTGTGCGCCGAGACGCCGAGCCTCTCGCCGATCTCCTCCGCCG
>ERZ1032699.23-NODE-23-length-6898-cov-2.594622_pt1 | contig 6898 bp, 4 predicted proteins | sample MGYA00517095_ERZ1032699 | MGnify/ENA primary metagenome ERZ1032699 (study PRJEB33719, sample SAMN04262507) | wastewater metagenome | biome: rural village; feature: composting latrine chamber; material: composting feces with ash | place: El Salvador | collected... | reverse complement strand
CGCGTCGGACACCGGCGAAGAGTCATCCGCACCATCCGCGCCTCCGGATTCACCGGAGCCGTCGGGACCACCCGAAAACTCGCCCGACGCCTCGCCCCTCAGGGAAGCGGCCAGCTCGCGGGGCTCGGTGTCCTCCACGATCTGCGCCGTCGCCGGGTCGAACCCGTCGTCGTCGGAAAGCTCCAGCGGCTCGCCGGAACCAGCCCCCGCCTGTCCCGCACCGGGATCGGCCGGCGCGAGATCATCGAGTATCAGACGGATCTCGTCGTCGCCCCGGCGGTCGTCGTCCTTGTTGCCCGTCATGCCTTCGGCAGCCCCTCCAGCCGGGCGGTGATGCGCTCGATCTCCTCGCGCGCGACCTGGTTGCGGGTACGGATCTTGTCCACGACCGCCTCCGGGGCCTTCGCCAGGAAGGACTCGTTGCCCAGCTTCTTCTCGGTGCCCGCCAGCTCCTTCTCCGCCACGGCGAGGTCCTTCTCCAGGCGCTTGCGCTCGGCGGCGACGTCGACGGTGCCGGACGTGTCCAGCTCGACGGTGATCGTCGCCGTCGACAAGCGGACCTCGATCGACGCGGTGGCGGTGAAGCCCTCCTCCGGCGTCTCCAGTCGGGCCAGCGACCGGACGATGCCCTCCTGCGCGGACAGGTCCGCAGCAGCCGCGTCGAACCGGGCGGGCACGCGCTGCGACGGCTTGACGCCCTGGTCCGAGCGGAAGCGGCGCACCTCGGTGACCAGCTTCTGTGCGTCGTTGATGCGGCGGGCGGCATCGGCGTCGACGTCGGCGCCACCGTTGGCCTCGCCGGCGGTCGGCCAGGAGGCGATGACCAGCGACTCGGGCGTGCCCTCGTCACCGTCGGTCAGGGCCTTCCACAGCACCTCGGTGACGAACGGGATGGTCGGGTGCAGCAGACGCAGCAACACGTCGAGCACGTGGCCCAGCACCTGGCGCGTCGACTCGGAACGGGCGGCCTGCTCGGCCGTCGGCTCCTCGCCCTCCGCCAAACGCGGGAAGTCCACCTTGGACATCTCCAGGTACCAGTCGCAGAACTCGTCCCACGCGAAGTGGTACAGCGCCTCGTTGGCCTTGGCGAACTCGTACCTGTCCAGCGCCTCGTCGACCTCGGCGCGGACCTGCTCCAGGCGGTCCAGGATCCACCGGTCCGTGTCGGTCAGCGTCTCGCGGGCCGGCAGCTCGCCGACGTGCGCGCCGTTCATCAGAGCAAAGCGCGTCGCGTTGAACAGCTTCGTGGCGAAGTTGCGGGAGCTCTGCGCCGAATCCTCGCCGACCGGCAGGTCCGAGCCCGGGTTGGCGCCGCGGGCCAGCGTGAACCGCAGCGCGTCGGCGCCGTAGTCGCGCACCCAATCCAGCGGGTCGATGCCGTTGCCCAGCGACTTGGACATCTTGCGGCCCTGCTCGTCGCGCACCAGCCCATGCAGGAACACGTCGGTGAACGGGATCTGCGGACGACCGTCGACGCCCTCGCCCAACGGCGAGTTCGGCAGGGTGGCCGCGAAGGTCGAGAACATCATCATGCGCGCGACCCAGAAGAACAGGATGTCGTAGCCGGTCACCAGCACCGACGTCGGGTAGAACTTGGCCAGCTCCGGGGTCGCGTCCGGCCAGCCCATCGTGGAAAACGGCCACAGCGCCGACGAGAACCACGTGTCCAGCACGTCGGGGTCCTGGTGCCAGCCCTCGCCCGTCGGAGGCTCATCATCCGGCCCGACGCAGACGATCTCGCCGTCCGGCCCGTACCAGATCGGGATGCGGTGGCCCCACCACAGCTGACGGGAGATGCACCAGTCGTGCATGTCGTCGACCCAGTCGAACCAGCGCGGCTCCTGCGACGCCGGGTGGATGACGGTGTCGCCGCGGCGGATCGCGTCGCCGGCCATCTGGGCCAGCTTGTCGACCTTGACCCACCACTGCTCGGACAGGCGCGGCTCGATGACCTCTCCCGAACGCTCCGAGTGGCCCACCGAGTGGACGTAGGGGCGGACCTCCTTGACGATGCGCCCCTGCTCCCGCAGCGCCTCGGTCACAGCGGCGCGCGCCTCGAAGCGATCCATGCCGTCGAAGCGCGTGCCGGTGCCGGCGATCGCGCCGGTCTTGTCGATGACCTCCGGCATGTCCAGATCGTGCCGCTGGCCCATGGCGAAGTCGTTGGGGTCGTGCGCCGGGGTGATCTTCACCGCACCGGTGCCGAACTCCGGGTCGACGTAATCGTCGGCGATGACCTGCAGCGTCAGATCGTCGCGGAACGGGTGCGGCAGCGTCGTGCCCACCAGGTCGGTGTACCGCTCGTCATCCGGGTGCACCGCCACCGCGACGTCGCCGAGCATCGTCTCCACGCGGGTCGTCGCCACGACGATCGACTGGTCGCCGTCGCCATAGCGGAACGACACCAGCTCGCCGTCGCGATCCTCGTACTTGACCTCGATGTCCGAAATCGCGGTCTGCAGCACCGGCGACCAGTTGACCATCCGCTTCGCGCGGTAAATCAGCCCCTGGTCGAACAGCTCCTTGAAAATGGTCTGCACCGCACGCGACAGCCCCTCGTCGAGGGTGAACCGCTCGCGCGACCAGTCGACGGAATCGCCGATCTGGCGCATCTGGCCGCCGATCTTGCCGCCGTACTCCCGCTTCCACTCCCAGACGCGCTCGATGAACTCCTCGCGCCCGTAGTCGAACCGGTCCTTGCCCTCGGTCTCCTTCAGCTGCGCCTCGACCTTGGTCTGCGTGGCGATGCCCGCATGGTCCATGCCCGGCAGCCACAGCACCTCGTAGCCCTGCATCCGCTTGCGGCGGGCCAGGGCGTCCATCAGCGTGTGGTCGAGCGCATGGCCCATGTGCAGCTGGCCCGTCACGTTCGGCGGCGGCAGCACGATGGAATACGCCGGCTTGTCGCTGGTGGCGTCGGCGGTGAAGTACCCGGCATCCACCCAGCCCTGGTAGAGATCCGCCTCCACCTCGGAGGGGTTCCACGACTTCGGCAGATTGTCGGCGCGGTTCGGAAGATTCTCGGCGTTGGTCACGTCGGACAGTCTAGAGGGTCGCCCGGATCCCGCCGCCCACCACGTCCTGCCCGGTCACTTGGAAAAGCAGACGGGGCGTCGTAAAGCACCATTGCATTACGACGCCCCCACGCGGCACCCGTCCGGCCCGGGCCCTACCCGAGCCCTCCGGACGCGACCCTGCTCAACCCCCTAGGGCAGCAGATCGGCCACCGCATCACGCTCGGCACGCAGCTCCGCCACGTTGGCGTCGATGCGGGCGCGCTGGTAGTCGGAAATCTCCAGACCCTGGACGATCTCCCACTTGCCGTCGACGGAGCGGCACGGCATGCCGGCCACCAGGCCCTCGTCGATGCCGTAGGAACCATCCGACGGCAGGGCCACGGACACCCAGTCGTCGCCCGGAACGCCCCGCACCCAGTCACGCATGTGATCGATGGCGGCCGCCGCAGCCGACGCGGCCGACGACGAACCGCGGACCTCGATGATCTCCGCGCCACGCTTGGCCACGCGCGGAATGAAATCATCGTCCAGCCAGGACTGCTCGACCAGATCCGACACCTTCTCCCCGCCGACCGTGGCGTAGGACACGTCCGGGAACTGCGTCGCCGAGTGGTTGCCCCACACCACGACCTTCTTGAAATCGCTCACCGTACGATCCAGCTTGCCCGCCAGCTGCGACAGGGCGCGGCTGTGGTCGAGGCGCATCATCGCCGTGAAACGATCCGACGGGATGTCCTTCGCGTGCTCGTTGGCGATGAGCGTGTTGGTGTTGGCCGGGTTGCCCACGACCAGAACGCGGATGTCATCCGCCGCATGATCGTTGAGGGCCTGACCCTGCGGGCCGAAAATCTTGCCGTTGGCCGACAGCAGCGCCGAACGCTCCTCGCCCTTGCCGCGCGGCTTCGCGCCGACCAGGAACGCCGCATTGGCGCCATCGAACGCCTTGTTCGGATCATCGGTGATGTTGATGCCGCGCAGAAGCGGGAAAGCGGAGTCCTGAAGCTCCATCGCCACACCCTCGGTCGCGCCCAGCGCGGCCGGGATCTCGAGGAGGCTCAGCTCCACCGGGACGTCATAACCGAACACGTCACCGTGGGCCAGACGGAACAGCAGAGAGTACGAAATCTGACCGGCGGCGCCGGTGACGGCAACCTTCACGGGGGAAACGCTCACGGTGGTCCTTTCCTTGGATTCTGTTGCGCACTCAACGATATAGCCGGTTCGCCCGATGCGCAGATGGGGGAGGACGCGGTCAGCGGGTGACGAATCTGGATAGCATGAAACGGATGCTGCCCGGCACTTCACTTTTTCACGGCCGAACGCCGTGCGGAACGGGCATATCACCCCCGATCACCGACGGGACACCACCCGAAAACGCGGAAAGGCAACACATGAAGGCCTCAGGGAGCCCCGACGCAGTCACCCACGCCGTCCTCGAGGCGGCGCTCGGCGAATTCACCGCCAAGGGGTACGCCGACGCGCGCCTCGACGCCATCTCGTCATCGTCCGGCGTCTCCAAGCGCATGCTGCACTACCACTGCGGCGACAAAATGGGTCTGTACCGCACGACCATGCACTACGTGCTCAGCCTGCTGCGCCCCGACCCCGAGGCGCTGCGCATCGACTCCGAGGTCCCCGTCGACGTCCTCCGCCACGTCGTCGGCGTCATCTTCGACCACTTCGCCGACAACCCGTCGGCCGTGCGCTTCATCGCCCAGGAGAACATGCACCCCATCCTCCCCCTGGAGGAATCCTCCGCCCTGGCCGAACAGTCCCCCATCGTCCTCGAGTTCGACCGCGTGCTGCTGCTCGGCCGGGACTACGGCGCCTTCCGCACCGACGTCTCCGCCCTGGACATCTATTACATCGTCGCGTCGATGGCCCAGTTTCCGACCCTCAACGAGCGCACCTTCCGCAACCTCTACAGCCTCGAACTCACCTCCGAGACGCTCATCGACCGTCTCCGCGAAATGGCCCGCGACGCCGTCACCGGGTTCCTCACCGCGTCGACGACCTGGCAGCACGGCAACTCCTACGTCACCACCACCCCCCGGCGGAAGGTCGTCGAGCCCCGCCTCGTCGACGAGGTCTACGCCGACGAGTCCCCCGCCCTGCTCGACGAGCGCGCCGACGGCGACGTGGCGCCGTCGTTCACGGACATGTACGACGAGGGATAAGCCCCCGTTCCCCGCCTGTCGGCCAGCCGTCCGACCGGCAGGCCCCCTGGCTGCCGGCCGACCGGGTGGCCTTCCGAAAAGCCGGGCCTCGCCCCGATCGAAAGCCGAAGGTCGTCGACTACGCGCTGCGCTCGCCCGGCTCCGCGAGGACGAGCTCCGGGGCGGCGCCATCGGTGACGCAGTTGCGGTGGATGATGACCTGCGACACGTCGTCGCGGTCCGGTACGTCGAACATCACCGGCACGAGGAGCTCCTCCATGATGCCGCGCAGGCCGCGGGCACCGGTCTTGCGTTCGATGGCCTTGCCCGCGATGGCATGCAGGGCGTCGTCGTCGATGCGCAGCTCGACGCCGTCCATCTCGAAGAGGCGCTCGTACTGGCGGACCAGCGAATTGCGCGGCTCGGTGAGCACGCGGACCAGCGCGTCCTCGTCGAGGTTGGTCACCGACGCGATGACCGGCAGGCGGCCGATGAACTCCGGGATCAGGCCGAAGCGGATCAGGTCCTCCGGCAGCACCTCGCGGAACGGGTCGACCTCATCGATGTCCGACTTCGAGTGCACGTCCGCGCCGAAGCCCAGGCCCTTCTTGCCCACGCGTTCCTGGACGACTTTCTCCAAGCCGGCGAACGCACCCGCCACGATGAACAGCACGTTGGACGTGTCGAACTGGATGAACTCCTGGTTCGGGTGCTTGCGGCCACCCTGCGGCGGCACCGCGGCGACCGTGCCCTCGAGGATCTTCAGCAGCGCCTGCTGCACGCCCTCGCCGGAGACGTCACGGGTGATGGAGGGGTTCTCCGACTTGCGGGAGATCTTGTCCACCTCGTCGACGTAGATGATGCCGCGCTGCGCCTTGGCCACGTCGAAGTCGGCGGCCTGCAGCAGCTTGAGCAGGATGTTCTCCACATCCTCGCCGACGTAGCCGGCTTCCGTGAGGCTGGTGGCGTCGGCGATGGCGAACGGCACGTCGAGCTTCCGCGCCAGCGTCTGCGCCAGGTGCGTCTTGCCGCAGCCGGTCGGGCCGAGCAGCAGGATGTTCGACTTCGACAGTTCGACGTCGTCGCGGGCACCCCGCTCTTCGGCGCGGATGCGCTTGTAGTGGTTGTACACCGCAACGGCGAGCGTGCGCTTGGCGACGTCCTGGCCGATGACGTACTCGTCGAGGAAGTCGCGGATCTCCGCCGGGCGCGGCAGGCGATCGCCGCTTTCCTCCGGAGCGGAGCCGACGTTGAGCTCTTCCTCGATGATCTCGTTGCACAGCTCGATGCACTCGTTGCAGATGTAGACGCCCGGCCCGGCGATGAGCTTCTTGACCTGCTTCTGGCTCTTCCCGCAGAAAGAGCATTTCAGCAGATCGGCGCTTTCCTGCATGCGTGCCATACTCGTGCGGCCCCTCTTCCCTGGTCGTCGTGTCGTCGGAAGTTCCTCCGGCGCGTCCGTTTCCGCGCCATGCCGTGTGCCCGCTTTCGCGACCTTTCCGGTGACAACCCCGGATGCGGCGATGTCATTCCGCCGGGCCCGCGCTCCACCGGTCGTCGGCGGTCGAGGGCTCGATCGCACCCAGCCTAGCCGCCCGCCCGGATTCGTCCCACTAGCCGGGCGGCCACGGCGCATTTCCTACCCTAACGCCAACGATCTGAAGCGGGCCTACAAGCTGCAAAAACCAGCCGGCAGCATGATCATGCTGCATGGCACGCCCACTG
>ERZ1032699.22-NODE-22-length-6951-cov-3.542488_pt1 | contig 6951 bp, 7 predicted proteins | sample MGYA00517095_ERZ1032699 | MGnify/ENA primary metagenome ERZ1032699 (study PRJEB33719, sample SAMN04262507) | wastewater metagenome | biome: rural village; feature: composting latrine chamber; material: composting feces with ash | place: El Salvador | collected... | reverse complement strand
TAGCGACGAACTCCCGGGTCGGCTGAATGGCGGGATTGCCATCGTCGGCGCGGGTGTACAGGTCTTCCAGCTGCACGTCGGTTTTCTTCACCTTCGTCTCGACAGCCCAGCCCTCAAGCGGATTGAACTTCTCAAGGAAGACCCTGGTGCGATGATGGGTGCCCCACAGTGGAACCTGCTCGTCGTCACGGGTGACAGAATCGAGCTCTGCAGGATCCGGAGTGGTGCCTTTGAAAGGCCCGGAATTGATGACAAAAGACATGAAAAACTCCTTAGCCGGAAATCCGGCACTGATGAAGAAAGGCTGCGTGTGAGTGAGATCAGAGGTCGAAGCTGGCCGGCTGGAACGCGGACTTGTGCTCATCTTCTGCACGAGGACGTTCTGACTGCGGCTTGTTACTGGGTTCGTCCGGAACGGTGGTGCTGGACGACTCCAATGCTTCGAACGGCTCAACGTCGCGAACGAGGATCTCGGGGAAGTACTTGGTTGCACCCTCAATCTCACGCTTGACGACGTCATGACGCCCTTCCACCCAGACCGTGGCACCCTTGGTCAGCATGTTCTGATACCGCTGCTGGGCGCCTTGGACGATGAAGAGGACGTGGTCGATCCAGATGGTGACTTCCTGACCCTGCCCATCACTACCCTTGCGGTACTTCGTCGACGCCGTGGAGAACACGACTTTGACGTTTCCCTTCTCACTGGGCGGGAAGAACCTCGCATCCCGACCGAGATTGCCCACGAGGATGTGACGATTGATGTACGGGGGTACTTTCCCGTTCGAAACATACTGGGGCGGAGCGGATAGCTCGAGCTCGTGATAGGTGACCGTCTCACCACCCTTCTGACGCTTGGTGGCTTGGTGGTCTCCTTCAACGATGACCCAACTTCCCTTGCGAAGCTTGGAAGCGTGGTAGGCCAAGGACTTGGGGTGACACCAGAACCGGCACCATGCCCGCTCTGTGATGACGCCTGATGTCCCGTCAGCGAACCGGGTTGTCCGGGGCTGCAGGATCTGGAACTGGAAACAGACGTTACCGTTTGAGGCGGGTGGATGCTGGATTGCATCCTCATTGAGGTGCCCGGCCATGATTCGATTGTTGATGTACATGTCTTGATTCCTGGTTGCGCACTAGCTTGGGATTTGCGCATCACGGTGCGTTCGTGATTGCGTCAATTCCCGATGACAGACCAGGCCTGACGGCTTGGTGCCATCAGGATGATGGAATGAGGATATGGCTCCTCTAGCCTTTAGGTGGCGATTGCCACAAAAAGCCGGTGGGCTTGTGCCCTTTCTCAAATTCGCATCCACGTACTTGAGAAAGGGCACCCAAAAGCGTCCCTTTGGGTGCCCATGAAGAAGTCACTTCACTGAGAACAGGTATGCCGGCGAAAGAACCCGGTCATAGAGTCCCATTGACTCACTGAAGCTTCGAACGACCTCTTCTGGGAACTCCCCAACTGTTTTGCGCGGAACGGGCAGCTTCGGCTGCTCGAACCTCTTGAGCTGGGTGATGTTCCCGGCAGATCTCTCTGCAGTTTGCATGACGCTCCTCCGTTGCAGGGGTCCAGGTCCCCTCTCCAGGCGTCGCATTTGCGACTACTCGAGAGGGGACCCGGACCCATGGCTGGGAGGAGGTCAGACATGAAATGTCAGGGTGCCCCGATGAACAATTACGGAAACGGACCAAGATTGCTGCAGTCGCCGGCAGGTTGCTGCCAAACAACTTCAGAAATCTCGACGGTCCCATCCTCAAGAACGTCCGTGGTTGCCTGCAAACGCTTGAGAAGCGTCGCGTAACAGGCGTCGGACGTGTATGGAGGAATGTTGCCAAGCAACAGATCACGCTGTTCAGCGGCACGCCATTGGGTGACGTGGTGCTGGACGTGATCGTTGGTTGCAAGCTTGAACACCACAAGCGCTATCGCCAGCAAGACGATGACGTTGATGATGATCGAAGCCTGGCCAATCATCGTTGCGTAGACCAGATGGTCACGCAGCGAAACCGGCCGACGCACCGCTTGGGCGCGTTTCCGTCGGGTGATGACGAACATGTGCATCTCCATGAAATGCCGACTGATGAAGTAGATGTGCCAATGGCACGAACAGCTCCAACCAGGGCGGCATCCTGGGAGGAGATCCACAGGGTCCTGACGAAATGAGGCCTTGGGCCTATCGTCAGTCCCAAGGGGATGAAAGGTCATGCGAGCTGATGCTGGCGGACCGGGAATTCGACACGAGGGCCAGTTGCAATGGCACGGGCTATTGCGCCAATGAACTGGTTCGTGGAGATCAACACGCAACGAGAAATGCTGCCGGCAGCGCTACCTGGAAGCGATGCGTCAGGACGGCGTTTGACGTTGGTGGATCGTCCTTGACGTGACCGGCTGACAAAGCAGCTGGATGGCCGTAGGCCTGCCAAGGAGAGTTGAACCGTACCGGAGACACGCGAGTGTTCGCGCAGAATGCTCAGCAGGTACGGGCCGAGAAATGCTCGGACTTGTGATGGCCGGTACAAGGCCAAAAAGAGGCATCGAGATGCCCTTGAATTTGCTAGCACGAAGCTAGCGAGGTGACCAAGCCGTAACCCGGCTTGTAGACGACCACACCCACATGTGGAGCGATCGATCAAGGCCCGAAGGCTGTCATGAAGGCCATCTCGAAGATGGCTCCGGCGCTTAATGGAGGCCTCGGTCCAATTGAGGGCTACAGAAGTAGCTCTCGATAATTGGGTTCAGGCTAATCGCAGCGGGCCATCAATGTCAATGGGCGGCTGGTAGCCGGGGTTCAAGGGTGTCTGGTAACGGTAACAATTCGGGATTCGCTGGCGAAATTGGCGCTATTTCGGGCTCGTTTGTGCACTTTGTCCACGCAAGATGGAGCTTCACTGGAAGCTCTGACCAGGAGTGCGTCATGACCGAAGCAGCCGCCGTGGGAACGGCCGAGAAGTCGCCCGATCCGAAATCAGCGAAAGCGAGCCCGGCGTCGGCAAGCAAGGGGAATGGAAGCAAGCCCAAGCCGGGGCCGCTCAAGTCCAATGGGGCCGGAAAGGCACCTGCTGCAGTCGCCGAGCCGGCCGGTGGCTCGCCCAAAGCCTCCGGAGCTACTCCCCCAGCAGCGAAGCAGAGCGCTCCGAACGGAGCCCGGCGCGGACCTTCGCCGCAGCAGCAGCGGCGCGAGCAACGTTCGCTGCTCTCACGGCGCAAGCAGGCCCAGGAGGACGCGCTGGCGTTCGTCCCCCGCAAGTCCCACCCAGCCCCCGTCATGTCCCAGGACCGTTGCTCGGAGCATTCCGTTGCCCTATTCCAGAAGAACTTCGGCTTTGCACACCTGGCGTTCTACGAGCTGGTGACCCTGCTCCCGAAGAAGGTCAAGATGGCGGACCCGGATTTCGATACAGGACCGTTGATCCAGGGCGTGGAGAACATCCTCATTACGCGCCTTGATCAGGTGTCTTCGAGCCTGGAGCAGCAGAAGCGGCAGCTGCTGATCGTGATGAAGGCAAACGGCAATTACCCGCCGATCAAGCCCGAGGAATACTCCAACGTCACCAAGGTGGAGCTGCCACTGCTAACCCCTTACACCCGCCGCATGCTGGGGATCCTGATCCAGTTCGATGAGAATCTGCGTCATCTCGACCGGATCTGGCTGGAAACCCACATGCCCGACCTGGAATACGACAAGGCCATCTCCAATGCACGAGATGAGATTGTGCGCACGATCCGCTTCTTCAAGCGTATGCACGTTCTTGGCGGCCATCTGGTTCGCGGCCTTGGCCAGGGCAAGAAGACTGACATCAGCGTCATCTTTTCCGAAGCGGGCAACGATTCTCTTCCGGACACCATGGACCCGGAGACCGAGGCCCAGGCCCGCGAGGTCACCGAGGCCGCGATGGGGCGTGCCCCCGCCTCTGCGTAATCCATGAAATTCAATCCTGCCCAGGAGCAGGCAGTGACCTTCAATGGCCACTGCCTGGTTCTGGCCTGCCCAGGCTCTGGGAAGACCGCGGTCCTGCGTGGGCGCGCTATCCGCAAGCTCAAGCTCAATCCGAAGGTCAAGGGACTGGGCGTCACGTTCTCCAAGGACGCGGCCAAGGAGCTGGAGCACCGGGTCTTGAGCGATTACCCCGATGCGGCCGGCTCATTCACCGTGGGAACCTTCCACAGCCTGTGCAAGCGCCAGCTCAACGAGGCCGGGATTGAAGTCAACCTGGTCAATGAAGTCCAGCAGATGGCCTTCATCAAGTCCGCATGGATGGACGTCATGGCCGGGCGCAACCTCTATACGCTCGAGGACGTCCGGGTCTACATCGAGGCGATGAAAGCGCAGGTGGACCCGGTCCTGGGTGACCCCAAGAAGGACCCGCGAGTCCAGGTGTACCTGCGGTACGAGGAGATGCTCCGGCAGCGGGGGCTGATGGACTTCTCGGACATGCTGCTCAATGCCGTGAGGAAGATGGATACCGGTGAGGTGAAGCCTTGGCGTGTTGGCTGGATTCTGGTCGACGAGGCGCAGGACTGTGACATGGTCCAGATGCGCTGGGCCCTCTCCCATCAACGCCGGAATGTCGAGCTGACCGTCGTGGGCGATGACGACCAGTCGATCTTCTCCTGGCGCTCAGCCGGCGGCCTGCCGCTGCTCAACGCCTTTCGAGCGCAAACTGGCGCCGCCCTGATCACACTCAACACCACCTACCGCTGTCCGCAGGAGGTGATCCGCCCGGCCGGCCGCCTGATCGCTCTGAACCGGGACCGGCTGGCCAAGCAGCTGCGCACGGAGAACATGACGCGAGGGGCGGTCAAGCGGGTCGTGGCACGGGATGCGACTGACGAAGTAGAGCTCATGGTGGAGGCTGTCCTGGAGTCGGGTGAGCCGTGGGAGTGGGGCATCCTCGCCCGGTCCAACTCGATCTTGAACAAGGCGGAGAAGCTCATAGGAGATCGCTTCCCGGTTACCCGCTCCAGTGGCCGATCCTTCTGGGAACTGAAGTATCCCTCGATCTACCTGGCCATCGTCCGCTCCATCGCCAGGGACGATCTGCTGGGCATCGACTTTGCCCTGCGGCTGACCGGTGTGCCTGAAACCCGCCTGTCACAAATCCACGGCGCATTCGGGACCCGTGACCGGGGTAGCCTGACCCGGTATCTGAAGGACGCTTCCCCTGGAGTTGCTGGAGAGCCGGGTTTCAAGAGCGTCGCCAGGCAATGGCGGATACTGCTGGCCCAAGGCAGGGTCGAGGCGGCCTTGAAAGGAGTGGAGCTCTACCTCGTCGGACTGGGGGATCGCCTCATCGATCGCCGGGCTGGCAAGAGCTCGAGCGATATGCTCAATCGTGCCAAGAGCAACATCTCCACGTCCTTTCGCATCATCTCCTCAATGCGTGGACCGATTCACCAGCGCCTACGACTGATTGACGTGCCGGACGCAGGCAAGGTGCAGGAAGAAGATGAAGGCCTGGAGGACAACGCCAAGAGCGGCCCTGCCCGCTTGATGACCCTGCACGGCTCGAAGGGACTGGAGTTCAAGCATGTGTGGATGCTTGGATGTGACGCCGGCATCATCCCGTCGCGCGGCTCGGTGCTGGAGGAAGAGCGGCGGCTGTTCTACGTGGGCATGACCAGGTCCAAGGAACGGCTGTTCCTGAGCCACGGGACCCAGCATCCATCGGTTTTTCTCACCGAGTGCGGGATTTTGGATTGACTCAGGCGCGCTTGGCGAACTGGGAAATGCTGAGCCAGATAGACAGGGCAACCACGCCGATGAAGAGTGGCGTCCAGACCGGATGCAGCTGCAAAGGCAGCAACTGAAGCAGCGCGTAGCCCAAGGCGATCCAGAAGATTGACCGGGTTCCCAGGGCCTGGAGATGCGGGGAAGTCACCGCGAAACTGTTTGCCTTGATCTTGCGCGAGACCAATGAGTCGATCACGAACGGAGTCAAGATCAGGGCGGTGATGGGAAGCCACATTATTCCGATCGAGATCCGGACCATGAGCTGGAACATCGCAGCCCAAAGGACGCGAACGCGGCCTTCGGCCCATTCAAGAGCCTTCTCCAACCATGTTTCCAGCTTGCTGGCAGGATTCGCGGGCCCCAGGTCGCTTGTCGTTGCACGGTAGCTGGCATCCATCAAGCCGGTTCGAATGAACAGCCCCTCGAACCACCGCTCCGCCCTGCTCTCTGTGTTGCGTGCTGTTTCATAGCCGAGAAAGGCGTAGTTTGACTGGCGTTCTGCCTCGATCATCCCCATGACGTATCGCTCGGGGATGATCAGTGCCGTCAGCAGTCCAGTCAGCAGCATGCAGGCCAGGCCGAACATCCAGAATCGCTCTCTCATCCCTGGGCCTCCCTTCTGTGCGCCACCACCGGCTGGGTGTTTCCGCGAAGCCGTTGTCGCATCGTGGCCACGTAACTATTGATGGGGACCATCCCCGACACATCAGTGGAGTTGGACTCAATCTGGTAGGGCCCTGCGCTGAACCACTCCATTAGCGGCTGTCCCTGCAGGGGATCCCAGGTTTCCCCTCCTCGCGTGATCCTGTAGCGCAGGAGTAGCGTCAGGCGGTCGGCCAAGGTCTCAATGAAGCGGTCGATCCCCTCCTCGACAGAGGCCTGACGGCGCTCGCCGGCGGCCAGGACAGCGTCGGCCAGGCATAGGTGCAAGAGTGGCTTTTTCAGGTGCGGGTGCCTGACCTTCAGGGACAGGTACCACGCCAGACGCGAGGCGGACTCGGCGTATAGCGGATCGGTAGCCACCAGAGCCTGGTACTTGGTTGTCAGGCCCGACTGACGCATCGACGCGTTCACCATGCGGCGTGCGGCCGGCTTGACGGGAATGAATGTGGGGCTAGGGTTCACGAGCAATCAGTCGATCAGGAGTGGAATGCGGCCTTTCCAGATGTCGCCACCGGACAGCTTCGCGAAGAATTCAAGGTTGGGAAGGATTCCCATG
>ERZ1032699.21-NODE-21-length-7158-cov-5.341405_pt1 | contig 7158 bp, 6 predicted proteins | sample MGYA00517095_ERZ1032699 | MGnify/ENA primary metagenome ERZ1032699 (study PRJEB33719, sample SAMN04262507) | wastewater metagenome | biome: rural village; feature: composting latrine chamber; material: composting feces with ash | place: El Salvador | collected... | reverse complement strand
ACGTTGCTATTCAAACAACAATATGCTTTTTCCATTCCGTCATTTCGGTCTTTGGCGAAGCCGCGCGCATCGCCGACGGCGACACCATCAGCGTCATGTGCAGCGCAGGCAAACACCGAAGCGTCGCAATCGCCGAAGAACTGCACGACGTGCTCACCGACATGGGCATGGAGGTCACCGTGAAACACCAGAACCTCAAACCGTCGCGGCGGAAATCCACCACCGAACGTGGACTCGGGTGGAGGCACCAGCGACAACGCCGCCGACTGTTGGCGATGCACGTCGACGGCACCCCGTGCTGGTGGTGCGGCGAGCCGATGTACCTAAGCCAAGACCTCGACGCCGACCACTCCGAGTCCCGGCACTACAGCGGGCCGCACTCGCTCGCGGACAGGCTGATGCATGCGTCGTGCAACCGGTCGCGGCAGCAGGGCGACCGGGACCACGAACGGCCCGCGCTGAAGGCCCGGGAGACGCCCGCCGGCCAACCGTTCACTTGGTGAACACGGTTTTGTTGACACCCCAAATAATCTTGAGCGGGTGCCGCGCCTGGCCCCACCGCGCATGGCCGAGCCAGGCTGTCTCTCTCTCCGAAGGGAAATCAATCGACTTTGCCTAATGAATGCGCATGTCGGAGGTGCTTTTAGATGGATCACGGTGACCGGTTCGCCGCCGAGGTTGAGCGCCTCGCCGCAGGTCGGCCACTGACCGAGGTCGATAGGTCCGCTGTTGAGGCGGTTGCGGGCCTGACGATGCGCGTCGCTGAGGCCCGGCGCGTCCTCGACGCGGAGGGGATCACCGTCGAGGTGCGTGGCGAGCTCAAGGAGCATCCGGCGGTGGGTGTGGAGAAGAAGTGTTCGCAGGAGATCCGTGGGTGGGTTGAGCAGCGCCCGGATTTGTTTGGGCAGCAGAAGGTGTCGGCTCCGGCGCGTAGGAAGTTTGAGCCAAAGATCGTGTAGCGGCCCAGGTTGGAGGTGGTCGGTGTGGCGCTTCTTGGGGTGCAGGAGCCTCGATTGTCGTCCACCCCTGATGGGGACGCGTCCCGTGGTGATGCTGCGGTGGCGTTCGCCCGGTTTTGTGGGCTGACGTTGTACCCGTGGCAGGAGGATTTGCTGCGGGATATGTGCCGCACGGACGAGGCTGGTAACTGGGCGGCGCGTGAGGTCGTGACGGTGGTTGCCCGGCAGAACGGTAAGGGCGAGGTCCTCGTCGCCCGTGAGCTCGCCGGGGTGTACTTGTTCGGTGAGAAGACGATTTTCCACTCGGCGCACTTCATGGACACCGCGATTGATGCGCAGAAGCGTCTGTGGGAGGTCATCTCGTCGGTCGACGAGTTGATGACGTGGTTCGAGTACGCGGACCAGTCCCCGGACGGGAAGGTCTATGAGGGTGTGCCGCGGAAGACGACGGGCAACGGCAAGGAAAGCATCACGTTCCCGAACGGGGCGCAGATTTTGTTCCGCACGCGGACGAAGAAGTCGGGGCGTGGCCTGTCGGTGGAGCTGCTGATCCTCGACGAGTGCTTCGACCTGCCGAACGAGACGTTCGCGGCGCTGGGCAAGTTGGTGCGCGCGAAGGAGCGCGCCCAGACGGTGTTCATCTCGTCGCCGGTGAATCGCCTGGAGCACATGCACGGCGCCGTGTTCAGCGCGAAGCGGTGGGCCGGCATCGACGGGGCGAAGCGGGTGCTCTTCAAGGAGTGGTCGCCGGCCCCGGGTGATGACCCGTTCGACCAGTCGACGTGGGCGGCGTGTAATCCGTCGATGGTTGATGAGGGGCCGGGCGCGCAGTTGTCGGACATTGAGGCCGATGCGACGGCTGCGCGGAACTCCGAGGTGCTCAAAGAGGCGTTCATGGTGGAGACTTTGGCGGCGGGGAATTGGGTGCCGCGTGACGGCGACACTGCCGGGGATTTCATCCTCGACCTGGATGAGTGGTCGGCCCGTGAGGTCGCGTCGCCGGTGGTGGCGGGGGATTCGTGCATGGCGGTGGACGTCACTCCGAATGGTGAGCGCGTCGGTTTGGTGGCTGCGGTGCGGACGACGACGGGGGTGCACCTGTCGTTGGGGCCGTTGGAGCGGTTCGACCGTGACGAGGTGGTGGCCGCGTCGGTGAAGGCTGTGGCGGCGAATGATCCGGTGGGGTTGGTTTTGGATCCGAAGGGCCCGTCGTCGACGTTGGTGTCTCCGCTGGGGAAGGCGGGGATTGAGCCGTTCGAGTTGTCGTGGACGCAGGTGTCTGCGGCGACGGAGTTGTTCATGCAGATGTTCGCCGAGGGGCGGATTACGCATGACGGTGACCCGCGTTGGCAGGAGGCGTTGAAGGTTGCGGCGTTCCGGCCGGGCACTGCTTCTGGCCGCGCGTTGACGCGAAACGGGGGCAGCGTGTGCGAGTTGGTAGCCGCGACGTTCGCGGTGTGGGGGTTGGTCGAGTTTGAAATCCCGGACGTGGTGCCGGACGTGAAGCGCAAGACGAAGTTCGTGGGGCGCGCTGAGGTTGTGCCCACGGTGGCGGCGGCTGAGCCGGTTGTCGCTGATGCCCGCGAGATGGTGTTCTAGGAGGTGGTGGCCGTGGAGACGGTGCAGACCCGTGAGGTTGGGCATGCCCTGACGGCTGATCGTGGGGCGACCGCCGAGGACAATTGGGCGCTGCGGTTCCCGGCGTCGGCGAAGGTGTTCGCGAAGATGGGCCGGGAGGACACGCAGATCACGTCGGTGCTGAAGGCGTTGTGGCTGCCGATCCAGCGTGCGACGTGGATGCTCGACCCGAATGGCGCTGCCCCTGAGGTCGTGGCCCTGGTTTCGGAGGATCTGCGGCTGCCGGTGCTCGGTGATGATCCGCGGAAGCCTGTGGCGCGTCGTCGTGGTCGGGTGTCGTGGTCGGAGCACCTGCAGAAGGCTCTGCTTGCGTTGCAGTTCGGGTGCATGTTTTTCGAGCAGGTGTACGCCGAGGGGCCGGATGGGCGGATGCATCTGCGGAAGCTTGCGCCCCGGATGCCGGGCACCTTGTCGAAGGTCAATGTCGCCCGGGATGGTGGGTTGGAGTCCATCGAGCAGGCGCCGGTGAATGTCGGCGGGGAGTCGGTGAAGGGCGTGACGATCCCGGTGGATCGGCTGGTCGCCTATGTCCATGCTCCGACGGACACTAGTTGGACGGGGACGAGTGTGCTTCGTCCGGCGTATAAGCATTGGATGTTGCGGGACCAGTTTTTGCGGCTTGAGGCGCAGGTGCTGGACCGCAACGGCATGGGCGTGCCGGTGTACACCGGCAGCGAGTTCACGAATGACCCGGCCGGGGACCTCGAACGCGGCCAGGACATTGCGACGTCGCTGCGGTCGGGGAAGGCGGCGGGTGCGGCGATCCCGGCGGGGTCGAAGCTTTCGCTGATGGGTGTGTCCGGGCAGCTGGTCAACCCGCGTGAGGCAGTCGAGTACCACGACTCGATGATGGCCCGGGCGGTGCTGGCGCACTTCCTGAACCTTGAGGGCAAGGGCGGCTCCTACGCGTTGGCGGAGACTCAGTCCGATCTGTTCATCCAGTCGTTGCAGACCATCGCGGAGTGGATCGCCGACACGGCGACGCAGCACATCGTCGAGGATCTCGTCGACGTCGCGTTCCCGGACTACGACGGCATGGCGCCGCGAATCATCGCCGAGCCGATCGCGTCGAAGAAGGAACTTTCCGCCCAGGACCTGGCGACGCTGGTGCGAGACAAGGTGCTCATCCCGGACAGGGACTTGGAGGAGGACACGCGCCGCCGGTACAGCATGCCGGCGAAGCGTCCGTTGTCGGAGGCGCGGAAGGACAACCCCGACGTCGGCAAGAAGTCGCCGGACGACCTCAAGACGCTGGTGGAAACCGCCGGGGTGCTCATCGACCGCGGCTATAAGCCGGACACGGCGTTGGAGGCGGTGGGGTTGAACCCGATTGCCCCGGACGCGCCGGGCGACCCGCCGGGCGCGGACCCGGAGGATGTGGCGCGCGCCGAGTCGGTGCTGCGCAACTGGATCGACAGGAATGGAGGCGTGGCATGACTGACGTGCTGATTCACGGTGATATCGGATTCGAGGTCCGCTCGGCGGACATCATCCAGCAGCTCGCCGGCGTCGACGGCGACGTCGTCGTCCGGGTCAACTCCGGTGGCGGCGACGTGTACGAGGGTTTGGCGATCATGAACGCGTTGCGCGCCCACCCGGGTGAGGTGCTGGTCATCGTGGAGGGGCTGGCGGCGTCGGCGGCGTCGTTCATCGCTGTCGGTGGTGGCACCCGTGTGGTGTGCAGGCCGCATGCGGAGCTGATGATCCACGAGGCGTGGGCGATGGCCGACGGTAATGCGGCGGACATGACGAAGGCCGCCGGTGACCTCGATCGGGTCAGCGGCAACCTTGCCAGCATCTATGCCGACCGGGCCGGGGGCGATCCCGGCGTGTGGCGGGAGCGGATGCGGGCGGAGACGTGGTTTTCCGCCGAGGAGGCGTTGGCCGCAGGGTTGGTCGACGCGGTGGAGGACGCGCGGGCGCCCGTCAAACCGGCGGCGCTTGGGCGTTCGCGGGTGATGGCCCGATTCCGATTCAACGGGCGGCGGGAAGCCCCGGCGCCGGACATCAACGCCCCTGCGGGGCAGAAGGAGGAGCAGAGCATGACGCTGCTCAACGAGCTCGCCCAGACACTGGGTAAGTCCGAGGACCAGGTGCTTGCCGCACTGGGCCGCATCATGAACGAGGAGGTCACCGTCACGTCGACGGTGGAGGTGGAGGTGGAGTACCCGGAGGGCACCACGGTCGTGCCGACGGGTAAGACGACCGTCGAGCCGGTCGGGGATCTGCCGCCGGGTCTGGTCTTCACCGTCGGTGAGGTGCCGGAGGGTTGGTCGGCTGAGGTCGACGAGTCCACCGGTGTGCTGACGGTCACCGCCCCGGCAGAGGCGGAGCCCGACGCCGAGGTGGCCATCCCGGTCACCGTGTCCGGCGATGGTGAGCCGGTCGACCTGGCCGTGGGCGTGGCGGTGAAGGCCGCGGCCGAGGAAGATGAGCCGACCGAGGCCGCGCCGGAAGCGCCGGCCACGGAGCCGGAGACCATCACCCTCGACCGGGACACGTACAACTACCTCGTCGCCGCCGCGAAGCACGGCGCCGACGCGAAGGCGAAGGCCGACGCGGACGCGCGGGCGCAGCAGGTTGACACCTGGATCCGTGAGGGCCGCATCAACTCGGCCCACCGCGCGAAGGTCGTCAAGGCGATGGACCGTGATGAGGCTGCCGCCCGGGAGCTGTACGGCTCCATTCCGAAGAACACGATCCCCGTGCAGGAGATCGGTCATGGCCTCGCGGAGGAAGAGGAGCTGGACGGTGTGCCGTCGGTGGCTTCCCTGCGTGCGCTGTCCGAGTCCCGCAAGTCGGGCAAGTAAACCCCTGATTCCAAGGAGGAATCCGCATGTCTAATCCCACTTTCGTGCAGGGCCCGATCACCTTTAAGGCGGCGCAGGCTCTGGAGAAGTTCACGCTCGTCGCCGTCGACGGTGACGGCAAGGTCGCCCCGGCGACCGCCGAAGGCCCCGTGTTCGGTGCCGTGACCGAGAAGGCCGACCCGGCGCTGACCACCCTGCCGACGAACGTTGCGGTGCATTACGGTGTCGCCGCCGTGAAGCTCAAGGTCGCCGGTGGTGACGCGTCCGGCATCAAGGCCGGTGCCGCTGTGTTCGCCGCCGATAACGGCGAGGTCGCCGCGTCCGGCACCGTCAAGGTTGGCGTCGCTGCCCGCGACGGCTCCGGTGATCGTGTCCTGACCGTCCTCAATGGCCTTCCGGCTTCCGCCTAGGCCGCGAACCCACTCGTAAAGGAGAAAAACACATGGCTGAGACGATTAACTCTGCCTTCGATGTGCTGTCCGGCCTGACGGTCGAGGAGGCGCTCGCCAACCCGCACTTCATTCCCGAGCTGCTCCTGGAGGAGCTCAACGGCGAAGAGGTGCAGAAGATGTTCTTCCGCGACGTCACCGTCAACTCGAACGTCATCGCGTACCGTGAGGCGCTGCCGTCGTACCTGGAGGACGACGTCGAGGGTGTCGCCGAGTTCGGTGAGATCCCGGTGTCCGACCCGACCGCCGGTGAGCTGAAGACCGCCGCGGTGGAGAAGCTCGGTATCGCGATCCGTGTGTCGTGGGAGCAGCGCAACGACAACGACATGGACGCGGTCCGCCGTGAGCTGGAGGCCCGCAAGAACACGATCCTGCGGTCTCAGGCCCGTGCCGCCATCAGTGCACTCAACGGTGCTGGTATTCAGGAGCACCAGGTCACCACCGCGTGGGATCAGCAGGGCTCCAACCCGGCGGCTGATTTCCTCGACGCGGCCGAGATCATCCTCGGCGCGGAGGACGGCGACGGCCACTACTACGGCTACCAGCCGAACGTGCTGCTCATCCACCCGATGACGCTGAACCTCCTCAAGCGGAACGAGGAGGTGCAGAAGCTGTACATCGGCAACATGGCCTCGGAGAACCCCCTGTTCAAGGGCGTGTCGGAGGAGCCGCTGCTGTTCGGCAACGTCCAGGTTGTCAAGAGCTTCTTTGTCCCGAAGGGCGAGGCGTACCTGGGTCAGGAGCAGACCGCCGGTTTCATGGGCCAGCGTGAGCCGGCGTGGACGTCGGACTTCTATGAGGAGCGCGGCCAGTCCGGTCGTGGTGGTGCGAACATGTCGTACCGCTCCGACTACGTCCATCGTCGTGGTTTCGCGGTGGATGGCCCGAAGTCGCTGGTGAAGCTGACGGGTCTGGTGACGTCCACCGTAAACCCCTAGTCGCCGTTCCCGGACCGGGCCTCCACCCGGGTGCGGCGCTGTACCCAGGAGGTAAGTAGATGGCTTCCATGACGAAGGTCACGTTGGCGAAGTCGATTCGGCTGCCGGGTGACCGGCTGCGGCGCGTCGGCGAGGTCGTCGAGGTGTCCGATGAGGTGCACCAGCGGTTCGCGCCGCTGGGGGTGTTCGTCGTCGACGAGCCCGCCCCGGAGCCGGAACCGGCCCCGGTGCCCGCCTCGGAGCCGGAACCGGCCCCGGGGCCGACGGGGATGAAACGCCCGGCGAAAACCATTAGAGTCCAAATTAATGAAGATGACTTAGGCGAAGTTGATGTGGGTTCATATTTAGGTCTAAGCCTCGATCA
>ERZ1032699.20-NODE-20-length-7312-cov-2.821000_pt1 | contig 7312 bp, 5 predicted proteins | sample MGYA00517095_ERZ1032699 | MGnify/ENA primary metagenome ERZ1032699 (study PRJEB33719, sample SAMN04262507) | wastewater metagenome | biome: rural village; feature: composting latrine chamber; material: composting feces with ash | place: El Salvador | collected... | reverse complement strand
CCCATCCGGCCGCCACCCCCACGGCCCGGTACAGGGCGCCCGAGTCCAGGTAATGCCAGCCCATCCGCGCGGCAACGGCGCGGCTGATCGTGCCTTTTCCAGAGCCGGAGGGGCCGTCGATGGTGAGTACGGGAAAGGAGGACGCTGGGGCAGATTGGGTCATGGATGCGGCATCATTGGCGGGGTCGGGCCGGCAAGTGTAATGCCCGCCGCGGCGCCATCGGCCGCCCCGGATGCCGGCCCAACGGGCGGACGGGAAGTCCGGCAAAACTCCCTCTTGCCCCCGATCCAGAAAAACGCTACGATTGGCGGCTTATTTCCGCCGCTCCAATTTTCAGAGGTTCGTCATGAAGGTCCTGTCCTCCCTGAAGTCGGCGAAGACCCGCCACCGCGACTGCAAGGTCGTTCGCCGTCGCGGCAAGGTCTTCGTGATCTGCAAGTCCAACCCGCGTCTCAAGGCGCGTCAGCGCTGAGTTTCGCGCCGAGCGGCCCTGCCGCATCCGGCCGGTTGTGAGTTCGGGGTCGCAGAAATGCGGCCCCGATTCTTTTCCGGCCGGCAAAAACGGCGCGCTCCCGCCGCTTCTGCTTACAATCGGCCGCTCTTATCGAGGGGAGGAATCGCGCCATGAACCGCATCATTCATTTCCAACGTGTCGCCCGGCCGCGTATCGCGCTGGCCCTGTCGACGGCCATCCTGCTGGCCCTGACCGGCACCGCCTCGGCCGATGTGCTGCTGATCGAGCGTGTCGAAGCCCAGGCCCAGGTCGCTCTGCCCGAGCGCGGTATGAGCATGCACCAGGTGGAACAGCGGTTCGGACAGCCCAGCGAGCGGCTGGATACGCGCGGTGGCCAGAAGAGCCAGTGGCCGGCGATCAATCGCTGGGTGTATCCGCAGTTCACCGTATATTTCGAGCGTGACCGCGTGGTCAACGCGGTGCTCAACCAGGCCACTCCCAACGAAACCGGCCCCAAGCCGGCCATCCGCTGATCCATGATCCCAGGTCAGGTGCGTTTCCCCGCCGAGTGGGAGCCACAGTCCGCGGTGCTGCTTGCATGGCCGCACGCCGGTACCGACTGGGCCGATCGGCTGGGCGAGATCGAAGACAGCTATGTTGCGCTGGTGGCGTCGATTGCCCGCTTCCAGCCCGCGATCGTGTGTATTGCCGATGCCGACGTGGAAGCCTACGCCCGCGCGCGTCTGGCATCGGCCCGGATCGATATGGACCGGGTCCACTTCGTGGAAGTGGAATACGACGACACCTGGCTGCGCGACACCGGTCCGGTCACCCTGAGTGAAGGTGCCCTGAGTGAAGGCGGCGGGTTCCGCCTGCTGGATTTCCGCTTCACCGGATGGGGCGGAAAATTCGGTGCGGAGCGGGATGACCGCCTGGTCGCAAAATTGCACGCATCTGGAATCTTTGGCGGCAATGTCGTGCAATCCATTGATTTTGCATTGGAAGGTGGCGCCATTGAGACTGATGGTGCCGGTACGCTGCTGAGTACCCTGCACTGCCTGCAGGAGCGCCATCCCACGCTGTCAGAGGCGGAGCTGGAGGCGCGCCTGGGGGAATGGCTGGGGCAGGATCGCTTCCTGTGGCTGCGGCACGGTTATCTGGAGGGCGATGATACCGATGCCCACATCGACACCCTGGCCCGCTTCGCCGCGCCCGACGCCATCGTCTACCAGGCCTGCGACGATCCGGCCGACGGCCATTTCGCCGAGCTGCAGGCAATGGCGCAGGAACTTGCCGCGATGCGCACCCGCGATGGCGCGCCGTACCGGCTGTTCGCACTGCCGTGGCCTTCGCCGGTACTCGACGGCGAGCGGCGCCTGCCCGCCTCGTATGCGAATTTCCTGATCCTCAATGACGCAGTGCTTGTGCCCGCCTATGACGATCCCGCCGATCCGGCTGCGGCCGCGGTGCTGGCCGAGGCTTTCCCCGGCCGCGAAATCGTTCCGGTTCCGGCCCGCGCCCTGGTCTGGCAGAACGGCAGCATCCACTGCCTCACCATGCAGATGCCCGAAGGCAGCGTCGATCTCTGAAGCTTCTGCCGCGCCTTCGCGCGGCAATCCGCTGCCCGCCCTACAATACGCCGCATGAAAAACAAGACCCTTCCCGTCGCGCTGATCCAGGAGCGCAACCACGGCGATGCCGAGGAAAACCTGGCCGTCATCGAGACGCGCGTTGCCGAGGCTGCTGCCGCCGGCGCGCGGCTGGTGATGCTGCAGGAACTGCACAACGGCCCGTATTTCTGCCAGCACGAATCGGTGGACGAGTTCGATCGTGCCGAGTCCATCCCCGGCCCGAGCACCGAGCGCCTGTCCGCGATGGCCAGGCAGCACGGCATGGTCATCGTCGGCTCGCTGTTCGAGCGCCGCGCCCCCGGCCTGTACCACAACACCGCGGTGGTGCTGGAAAGCGACGGCACCCTGCTGGGCAAGTACCGCAAGATGCACATCCCCGACGACCCGGGCTTCTACGAGAAGTTCTACTTCACCCCGGGCGACATGGGCTTCACCCCGATCGACAGCTCGGTTGGCCGCCTCGGCCTGCTGGTGTGCTGGGACCAGTGGTATCCGGAAGCCGCGCGCCTGATGGCGCTGGCCGGCGCCGAGGTGCTGCTCTACCCCACCGCGATCGGCTGGGATCCCAATGACGATGACGCCGAGAAGCAGCGCCAGCGCGACGCCTGGATCATCAGCCATCGCGGCCATGCGGTGGCCAACGGGCTGCCGGTGCTGAGCTGCAACCGTGTCGGTCACGAGGCTTCACCGCTGGGTGCCTCGGGTATCGATTTCTGGGGCAACAGCCATGTGCTCGGCCCGCAGGGTGAATTCCTGGCCGAGGCCGGCGGCGATCCGGAAGTGCTGCTGGCCGAGATCGACCTGGCCCGCAGCGAAGACGTGCGCCGCTGGTGGCCGTTCCTGCGCGACCGTCGCATCGACGCCTACAGCGATCTGCTGCGCCGCTACATCGATTGAATACCTCCGAAAGCAGGCCCAGCCAATCCATGACAGATCCCAAGCCCTCCCTGTGGCAGGCGCAGCCGCATGTCGTCGTCGAGCGCGACGGTGTGCGCTACACGCTGCTGGGCACCGCCCACGTGTCCCGCGCCAGCGTGGATGCGGTGGAGGACGCGATTGAAACCGGTGGCTTCGACACCGTGGCCGTCGAACTAGACCAGGCCCGCATGCAGGCCCTCACCAATCCAGACTCGCTGGCCAAGCTCGACCTGGTGCAGGTGATCCGCAAGGGCCGCGTGGCCATGTTCGCCGCCAATCTCGCCCTGGCTGCCTACCAGCGCCGCCTGGCGGAGCAGCTGGGGATCGAACCCGGCGCGGAACTGAAGCGCGCGGCAGCCGTGGCCAAAGAGCGCGGCCTGGCGCTGGAGTTGATCGACCGCGACGTGGGCCTGACGTTCCGCCGCGCATCGGGCAGCCTCGGTTTCCTGGGCAAGATGAAGCTGGCCAGCGGCCTGTTCGCGGGCCTGCTCAGCAGCGACGAGATGGAGGAGGAGGAGATCGAGAAGCTCAAGCAGGGCGACATTCTCGAATCCACCTTCGGCGAGTTCGCCCAGAGCAGCCCTGCCCTGTATGAAAGCGTGATCAGCGAGCGCGACCGCTACATGGCCGCACGCCTGCGCCAGGTGCCGTCCGGATCGAGGGACGTGCTGGCGGTGGTGGGGGCCGGACACCTGGCCGGCCTGGCGCGCCATCTGGCCGAGGACCAGGGGCCTCCGCAGGAAACCCTCGACGGACTGGAGCACGTGCCGCCTGCCCGCGGCATGCGCTGGATCGGCACCGCCATCATGGTGCTGATCCTGGCGATGATCGGTTGGGGCTACTGGCAGGGCGGCGTGGATGTGGGCCGGCAGCTGGTGACGCAGTGGGTGATGATCACCGCCGGTTTCGCCGCGCTGGGCACGATCCTGGCCGCGGGACATCCGCTGGGGGTGATCGCGGCGGCGATCTCGGCCCCGCTCAAGCCGTTCCGCCCGCCGGGCGTGTCTCCGGGACTGTTCAGCGGGCTGATCGAGGCCCATTTCCGCAAGCCTGCCTACGGCGACTTCCTCGCCCTGCGCGACGATGCCGGCAGCCTGCGCGGCTGGTACCGCAACCGGGTCTCGCGGACCCTGTTGAACTTCATCCTGACCAACCTGGGCTCGAGCGTGGGCGTCTGGGTCGCCGGCCTGCTGATCGCCGGCCGGCTGATGTCCTGACTGTTTACGCGCCTTCCCGCGCGGGGCGCGCTCCCATCGGACCGGTGCGGGCGCGGCGGACGACGCGGCGGGTGCTGTTGGCCAGGTCATCGAGGATGGCGTAGATGGTCGGCAGGAACAGCAGGCTGACAACGGTCGAGAACGCCAGCCCGCCGGCCACCGCGCGGGCCATCGGCGAATAGGCCAGCCCGCCCAGCACCACCGTCTCGCTGAGTGAGATCGGCACCATCGCCAGCACTGCCGTGCCCATGGTCATCAGGATCGGGCGCAGGCGTTCCCGACTGCCGGCCACCAGCGCATCGGTGCGATTCATGCCGGTACGGCGCAGGTTGTTGATGTGTTCGACCATGATGATGCCGTTGTTCACCACCACGCCCATCAGCACCAGGATGCCGATGAAGGCCATCACCGTGAACGCGGTACCGGTGAGCCAGAACAGCCAGAACACGCCCAGGATCGAGAACAGCACGCAGCTCATGATCGCCGAGGGGAACAGCAGCGATTCAAACACCGCGGCCATCACCACGTAGATCATCACGATGGCCAGCAGCAGGTTGAACATCATCTGGCCCATGGCCTGCTGGTCTTCCTCGAACCCGCTGCCGGCAAAGCTGTAGCCGTATCCGGCCGGGAACGCCACCGCGTCCAGGGTCTGCACCATCGCGGCGCGGGCCTCGGCCATGGTGGCTTCGCCGCCCAGGTTGGCCTGGATTGCCAGGGAGGTCTGGCGGTCACTGCGGGTGATCCGGTTGGCGGCGGGGTCGATTGAGATATCCACCATGGCCAGCAGCGGCACCGTGCGTCCATCCGGAGCACGCACGGTGAAGGTGGCGATGTCCTCGGCGCTGTACTCCTCCGCGCCGGCGAACCGCACCCACACCGGCACCTCGGTATCACCGCGGCGGAACTCGCGCAGCTGGCTGCCGCGCAGCGCCAGGCCGACGAAGGTCGAGACCTGCTCGGCGGTGAAACCGAAGGCGGCGGCACGCTCGCGGTCCACGCGCACGTTCAGCTCGTTGGTGCGGTCCCCGGCGTCCACGCGCACATCACGCAGCTCCGGTCGCTGGGCCAGGATCGGCACCAGTTCCTGACCCATGGTGCGCAGCACTTCCATGCTGTCGCCCACCAGCTGCACCTGCACATTCTGTCCAAGGCCCCCGCCCTGCTCGCCGCTGCCGCGCACGCCGATCTCGGCCCGGGCTGATTCCGGCAGGTCGGCGCTGATTGCCTCGGCGATCGGGCGGGTATCGCGCACGCTGTCTTCCAGGGTGATCATGGTGCCGGCACCGCTCTGTTCGCCGAACCAGGAATACACCTGGGTGATGCGGAACCGCTCGCGATTCTCGTCCAGGTAGCGTTCGACACGCGCCACCTCGTCGGACACCTGATCCAGCGTATAGCTGCCCTTCCACTGGTAGTAGAGCTGCAGTTCGCCGGCTTCGCCGCCACCAAACATGTCGAACCTGGTCTGCGTCATCGGCACCATGCTGATCACGATCACCAGCAGGATCCCGAGCACGCTCCATCCGCGGTGCTCCAGGCTCCAGCGCAGCACGCGCGCATAGCCCTGCTGCATGCGTGGAATCAGGCCACCCGGGCGCTGCACCGCGGCCGGCGTCTTCATGCGTGCGGACAGCATCGGGATCAGGCTCACCGCCACCAGCCACGAGGCCAGCAGCGACACCGAAATGGTGATCGCGATCTGGGCCATGAAGATGCTGATGTTGTTGGTCTCGCCCAGCAGGTTGGGCAGGAATACGATGCAGTGGCAGATGGTGCCGGCAGACAGGGCAATGGCCACGTTGCGCGTGCCCACCACCGAGGCCCGCCACGGCTGGCCCGGCACCTTTTCCCGCTCCTGGTAGATGCTTTCCACCACCACCACGGCGTTGTCCACCAGCATGCCCACAGCCAGCAGCAGGCCCATCAGGCTGAGCACGTTGAGGGTCACGCCGAAGAAGTGCATGAAGCCCAGAGTCATCACGAAGCAGATCGGGATCGCGAGGGTGACCATCAGCGTGGATGGCCAGTGGCGCAGGAAGAAGAACAACACCACGATCGAGAGCAGCAGGCCGATCGCGCCGGCTTCGGCCAGCTCCAGCAGCGAATCGGTGACCTCGTCACCCATGTTCTGGGTCACGCGGAAATCGATGCCGCGCAGGGCCGGGTTTTCACGCGCCTGCTCGAGCGCCGCCAGCGCCAGGCGCGAAACTTCGACCAGGTTGGCGTCCCGCTCCTTGAAGATCTCAAGGCCGACCGCCGAGCGCCCGTCCAGGCGCCTGCCGTAGTCCATGCGCGAGGGTTTGAAGCGGACATCGGCCACATCGCCCAGGCGCAGGCCGCGCTCATTGAGCGGCAGGTCGCGCAGCTCCTGCAGATCGCCGATTTCACCAATCGGCTGCACCCGCAGGCGCTGCCCGCCGTCTTCGATCAGCCCGGTGGATACCGAGAAGTTCACCGTCTGCAGGCGCGATGCCAGTGCGTTCAGTTCCAGCCCGTGGGCACCGAGCCGATCGGGATCAATCGCGATCTCCACCTCGTTCGGCGGCGCGCCGCTGATCTCCACCCGGGCCACGCCGGGCACGCGCTCGATGCGCCGCTTGAGCTGGCGATCCAGCAGATCGTAGGCGCCGGTAAGGTCGGCGTCGGCGGCCATGCGCACCCGCAGCACCGGCTGATCGCTGGTGGACCATTTGTGCACGAAGTAACGGCGGAAATCGTCCGGCAGATCGCCGCGCACCGCGTCCACGCGCTCGCGCGCTTCCGAGGCGGCAATTGCGGTATCGCGTTCCCAGTCGGAAAACTCCAGGAACACGCCGGCGCCGTCGGCGGTGGCGTTGGACTGCATCCGGCGGATGCCGGACATCGTGGCCAGCGCCTCCTCCACCGGACGCAGCACGTTGCGCTCCACCTCTTCCGGCGTCGAGCCCGGATAGGGCAGCTGCACGTAGAGGAACGGCGCCGACACATCCGGCAAGGCTTCCAGCGGCAGGCGGAACGAGGAGATCAGGCCCACCACGAACAGCGATACGAACAGCATCACCGTGGTGACCGGCCGCTTCAGGCTGAGCTCGGCGACGCTCATGCGGGC
>ERZ1032699.19-NODE-19-length-7322-cov-3.304390_pt1 | contig 7322 bp, 15 predicted proteins | sample MGYA00517095_ERZ1032699 | MGnify/ENA primary metagenome ERZ1032699 (study PRJEB33719, sample SAMN04262507) | wastewater metagenome | biome: rural village; feature: composting latrine chamber; material: composting feces with ash | place: El Salvador | collected... | reverse complement strand
GCTGATGTCTCCAGTTTTGCGCAACTTGGCCACGGTCAAAATTATCGGGCGTTTCAACACTTCGTGAGACGCCGTCCCTCCCACGTCCCGTGCCAAACACGGTGGATTCGTTTCCGTCGAGTCAGGATGCTCGAAGGAGCCTACACAGCGCTAGTCGCCCGTTAGCTCTTCTGATTGCAGTTGCCTCCACACCTCCAGCAGCCCCGTGGTGGCCCTTGCGAGTTCCAAGATCAAAGCCACCAGCAGCAGGAGACCTCCCGCCCAGGAAGCTAGGTCGCCCCTCTCCACGGAAAGCGCCATGCAGCCGAAGCCGGCGATGGTGAAGGCAAGGGACGTTCTGGCGAATAGCCTGTAAGGCCCCACGATGGCGCCAAACAGCGTGAATCCGCCAATCGCGATGAGGCATATCGCCGGGTGAGGAGCACCAATTCACTCATGACTCGATCGCCCTCCTTCTGCGCGAATTGATCCGCTCGGCGCCATAGGTGGTCTTGCGGCGTACCGTTACTTTCCAAACATCGAATACCAGCACATGAGAATTCTCTTGCGCAACGTGAAGTCGAACAGGTGCTTGCGCTCGACAATGCATAGGCACACAAATGTGATGCCGAACAACACCGCGAAGAATGCGGCAAAGTCGCCATTCGATTCTTTGAGGACGAATCTCATCAGGACGCCGCCAAGAGCTCCTAAGAGAACGAGCATTCCACCAAGAACCGCGTATTCACGCAGCCCGTAATTCAACACGTCGCCTTTCAGATTCATAGGTATATCCTTGTCCCTTCAGGAATACATCACTGCGGAAGTGGGCAACAGCGCCCGATCACGGGCTTTGAAGGAAAGTCCGTCCGCTCAAGATTGCAGTCGATGTCGCCGCCGCAATGCGCACACAGGCCATGCTCGCGCGCACAGGGCACGCAGACCACGCCGACATTGGTGGAGCTGTAGACCTGCTCCCGGCCGCACAAGCCACACGGACGCGAGGTCATCGCCGCGCCGGCCATCATGACGCGGTATTGGCAGTGCTGGCGCGTCTGCGCTTTGCGGACTTGCCTCGTTTCTGTTCGACCGGCTCATCCAGCTGGTTTGCTGGAGGGCAGTAGGTGAGCCGGATACAGGCACGACCGCCGCTGAATATCCATGTCCCCTTGCCCTTCTCTGCAAGTTTCCTGGCATTGTCCTGGGTCGTATCGGCAAGCCTTCTGCCGATGCCGTCGAAGACCCGGATACTTGGAGACTCGGTGACGCGACCGTGCACCATGAGCCCCTGGTAGCTCCCCTACTCATCCTCGCTCCGGAGTTCGGCTGCCCCTGGCTGCCTCCTGCCGGCTCAGCGTGATGCCCAAAGCCCCGCATCGTTGTGCTACGGCTGCATACGACCGCGAGAACTCCTTTCCTTGCGGGTCGTCTGGATCCGTGTTGAAGAAGCTTGCATGGATTTCACGAAGCGGCAGCTTTCCAACCACGTCCCGAAGTAGGTCATCCTCCGTCCGGGTCCACTTGTCGTGGCGCGGTCGCACGCGAATTAAAGGCCTGCTGTTCGGCACGCTCTGATGGGCGTCGGCCGCCGACGTCCGTCGGCCACGCCGTGGCCGCATTCGCAACCCCAGCTTCCTCGCCCGCTCCCCCACAGCCTTCTCCGTGCGACCGAGCGCTGCGGCAAGCGCCCTTGGGCCCTCGTCCTCATAGCGCTTCCGCAGCATCTGATCATGCTCTTTCGGCCACGCCGACGGTCTTGACAAGCCGAGCTTCCCCGCCCTGGCGTAGACGCCGCGCCGCGTTCGACCTAGTGAGCGCGTCAGATCGTCGATATGCATCCGACCCCAGTTATTCATCAAGAAGTGGTCGTCCGCGGCAGACCACTTGCAATGCGTGGGGGGCGCCCGTTCGGAGCTTTTCTGGTTCATGGATCAGTCTCGTGCACGTTCATGCTTCCAAGACCAACCTATCCGGCTGACTCCTTATCGACCAGTGGACGATGCAGGCAGGATGTCCTCTCGCTGGTGCGGCTAAACCGCTTAGGACGATATCAAGATGGGTATTCGGATTTTACGGTTGACGACAATAACCAAACCCCTAATCGTTAGACACGACCAGACGCAAATGAGGCCCTTTTTTGATCGTTGGGAGCAACTTCCCTACCACCTTTCCCTTAGAGTCCGTAACGATATATCCAGTAAACGCGAAGGCATCGAGCGCAGAACGTAACTCATCGTCTTCTTCACCAATGGTTGCAAGGTATCGCTGTGGCGTTAGGCCGTGCCGCTTGAGGATCAGTCTTGCATCTCTAAGCCTCGAATTCTCTTGGCTTCGACTCCAAAATCTAAAGAGCCAGTCCGCCATCCAAGCTAGCAGCGCACCGAAAAATAGCATTAAGATCTCATTCACTAATTACACTCCGAAATCGGATTCTAGCGTTGGTAACAACAGCGAAATCAGGATAGCCATCAAGATGAGCGCGATCCGCTTGCCGCTGATCAGGCATTCTTCGGTTGCGTTGGCGTTAGGTCATACACTCATGATGCAGCTTCCCGCATTGTTTGCGGACGCTCTATGAGACGGTTGAGTGTATTCACCCGAAGCTTCGTAAGCAGATCATTAGTGGATGCACACCAGTCTTGCAGATCGCCGTTGGTTATTTCATCTATCGTCCCTGCCAATGGCGGCATCTGATCCGCGATTTCCCAGGTGATTAGAGCTTGAACCAGGCCCGCGAGTCTTTCCGCATCCTCGATGGAAATTGGAGTATTTATCCACCTGTTTCTGTTCATGTGACGAACGGCCAGAAACGCCATCAGTGCCAACGCGATTAGCAGCACTGGCCAGGGGGGAACAGGATCGCCGGCCCAAGCGGGGCTAACCAAATACCAAACGTACATCGCTCCGGTGATGATTGTGGCCACTATGAGAAACACGCACAATATCCGTCCCAGATCTTCATCTCGGGCGTGCGCCGTCTGGATCGGTAGCGAACCGTTCTCGGTAGGGATCGTTTCAACGTACATGGATCGTCTCCATCGGCTTGACGCGGCGTCAAGGCGCTCGCCGGCTCTCAGCGGTCAGGACGGGCACCACTCGCATTCGGCAATGTCGATGTCGTTTGAGCGCACGTAGTAGGTGGTCTTCAGCCCTTCCCGCCAGGCGCTCATGTGCAGCTCCAGCAGGCTGCTGGCGCGGATGGTGCTGGGCACGTAGAAGTTGAAGCTGATCTCCTGGTCGACGCAGCTTGACCTGTTCTTTCAGTCGCATGGCGGCAGCGGCGATACACGTTCGGTCTGGGCCTTTGTGAGCGAAATAGGCTGGGTCGATACGCTGGGGCTTTCGTTCCATTACGCATCTCCGATGCCTGCCACTTGATCCTATGCCCGCACTCGATAGCCTTCTAGTGGACGATACCGGGCCTGCGGGTCGGCTAGTCGACCATCTCGCGCTTGGCCCGACGCACCCAGCCCAAGCGGTCTGCGGGACGCATGGCCGGGTCTTCGATGTTGACCTTCTTGACCTTCAGCCAGGCACGGCACGCCGCCGCATCTTCGGGATCAGGCACCCAGCGCCGCATGACCCGTTCGGCAAGCACCTTCGCCTTGCGGACGCGCTTGTCGCCGAACGTCGCACGGCGCTTGGCGATGCTGTCCGGGTTCTCCCACCACCTCTTCACCCTGCGCGCTTCCGTGTCCGCCATCGCGCTCAGGCCTCCGTGGCCACGATCTGGCCGTAGGCCGGCGCGTGCGTCTGCCCGTCCTTCAGGCCGATGGCCTGCGCCAGCACGGTGCACTTCCAGCGGTTCCTCGATCCGCGCTTGGTCGCATGGAGCACCAGATGTCCGGTCTCCAGAATCTCGGTGATGACCGCGCTGCTGTAGCTGGCCGCCCCAACGCTGATGTTCTTCAGGGCGCTTCCCACGTCCCATCCGTAGCCGCGAGCCACCGCCCGACTGCGGACCCGCTCGCGCCGCGCCTGTTCCGCGTGGCGCGCCAAGTAGATCTCGTACCCGACCATCTTCGCCAGCGCCATGGCGTAGGTCGGCAGTCCTTCACACGAGCCGAACTGCGGCGTGTAGCACGCCCCGTTCCCCTGCGCGATGATGATCGTCCGCACGGTGCCGCCCCATTCGGCATCACCCCACTTGCGCTCAAACATGGCCCATGTCCCGCGCGGCTCGGACGCGAGCCTGGCGGTATAGGCATCAAGGATGGCGCGCTTGGCCGGGCCGTCGTTTGGCAGATGCACGACCCCGCCAGGCTGGTCGGCCGTGAGGCAGCGGTCCGCGCTCGGGTGCGCCTGCTCCCACTTCGCCCGGCAGAACGCCTTGAACGCGTCGGAGTCGAAAAGGCCTTCGTCGAGCGCAGCGCCGACGATCTCCAGCTGTTGGACGGTGAACGTCTTGCCCTCATGCGTGAAGGGTCGGGCCGGCGGCTGGAGCGAGGGGCACTGGCGGATCATGCCGATCTGGATCGTGCGGATGTTCGCGGCCTGCTGCGTCATGTTCATGCTCCCGGTTTCGTTGAATCCATCTTCCAGCCGATTCGGATTTCAACGAACTAGGAGGCTTTCCAGCCATTTTTGCGGCCAGTCAGGGGCCGACGACTCTCATCAGGACAGCGGCGATTGGGCCACGCGGGGCGTGTCGGCTCCAGTCAGGTCCGGCGGGCGCGTGGTTGTGGCGACCCTGCCCAGGACTCCCTCGATCACGCGCTTGTAGTAGTCCACTTCGCACCCACATCCGCCCGTAGGGGACCGGGCGCTCCGCATTTGGACCAGGAACAAAGAGCGGACTGACGCATTCTGGCCGATGATCTCCGGCACCAGGAGCGCATCCACGACCGCACGGGTTGCTTCACGCCACGACACGAGAGGCTCCTTTAGGCCAAGGTGGCGGCTCACGATCAGCCTGGCGACTGACGCCTGCTGACCCGGCTCGACGCCTGGATAGTGGCCGTGCGCCAGCAGGCAAAGATCCTGTTGGCAGGTATTGTCCGAATGGGCTTCTTGGCCAACGACTCGTTCCACTACCGCCTCCTCACATCCGTGCGTTGCGCGCATCACTTCGCGCCGTCTGAACCGTATCCCGGTCGCAATTGGGGGGTCTACTGGTCAATGCCGTCTTGATCTCGCGGCCTTCCGCGGCTCCGCGCCCAGCGGGCATCGTTGGACCCTTCACTCAGTAGGGAATGGCCTGGCCCAGCATGCGCTCCACGCGCACACGATGGCCCGGCAGCGCCAGGTTGTAGACCGGGACCCCATGGCCCGCGGCCAGTCGCACGGCCTGCCCTGTGCCACCGGCGACGTTGATGACCCGCCGGTGACGGTCGAACACCGACCCGTCAGCCCAGCACAAGACGCACCGGACTGGCGAGTCGAGCTGCTCGCCGAGGATCTGCTGCCCATTCCTTGCGTGCAGGAGCATGTGGAACTCCTTGCCCGCTTCAACCATGTGGTGCCAGCCCGGGTGGTAGCGGGCGGCCAGCGCAAAGGCGCGAGCCTGGAGCTCTTGCGGCTGCTAGTTCAGCGGGATCGCCTCCCGATGTCGTTTGCTTGGCGTGGCCGAGAAAATCCTGACCTGACCGCCCCCGCGCCTGGCTCCCCGGATGAAGGCGGAGTCGGCGCCCCTGGCATCTCCCGTGGACAGCCGGTAGCCGCGCCGGGCCAGTGCCTCGGCCACATTGGCCAGGTAGTTGGCGGCATTCGCGTCCAGGTCGCGCGTGCCGACGCCTGCGTAGGTGGTTGGATCCGGCCGCTGCTGCCCGCTCATGGGGGCATGATCCCCAATGCCGCCACCGAACAAACTTGGCAGGGCTTATCCGGCACGGACGCGGTCAGGCCGGACCGGGCGGCCCTGGAAGCAAGCCGTAGGTAAGGACCGTGACCAGGACCCAGAACAGGCTGCTGACGAACACGCAGGCGGCCATGCGTGGCGTTGATCCTGGCCGGGCAATCCATAGCAGGAGCTCACCCGGGGCCACGACCAGCAAGGCCTTCACGAGCCTTAGCAGCAGGGTGCCAATCACCCGCAAGACGGGCCCAGGCCCGTGGCTTAGCAGCTCACCCACCAGCATCGACCATCACTCCTGCGCGTTCGCCGGCCACCGGCCGACTTCTGATCGCGGGCTCGTTCGTGGGTCACCCCAGTCATGCCGTTCCTCGCGTTGCCCAGTACACCCCGATGGCGACAGCCACGACGACGAGCCAGAACAAAATACCGGCGTACCCGCAGGCAGCCCTGCCCCGTTTCGTCTTTGGCCTGAAGATCCGCAGCAGGAGTTCTCGCGGGCCGGCAATCAGAATCTCAGCCACCACCTCAACCAGAATGCGACCCAGCACCCGCAGGACCGCGCCGGCGCCTTCTGCCACCACATCACCCACTGGCATCGCTTTCTCCTTCCATCCGACTATCCATGACGTGCGAAGCGCGTTCGTGCCCTGCGTCGACATAGCGCGCCTCGTGGGATTCGAACCGAATTAGACTAAAAGTCACGATCAAGAGCACCACGGCGACGGCACAGTAGCTGGCGTGCCAGCCCCAGCCGATCCCGTGGCGCTCCTTGTTATGGGTTGCTTTTTCCATGATTGATCTCCTGCATCGGTGTGGCGCGGCTACGGGATTTGAACCCGCGTCACCAGTTTGGAAGGCTGGGGCACAACCGCCTATACCAAGCCCGCGTTGACCACCAATTTGCCACCTACAGCGAGATGCGCAACTGGACAATGCCGTCCCTGGGCCGCGGTGGTTCGCCCTGTGCAGTCTCAAAGAACAGCCAGTAGCCACATCGCGGCTGAATGTCTGCACTGGCACGCCAGACGGCAAGGCAGTGTCCAGCGAACGCCTTGCCAGGCGGCACCCGGAACCCACCTCCCGCCGACTTGATCAGTTCCTCGATCTCCGTCCGGTCCATGTCCGCGCCCGCGATTACGCCCCCGAGGATGACGCTATGTACCCGGTCGCCCGAAGCGAGCCAGCGGATCGCTTCATCGATGCTGACCGTCGCGTCCTGATCGACCAGGGAGTGCTCAGGGAGCCTGGTCACCCTCTTGCTGCTCATGGCCGCACCTCCTTCCCGCGGGCTGCCTGCGGTCCGAAACCAGCCGAATCCTGTCCGCTTCGCAGGATTGCGTCGCGGTCCATCGAGTGCAGTTCCACGTAGCGATCCCCACTCCACACCTGCAGATCACAGTGGCGGGCCTTCGAGTTACTGCGTTTTGCCTCGATCAGCGCGTCTTGATCACTGAGAGCACCGATCATGATCCACCCGTGCAGGCTCCTGGCCCGGTAGCTGACGAACCCTGGCGCCGCCAACGGGCGTTCGGACAGCTTGCCGATCATT
>ERZ1032699.18-NODE-18-length-7360-cov-3.223135_pt1 | contig 7360 bp, 11 predicted proteins | sample MGYA00517095_ERZ1032699 | MGnify/ENA primary metagenome ERZ1032699 (study PRJEB33719, sample SAMN04262507) | wastewater metagenome | biome: rural village; feature: composting latrine chamber; material: composting feces with ash | place: El Salvador | collected... | reverse complement strand
GCTTACATTTGACCGCAGCCTGTCTCTGAACCTGGCCATGGTAGGTAGGCATGATTTCAGCCAAGCCCGCTACAGGCCTCTTGACCAGGCGCCCCTACGCCCTGGCATTGCGGACCAACCCTATCTCCTCCAGATGCACTGTGTAGCCAACTGGGTGCCGGACGGTCTCATCGTCTAGTCGCGCGGGCCACTGGTTCGGACGGCTTAGGAGGTGCTTGGCGCCTGAGAGTGGATGCGGGTACTGGGTAGGGTTTCCCTGATTGATTTGCGGGATCGGGTCTTACAGACAGGGCGGTGATCGACTGGCATCCTGATCCTGAGTCGACAACACGCGGCCACCGAGGCAGCTCCCCCCTGGGCTGCTGAAGGTCATCCAGACGCGTGGGGTGCCGCAGGGATGCGGCACCTGTCGGCCCCTCTCCGGCAGCGCTATCCTGCCGGCATGCCCAAATCCAAGCTCCCTCCCGGTTTCCACTGGAAGAACAACGACTACGTCCCGGGAGCCCTGTGGCTTTACCGGGACCGGGGCATGCTGATAGTGGGCTCCATCTTTCCCCGAATCACGGATGGTTGGGTCAGCAGGATCAACCGTCACCGCCTGCGGGACCAGAGCGCCATCGCTCCCAGTCGGGACTTGGCTATCCGCTGGGTTGAGCTGTGGTGCCGGGCACGAGCGTTGCAGCTTGAGTCCGCAGAAGAGGAGCTGTTGCCCGGGCGCTCCCCACCGTTACGGACATGGCACACAGACGACAGCGGATCCTCAGGGAGCTCCTGAGTCCTGTTGGCTGAGGGGCGTGCTCAAGGCTTCAGCGGATCGCGGCCAGTTAGACGCTCACCGCCTCCGACAGGCACCTTTGCGCGTCCAGCATGCCCTTCACCCGGGTGATTTCCGACTCACTGTGAGGAGTGCCACCGGTATTCAGATCAAGGTAGTGCTGGAGCAGGTCGGCTCGGGTCTTGAACTGGTGCACGGCGAACTTGAGATAGAAGGTAGTTCTTTTGGCGGAAAACTCGGTTCCATCGAATTCATGAACCAATTTCCCGAAGGGTCGAATGTTTCCTGCCAGATACTGACGGACAGCGGTGAGGCGCTGCAGTCCGTCCAGAATCTGAATTTCACGAGGCAGCTCGCCGTCGTAGTGGAAGTCGTCCCAATGGGGTGCATTGAACTGGATGACCATGGTCACCGGCTGCACCACGCCACGGTAAACGTTTTCGATGTACCTGACCTGTTGCTCCTGAGTCCAGACGTGGCCGCGCTGGAAATCCGGGTTGAGATTCAGCCCGTAGTCGTCCTCATAGTCTTGCAGAGCGCGCTCAATGCTGGCCCACGGGTAATCAACTGCGTATGAGGATTTGGCCAAAGGGCGCACCAGAGCGATGGCTTGCTCACTGGTCATGCTGGGAATGGCGCGACGTACGTTCATCAGAACATGTCCCTAATTGTCATCTATGACAATAGACCATGGACTGTGGCCGTCCAAAATTACAGGAGGATCTTGCGGACTATATTCGAGATGCGTGTATGACAGCACTTGCCTACAGCGCTGTCGCAAGTACCACGCGCTTGCGATCGCGCAACATCGCGCAACATCGCGCAACAAGACCATCATCATCGGCACCCAGTCGCAAGTACCACGCGCCTGCGATCGCGCAACTACTTCATCAAGGCTCCATCATCCAAAGTGAGATGTCGCAAGTACCACGCGCCTGCGATCGCGCAACGGCGCACGTGCACTGACTGTGCATAGCTAACTTTTGTCGCAAGTACCACGCGCCTGCGATCGCGAAACTAGAGCAATCCGCCGCAGCGGATACTTGTAGCCCCGTCGCAAGTACCACGCGCCTGCGATCGCGAAACTAGGATCATACAGCAAATAGAATTTCAAGCTCATTTGAGCCCAGATCCGCGAACCTACCGCCTTGACGGTCCTCCACATTCACATTTGAACTCCTGCCCAGAAGATCTGACAAGAAATCATGAGCTTATCGGCCCGCGAAACTACCACAGTTTTCCCGCATGCTAGACGTTCGCAGATTCCGTCGTGCGCATCTTCCTGGACTTGGCACGTCCCACTGCCATCTTTTCTAGCCTGGCACGCTTGTCTTCCTGCTGCGCCAGCCACTCAGTCTCCTGCCGGTCGTGGAACTGGAGCTTGAGATCTTCGAGGAACGGTTCAACCGCCTGCCAAGCGTTCGCAGCCCCGGCGAGCTTCCGATCGACATCAGCGCCGCACGAGCCGCAGACTAGCCTATGCCAGTCGGCCTCCGCTGCCGCAGTCTGGCCGTCGCAGTAGGGGCACTTCGATACCGTCGGCGCCGTGACCGTGATCAGCGGCGTCTGGGTCTTCGTGCACGCCCAGATGATTGACTGTTCGAGTTCGGACAGCGCCGCAACAAACCGTCCCGCCCTGGCCGCCTTGGCGAACTCTGTCTTGACCCCCGTGTGTTCGTCCAGCTTCAGCGCGGCTTCGGCCAGGTTGAGGGGCTCATAGGCGATCGCGTCGTACTGGTTGACCAGGTCCCGGGCCGTCTGACGGTAGAAGTCGCGTCGGCGGTTGCGGGCGCGCTCCGCGAGGCCCTCCCTCGCCTGCCACACCTTGCGGTCCTCCCGCCTCCACTCGATCAGCTTCTGGTAGAGCTCGTGGTCTTCCAGTCCAACCTCACCCAATGTCCTCACCAAACCGTACAGGCGCCGCGGCGGGATGTGTTCCGGCGGAAGCCGGCGCAGCGCCTTCAACAGCTCCATGCCGTCCCGCCCGGGCAGGTTCAGATCCAGCAGAATCAGGTCGTATTTCTCCGCGAGCATCCATTCCAGCGCGGAATCGCCGTCATAGCAGACGTCTGCCTCGTAGCCCTTCTGCTTCACTGCAGGTCATCGGCCCTGAGAAGATCCGCCTCGATGTCCTGCGGCAGCTTCAGCAGCTCCCCGAGTCCCGGATCCGCACCAGAGACCACACCCGCGATACGGCGCCCACCAACGTCGTCGGTAGCCCATCCCATGTGGATCGCCACGAGAGGGCGTCGCGTCTCCGACCGTTGCTCCTGGACCGGCTCGGGCAGCTTGACCATCAGCTGCAGGGCGTACTTCAGCTTGTCTGCGTGCCGGCGCACTACCAGCCGCACCAGGCCGACGCTGGCCCCCTCCGGAAGTGGGCGGTGGTACTGCCACGTCCCGGTGGCGTAGGTCTTGGCCGCGGCGGCGCCGAGGCGGAATGCGAACTGGCCGTAACGCCGGGGCCCAGCAACCGCCGGCGCGCCAATCTGGGCCTCCATATGGCGCCCCGCCAGGAGATCAGTGGCGCCAATGCCTCCGGCCTTGGTGAACTGCAGCGTGAGCGCCCGCTGGGTCTTGTCAGCTGCCCGGGAGAACCTGGGCGCCTGTCCACGTTTGATCGTCTTCTTCCAGGCGTTGAGGGCAGCGTCAAGCGTGGCATTGGCGGTTGCCCAGCCCAGGCCCGAGGCCACTGCTTCTGACCGGAGCTGGTATGTCCTGCAGCTGCTGTTGCGTCCAATCCGAGCAAATAGCGGCTTGACCTCCTCTTTGACGCTGCCCCTCACTGCCTTGAGCTTGGACCACAACTCCCTGCGAACCTCACGACGTTCGGTAGCAATCACCTGGAGTTGATCGCGATCATCTTTGGCCTTGGCCGCATCAAACTGCTCGGTCAGTGCATCAATTCGTGCCTGCAGGGCCTTGGCTTCATCCCCGGCGGCTTCAAGCTGGATCTCCGCCATCTCCTGGAGGGTGTCGCGCATGCAGGCAACAATCTCGTTGTACAGGCAGTTCGCCTTGAACAGTTGCTCCTGCACAAGCTGAACCGCTTCCTTGTCCAGCCTGGCTCCGTATTCATAGGTCAGCACGTTCGTCGGCTTGATCGAAGCAAGTTCGACCTGAATCTTCGCTTCCTTGGATTCCAACTTCATTGCAAGGTGAACTCCTGTCCTATTTTTCCCTGAAGGCAATAGCTCTAAGGGCAGCTTCTGATTGTGTAGCACCAGGCCGAAAAGCCAACAACTGGACAATTTGCCTCGCGCGGAATGCTTCGCCCGCTTCCCATCAGGGATCGGTGAGTAATGCGTCTGTATAGGCCCCAACATCCAGGCAGAGCTTCTTGTAGGCCTCAATCAGGTCGCCCTTGTCAGCCAGGTACGCGTAGAACCGTGCCGGATCCCCCCCCCGCAAACGGCAGGCCAGTAAATAGGCGGACATAGCTCGCAAAGCGGCACCATTGGCGTGGGCGCATCCAACCCGCCGCAATTCTCGCAGCGCCTGACTGAAGCTGGCGGGCTTTTTGGGCGGTGGCGTGTTGCGTCGCGAAGGGCCCCCACCCGACAGCGGCAAACAGAGCTGGTCATCGGCCCAGCCGACTGCGGGGCTTCTTGAGGGGACAACGGTAGAGATGGCAACCATCATGGCGTCCTCGCGATGAGATACGGCCCATTCTGCTGGCTGCGCCAAGCTCGTAAATTACGAGGCCAAGTGGCAGCTCCACCAACTCGGACCAATGCAAGACATTGGCGGCCTTTATCTCATCAGCACCTGCTGCCCGGTCGTCTCGTCCACTAGACCCGCTATCAATGGGTCGGGTAACGTCATCGGGAGAGCACTTCGCCCCGAGGTTCCCTGCATGCCCATCCTCTCGAAAGAGCAGCGCCGACAGGTGTTCCGAAACCGTTAACGGAAGCAGGTCGTCCTGGCGCTGAAATCCTATGTTCCTGTGATATTGATATCGGGTCTCCTCCTCTGGGCAGTGTGGTCTCCTGTCCTCCTGGGCCTGGTCATCACCCTGCCCGCTTTTCTGCTCATCTGGGTGTTGCTGTTGCCCGCTGTGGACGCGTGGTTGCTTTGCAGTGATCCGCACGAGGCACTGTGCATCGTTGATCGCGCCGTCAGTGGGGACAAGGGCCTGTGTACCTGCTCAGAGGACAGCCTTGCTCAAGTGTTGGCGGGGGAGTATCCGAGTCGCTACAAGATGTAGAGACGCCGGCGGCTCACAGGAAGCTCGCATGCGACGGTCGTCATCTGCGCTTCTTCGCAAGGGCGCTCTTGAGCTCGCGGCCGTCTCGCATGGCCTTGAAGCGCCGCGCCTCGCTGCCACGCACACGCGCCGGCATCCCCTCAGCCCATTTCGGATGAGCGGCTACGATTTCCTCGTACCTATCCGCATCCGCAGCGAGGACAAACTTCAGGAGCTGGGTCGGGTCGTTCCCCGACGGCGGAAACACTATCGCATGACCGATCGAATGCGCGTATTGCGGGGTGATTAGGCAATGACCGCTCGTCGAGATCCTACTCGGCCCCTGATCGCCACCAGGCTCCGGCCGACCCTCCTGGGGTTGGGAGATGAGCCTTTTGTCAGCTTCCGGCCTCGGCCTCGGCCCGGAAGGCGGCGATCACCCTGGCCAGCTCCAGGCTCTCGCCGTCCTTGAAATCCGGCCATGGAACAAAAGGCGATCGGGTGTAGGGGTTGAGGACGTAGGACGTAGGGCATCTGTACGTAACTGGCTTCTCGTCACTGGCCTGCAGGTCGGCAGAAGCCCCTGAGTACAGGATGATCCCTGACGAACACCTCATGTCTGAGGCCTGATCACGAAAGAAGTCGAAGTTCGCCATACCGGAGTCGGGGCCAACAAACTGGAAGTGCTTGATCCCGGCAACCGTCACCAGGCCGGCTGACAGGAATGTTAGAACCATGACTCCGGTAGTAATGAAGGTCACCTTTGTCCGGGACACGTAGGCCTGCGCGAGCACGAGCATCAACGCCAGAACCCCGCCTGCGATCGACAAGGCAACCGTTGGAGTCCCGCTTCGCATCCGCACGCCTCCGGTCTGGAACAGGGCCTCGCTGGAAACGGTGGAGACTACTGGCGCGCACACGAGCAGAGCTGCCAGCAGGGTGAGCGTGGACATCAGCGAGCTCGCCAGCGCAGCTGGGTATCTCTCTTCCGCAAGCCGCCTGCGGGTGGCATGGATACGCATTGCCGCAGTGACCAAGGCGACAGCCATCAGAATTGTGCAAGCCCACAGATACATGAGAATTCTCCTTTCCTGAGTATTGCAGCCGACCTGGCGCTAATCACCGCCGCCGCCGCCGCCGCCGCCGTCTCCTCCACCATCACCCCCGCCGTCGCCACCTTCCGAACCGACGGATCCGCCGCAATCCTGGCATGTGCCACCGCTGCCAGAACCCGCTACCAACCCGCCGTCGCCCCCGGAGCTGCGCCTACACCGACAGGCTGGCTGAGCGTTGGATAGTCCGTAGAACATCCAGCCCATACCAGCCGCAGCAACCACCAATGCAACCCAGTGCTCGGCAATCGTAGAGAGTGCATCGCGCCACTCCTTCGCAAGGCCAACGAACATGCCTATCAGCTGGGCCACGACGACCAGGCCGGCGATGGTTCCCAACACAACTTCGCCAGCCGACATGCCCTTCGCTGATGTCTTGCGCTCTGATTCCATCACCTCCTCCTACCCGTACAGATCGAATGGCTCAGGAACCAGGGATCTGCTCGCCAACTTCTTTGGTGACCAGCCGGCGTTGGCCGCCGGTGAGCGAAAGCAAGCTCCTGATAGAACGAACACGCAGGCGCAGGAAGAGTGCGAACGCACCAAATAGCACCGCGATGCCCCCCATGATCCCTGCAACTGCCAGGAAGCTCTTGCCGCCTTCCTGGTACCGCTGATGCTTCTCGGCTGCATCGGCAGCAATTTGCGCGTGCTCACCCTCAAGCGGTTCGCCGGCCGCGATGAGCAGTGCTGTTATCACCTCCTTGTGGTCCGACTGGATCTTCGCGGCCTCATTCAGCTGACGCAGTGCATGAAGCTCCCGGGCGACGGCCTCTGGACGTTGACCAAACGCATACAACTGTGCGTTGACGAAATGCCGTCCGGCTGTCCCGACTGGAGCTGCTTCGTTCAAGGTGGAGAGACAACGGCGCTCGCTGACACACTCGATCGTGATGTCTTTCGGCGGAATTTCGCTGCTCGCCAGCTCTGGAAACATTGAAGGCAGGACGGACGGGGCACCGAGCAGCAGGACTGCCATCAGCAATGGTGCTAGTGTCTTTTTAACGACAGCGGCAAACATTCCAAGCACAAGCATCATGCCACCGATCAGCTTCAATAATCGGAGCATCCCCTGGAACACCGTCATGAACGGATCGCCGAGTGCGTGGATGCCCAGCGTCGGCTCGGCGCCAGCTCTGTTCAGAAGTTGCAGCGCACCGACGACATCGGCTGGTAGCGTCAGGGCATCGATACTGGGTACTGCGCCGGGCGCAAACAGGGAGAAATAGAGCGCGCACGCAAGGCCGCCGGCGATTATTCACTTCGATATCTTTGATAATGGTCACA
>ERZ1032699.17-NODE-17-length-7440-cov-2.865267_pt1 | contig 7440 bp, 6 predicted proteins | sample MGYA00517095_ERZ1032699 | MGnify/ENA primary metagenome ERZ1032699 (study PRJEB33719, sample SAMN04262507) | wastewater metagenome | biome: rural village; feature: composting latrine chamber; material: composting feces with ash | place: El Salvador | collected... | reverse complement strand
GCCACTGGGCGAGGTCCGGATGATCGCTCGGGCCCTGGCCGCAGATACCCACGTACTTGCCGCGGGCGCGGGCGGTCTTGATCGCCATCGACAGCAGCTTCTTCACCGCCGGATCCCGCTCGTCAAACAGGCCGGCAACAATGGAGGAGTCGCGGTCCAGGCCCAGGGTGAGCTGGGTAAGATCGTTGGAGCCGATCGAGAAACCATCGAAGATGTCCAGGAACTCGTCTGCCAGAAGGGCGTTCGAGGGTACCTCGCACATCATGATGATCTTGAGATTGTTCTCGCCCTGACGCAGGCCGTTTTCGGCCAGCACCTCCACCACGCGGCGGCCTTCGTCCAGCGTGCGCACGAACGGGATCATGACCCAGAGGTTCTCCAGGCCCATTTCCTCGCGCACCCGCTTGACCGCCTTGCACTCCAGCGCAAAGGCATCGGAGAAGGACGGATCGACGTAGCGGCTGGCGCCGCGGAAGCCGATCATCGGGTTCTCCTCCTCCGGCTCGTAGCGCTGGCCGCCGATCAGGTTGGCGTACTCGTTGGACTTGAAATCCGACATCCGCACGATCACCGGATTAGGCGCCACCGAGGCGGTGAGGGTGGCGATGCCCTCGGTCAGGCGGTCCACGTAGAACGACACCGGATCGGTGTAGCCGGCGATGCGCGCATCAATGGCCTGCTTCGTGGCCGCGTCCTGATCGTCATATTCCAGCAGCGCCTTGGGATGCACGCCAATGTGGCTGGCGATGATCATCTCCAGCCGCGCCAGGCCGATACCGGCATTGGGCAGCTGGCCGAAGTCGAATGCACGCTCCGGGTTGGCCACGTTCATCATGATCTTCAGCGGCGCCTCGGGCATCGCGTCAAGATCGGTGGTGATGCGCTCGAAGGGCAGGGCGCCGGCGTAGATGTAGCCGGTATCGCCCTCGGCGCAGCTCACGGTGACCTGCTGGCCATCCTCGATCAGATCCAGCGCGTCGCCGGTGCCGACCACGGCCGGCACGCCCAGTTCGCGGGCGATGATCGCCGCGTGGCAGGTGCGGCCGCCGCGGTTGGTCACGATCGCAGCCGAGCGCTTCATCACCGGCTCCCAGTCGGGGTCGGTCATGTCGGCCACCAGCACATCGCCGGGCTGCACCTTGTGCATATCGTCGATGCTGCGGATGATCCGCGCGGTGCCGCTGCCGATGCGCTGGCCGATGGCGCGGCCCTCGGCCACCACCGTGCCGCGCTCGCCCAGCTGATAGCGCTCCATCTGGGTGGCCTTGGCACGCGACTTCACCGTTTCCGGGCGCGCCTGAAGGATGTAGATGCGGCCGGTCACGCCGTCCTTGCCCCACTCGATGTCCATCGGGCGGCCGTAGTGCTGCTCGATCACCAGCGCCTGGCGGGCCAGTTCGTGCACGTCTTCGTCGGTGATGGAGAACTTCACCCGCAGATCGGCCGGCGTGTCCTCGGTGCGCACGCGCTCACCAGGTACATCCGAATACACCATGCGCATCTGCTTGCTGCCCAGCGAGCGGCGCAGGATGGCCGGCTTGTCCTGACGCAGCGTGGGCTTGTAGACGTAGAACTCGTCCGGGTTCACCGCGCCCTGGACCACCATCTCGCCCAGGCCGTAGCTGGCGGTGACAAACACCACGTCGCGGAAGCCGGATTCGGTATCCAGGGTGAACAGCACGCCCGACGCGCCCGAACCCGAGCGCACCATCAGCTGCACGCCGGCGGACAGCGACACTTCCTCGTGCTTGAACCCGTGGTGTACGCGATAGGCAATCGCGCGGTCGTTGTAGAGGCTGGCAAACACCTCCTTCACCTTCACCACCACGTCGTCCACGCCGGTGACGTTGAGGAAGGTTTCCTGCTGGCCTGCAAAACTGGCGTCGGGCAGGTCCTCGGCGGTCGCGGAGGAGCGCACGGCCACCGCCACGTCGCCGCCGCCGTTCTCGGCGCACAGCTTGGCGTAGGCCTCGCGGATATCGCGGTCCAGCTCCGGCTGCAGCGGCGCATCCACCACCCAGCCGCGGATTTCCCGGCCTGCCTCGGTCAGGGCCTGCACGTCTTCCACGTCCAGCGCACTCAGGCGGTCGAAAATCCGCTGCGACAGCGTGTTGTGGGCGATGAACGCCTGGAACGCATCGGCGGTGGTGGCGAACCCGCCCGGTACCGCGACGCCCAGCTGGGACAGGTTGCCGATCATCTCGCCCAGCGAGGAATTCTTGCCGCCGACCTGTGCCAGGTCATTCAGTCGCAGGTCTTGCAGCCAGAGGATGTTGGCGGTCAAAGCGATGCTCCGGGAGGTATTGGAAGGAGAAAGCCGGGGGACATGCCGGCGAAAACCGCGCTATTTTAGCAACCCGACACGCTTTCAGGCCCGTTCATGCCAACAGATTTGTCGCACCTGCCCATCCGGCCGGTTTTTTACGTCTCCGACGGCACCGGAATCACCGCCGAAACCATCGGCCACAGCCTGCTGACCCAGTTTGCCGGGGTGAATTTCCAGAGCGAGCGGATGCCCTTCATCGATACCGAGGCCAAGGCGCACCAGGCGGTTGCGGACATCATCCAAGCCGGTGAAACCCATGGCACGCGGCCGATCGTGGTGAATTCCTGCGTCAATCCGGAGCTGAACGAGATCCTCGGCGCCAGCGGCGCGCTGATGCTGGATGTGTTCGCGCCGTTCATCGAGCCGCTGGAGGAAACGCTGGGCACCAAGCGCGAGCTCAAGGTGGGGCAGGCCCACGGCATGGTGGATTTCGACACCTATCACCGCCGCATCAACGCGATGAACTTCGCCCTCAGCCACGACGACGGCATGTCGGTGAATTACGACGAAGCCGAGGTGATCATGGTCGCGGTCTCACGCGCGGGCAAGACGCCCACCTGCATCTACCTGGCACTGCACTATGGAATCCGCGCGGCCAACTATCCGCTGACCGAGGAAGACCTGGAGCACGACCGCCTGCCCGCGCGGCTGCGCAAGCACCGGCGCAAGCTGTTCGGGCTCACCATTGATCCCCAGCGCCTGCACCAGGTGCGCCAGGAGCGACGGCCGAATTCCCGCTACGCGCAGTTGGAAACCTGCAAGCGTGAAGTGGCCGCAGCCGAGACCATGCTGCGCATGGAACGCATCCCCACGCTGAGCACCACCCACGCCTCGATCGAGGAGATTTCCAGCCGGATCCTGGCCCATCTGGACATCCACCGGGAAAAGTTCTGAGCGTGTAGCATCGTTGGCATGTCACACGTTGCCACCCGCGCCAGGCGTCTTCCCGGACTCAGCCGATTGAGCTGGCTGATGGCCCTGTATGCGGAAAACCACGCCCTGCTGACCCGGCTGTTCGAGCCGGTTGACCTGCTGCCGGGCAGCTATGTGTCACGGGCCGGCGATGGTCTTGACCTGCACCTGGATGTGATCGAGCGGCACCGTTACACCACCGAACTGCGCCTGAGCTATGCGCTGTGCGATCCGGTCACCGGCCAGCCCGATCCGTCCGCCTACCTGCGCCTCTACCACGACGCCCGCCAGGTGGAAGCCACCCACTGCTATCTCGGCCGGCGCTGGCAGGACGTGATCGGCATGCATCCGGCGCCCGCCCGTCTGGTGGGCCACCGGATGCACATGAACACCTTCCTCGGCAAATGGCTGCACTACCTGGCCGAACGCGGCCACGGCGTCGCCACCCTGGAGCGAACCCTCCCGTAGAAGGGGCCGAATGGACGCGTGGGCGGGTATGCCTGTCAGCGTTCGGGAACGGTCCACAGATAGATCATGCTGCCGTCCACCTCGCGGCGCTGCTCCGGCTCCCATTCGTTGGCCATGTCGAACGAGTGACTGACAATCCGGGTGCCGGGACGCAGTTCGCTCAGCAGCTTGGGCCGCAGCTTCACGTTCAGGCTCTGCAGCAGATACAGGGTCACCACCGTGGCCTCGCTGATGTTGGCTTCGAACAGATCGCCTTCAATAAAGGTCACCTTGTCCGTAACTCCGGCTTCCTCGGCGTTGGCATTGGCCTCCATGATCCGCACCGGGTTGATATCGATCCCCACTGCACGGATGCCGAACTGCCTGGCCGCAGCCACCGGAATGCGACCGTCGCCGGAGCCCAGGTCGTAGAGCACGTCGTCCGGGCCCACCCCGGCCATTTCCAGCATGGCATCCACCACCGCCTCGGGCGTAGGCACGTAGATCACGTCCGGGCTGCGGGCCGGGGGAGGGGCGATGTCTTCATACGGCGATTCCGGGCCGGTCGCGGCCGCCACCGGATCCAGGGTGCCCATTTCCTGCTGGCCGGTTGCCTCCATGGCCGGCATGCGGGTCTCGGCCACATCGTCCGAGCAGGCGGACAGCAGCGATGCCAGCAGCAGGCAGGCAAGGGGTTGGATGGCTTTCATTCGCGGCTCTCCTGTTCGGATGGGTCAGGTGGGTCCAGTGGTTCGGATGGTCTCAGATACAGCAGCAGTACGCCGCCGGCCAGCAGCACCGCCACGCCCACCAGCGCACCGGCGCCGGTGTAGGCCAGGCTGGAGTAGAGCAGGTACGCGCAGGTCAGGCAGAACACCAGTGGCAGCAGCGGATACAGCGGCACCTGGAACGGGCGCGCAATCTCCGGCGACCGGCGACGCAGCACCAACAGGCTGATTCCCACCAGCAGGAAGAACAGCCAGAACACCGGCGCGGTGTATTCCACCGCCATGCGGAAACCATCCGCCGCCCAAGCGCCCAGCGCCACCAGCAGCAGCGCCAGCCCGCCCTGAACCAGCATCGCGGTGCGGGGCGATCCGCTGCGCTCGTCCCACCGGCCGAAGAAAGCCAGTGCCGGAAAGTCGCGACCCACCGCGTATACGCTGCGTGCCCCGGTGATCATGGTGGCGTTGGCCGAGGTGAGGGCCGCGGCCACCACGATCCCGCTCATCAGCAGCGCGCCACGCTCGCCGAACACATGGGCCATCAGGTCCGCCGCCACGGCCTCGGAACCGGCCATGCCGCCCATACCCAGCACCCGCAGGTAGGCCAGGTTGATCAACAGATAGAGCAGGGAGATCACCACCAGGCTCAGTACCAGGATCCGCGGCATCCAGCGGCTGGGCTCGCGCACTTCCGCGGTGATGTAGACGGCTTCGTTCCAGCCACCGAAGGTGAGCAGTACGAACACCAGAATCAGGCCCATCGCACTGTCGCCGCCCGCCGGTGCAGCAACCGTGGTGTCACCCGGTGCCAGCAGCAGGCCGGCGATGATGATCAGGATCACGCCTCCGATTTCCAGCACGGTCAGCCACAGCTGCGCGGCCGCTCCCTGGCGGATGCCCAGCCAGTTGATCAACGTCAGTACCACCACGGACAGCGCAGCATAGAACGCAGCCGAAGCCGCCCCCAGGCTGAACACCTGGGACATGTAATCGCCCACCACGAAGGCCAGCAGCGCGATCGATCCGGTCTGGATCACCGCCAGCCGCGCCCATCCATAAAGGAATGCGAGTCGCGGACCATAGGCCCGTCGGAGATAGCTGTAGTCGCCGCCGGCTTCGGGATAGGTACTGGCCAGCTCGGCGTAGCAGAGTGCGCCAACGATCGAGAGCAGGCCGCCCACCAGCCATGCGCCCAGCATCACCGCCTCGCTGCCGGACGCGCCGGCCACCAGCGAAGGCATGCGGAAGATCCCGGCGCCCACCACGATGCCAATCGTGATCGCAACCGCATCGCGTGGGCTCAGCACCGGACGGGGCAGGGCGCCAGCCATCGGGCCGGGCCGCTGTCGTTTCAGATCCATGGAGCTCCTTGCAACAGCCGGGAGTTCGGATTGCGTAGCGCACCGATGGTACCGGCACGTGCACAGCACAGGGCGCCGGCGGAAAGGCAGACAACAAAAAGGCCCGCCGAAGCGAGCCTTTTTGCTTGAAGAAGTGGCGTCCCCACGGGGATTCGAACCCCGGTCGCAACCGTGAAAGGGTTGTGTCCTAGGCCTCTAGACGATGGGGACGCTGATGCTGTCACGATACCCGACTGGCCTGTGGGCGGGTACCCTTTGAATATTGGTGGAGCCAGGCGGGATCGAACCGCCGACCTCCTGCATGCCATGCAGGCGCTCTCCCAGCTGAGCTATGGCCCCACGTCCTGTGGAGCCGGAAATTGTAATGGCGCTTTTCACAAAGCGCAACACCCTGACACCCGAAGTTCTGTTTCGCTTCGAAAACCGCAGCGTGGCAAGGCCAATGTCATGCATCTTCAGACGAGAGCGCCAGGGCTACGACCCCTTCGAAGCGCTCCAGCTCGCTTTCTTCCGTCAGGGCGCGGGAGTAGGTGTCGGGATCGTCCAGCACGTTGACCAGCACCACCATGCCCCGACCATCATCGCCTTCCACTACCAGCGCCTCATAGATGCAGGCCCCGGTCCAGGAGCGCCAGCACCGCAACGTGTTGTCCTGCAGGGACACCGCCCATCGATCATCCATGTCGCGCGGCCAGACGCCTTCGCGCAGCCGCGCAAGCTCGGGGGCCGTGAAGGCATGGCTGCCGCGGATGGGCCAGCACGGCCCGGACATGGGGAGATAACGAGTGCAATCAGTCATGGCAGCGCGGCGATCCGAAGGGGGAGGGCAGAGTGCCCGACACGGGAGTCACAAACTGAGACGGGATCGACGCGCCCGGTTCACAACCCGTACACGCACCCCAACCCCAGCTGAAGAAGATCCCGGGAGCCTCCCGGAAACGCAGTTATATTCCGGATTCCCCCGGAAAAACAGGAGTATCGACATGACCCCGATCAAACAACACCAGCCGACAGCACGCATGCTCGGCCTGGCTGCCGTCGTTGCACTGGGCCTTGCCAGCTGCGCGACCTACGACGATGACTTCGCGCGCGTGAACTCGCGCCTCGACCAGCTCGATACGCGTGTGCAGGGCGCGGCCCAGAGCGCTGAAGCCGCGAATCAGTCCGCACAGCAGGCCAATCAGCGATTGGACCAGGTGGAAAGCCGCATCCAGCAGCTGGAAACGGCTCCGACCCGCACGCCGCGCGGCTAGTCGTAAAACACACCCGTTGGGCCGGGACCGGTGACCTGAGCAGGTTGCCGGCTCCGTGCTTGCTTCAACCGCTTCAAGGAATCATCCCGTCCTTATATGCATACATCCATGACCCGGACCGTTTGTACCGCGCTGCTGTGGGCGCTCGCCCTGGCGGGTGCCGGCGTGGCCGGCGTTGGCAACGCCGTCGCCCAATCCTCACCTGCGTTCGACCAGCTCCCGCCAAGCCAGGAAGTCTCGGACACGGTGATCGATCTCGCGGGCTGGGTGGTGGCAACCAATGACAGCCAGGGCTACCCGTTCGCGATCATGGACAAGGCCGCAGCGCAGATCCTGATCTTCGGCCCCGACGGCCGGCTCCGCGGCGCAGCACCCGGGCTGTTCGGATCGGCAGTGGGCGATCACACGGCTCCCGG
>ERZ1032699.16-NODE-16-length-7497-cov-3.605617_pt1 | contig 7497 bp, 12 predicted proteins | sample MGYA00517095_ERZ1032699 | MGnify/ENA primary metagenome ERZ1032699 (study PRJEB33719, sample SAMN04262507) | wastewater metagenome | biome: rural village; feature: composting latrine chamber; material: composting feces with ash | place: El Salvador | collected... | reverse complement strand
AAGGTGCCGTTCGGTAGTGCACCGGTGGCGATCGCGCCGCGCTGAAAGTAGCCACGGCTCCCATCGCGGCGCTGTGTACGCCGGCCACCATGTTGGGCAAGGGCTATCCCGACAAGATCCGGCTCCCGGGGCCCTTCTAGCCGGTCAGTGAGCCAGAACCCCTCGCAACTTCGCATGACCGACCCGGGTGGCAGGGTGGAGACATATCCACTACCGAGTCCATCCATGAACATGCTCACCCACGCATCCTTCGCCGCCCCCTCTCTGGCCCGCCGCTACCACGCCATGCTGGCTGCCCTGACTGCCATCGCCGCCCTCCGCACCGACTCGGAGCTGGATGGGGACATGAGCAACGATCAGGCGGTGGACCAGTTGGGCGAGTGCATCGATTCAGCCCGGGGGGTGCTCCACAACGACTTCCATAGCCAGAACGACGATGCCCAGCCGGCCGAAGTCTGGGAAGCGTCGGACTATGCAGTGAGTTCGGGTGAAGAGGGGGCTTGCGTCAAGCATGGGGACGACACCATCTGCGATCTCCCCTACGACGCTGGATATACGCGCGAGCAGCGCGAAGAGCAGGCCCGGCGGATTACCGCCAGCGTCAACGCCTGCCGCGGATTTGACCTTGCGGTCCTTGAGGCCGCGCCGGACTTCTTCCATACCCTGCTGGCCGAGACCCCGCAGGACGGATCCCAGGCCGCCGCCCTGAAGGCATCCAACGCCCTGCTGCTCAGCGCGCTCGTGGCTTTGAAGGATCTCAAGGCGGGCTACCCGTGGCGTGAACTTGGTATCGACTTGCCGGAGCTGTTGGCACGTGCCGCCGATCTGGGGGTTGCTCCGGACGATGAGGAGGACTGATCACAGGGCGGGCAGTTGACCAGCCAATTCGATGTTTTCCCCTTCGTTGAGACGATGGATGTAGTCCCATTCGGAGCGTCACCATGTCCAAGTTCAACCCACGCGGCCTCTACTGGGCCGACCCTGAGCTCTCCGCAGCCAAGGCCATGCATGCTTGCGACCGCGAGCTTCGACGTGCGTCGAGCGGCTGTGCCGACGAGGCATGGCTGCGCGCCGGCGTGGACTTCATCCGGACCGGCCTGCGCTATGACTGCCTTGACCAGCTCAACGAGCTGGCGGAGATCCACGGTGGAAGCACGCGCCTGAGTGAGCGGTCGATGGACGAACTCTTCGAAAGTGGCGACGACACCGACGCCTTCGTTGGACGCCTGCGGCTGGAGGCTGAGGCCGATCCCGAGTTCGGTGCTGCGCTCCGAAGCTACTTCGGTGACCGGCTCTTCACCCGGCCGCTGGCGCAGGAGAGCCTGTTCGCATGACTGGCACCGGTGTGGTCCCCGATGTCATTGATTTTGCCGGCAAGCGGTTCGCCCGCGCGCCTCGCAAGCGCGCCGACACGGCCGCCGCGGAGATACCTGCCCTTCCGGTAGCAGCACCATCGCCGGATACGGCGCCGGCCACGGTCTCCGATCCGCCGCAGACGCAGCCCGCTCGCGGTACGGCAGACCGAGGGCTGAGATTCCAGGTTCATGACCACCGACTGCTTGCGATGGAGTGGGATCTGGTGGAGAGCAATGACGCCTACGGGCGTGCCGTGGCCAGCACCCTGGGCAAGTAAAGCTGATTGTCCACTGGTGAGCCTTGGGATCCTTGGCTAGGATCTGCTGCGCACAGCAGCGCAAGGACAGAACCATGGCGAATGAAACGCTACTCCTTCTGTTGGTCCCGGGATCCGGCCTAGCCATACTCATCTGGCTCTCGTTCCGCTGGACTGCCAAGATGGAAACAAGGAAGAGGGAGGACTTCAAGCCATATGTTGTGCTCGAAGAAGCCCGTCTCGTAATGCGCGGCGAGGGCGTCGTCTTATGCCAGACGCGCCGGAGGGGGGAGGAGAAGTTTCAGGATCTCGCCTCAGGGATGGAGGCGGTCAAGGCCTACATGGGACTCATCGAGGCGAAAGGCACAACTTTTGGTGCTACCGGCTTCCACTGGAAGGCCCGTGGTGTGCTCGGGCGGGTTCACAGCTACTGAGAGTTGGTGTGGCTGGAGAGCTGCTGACCAACTGGCCAGGCCTGGAGGAGTGGCTCCGCCACGGTGAGATCGGGATTTCGAGCAGCACGCTTGCCGCCGCGATCACTGGTTTGCCACTGGCTAGCTCCCGGGGTACCCCCCCTGGATGCGTCCGACTTCCGCCGGTGCGTAGGCCTGTTGCAGGCTGCGCCCGCCCTGCGTGATGGGCTGGTCGATCCGATCACTCGCGGCAGGCTGGGGGAGGCCTGGACGCCGCTGCTCGACGCCTGGGATGACCTGGAAGTGCTGCTGGAGCGCGAGCAGTTCGAGAAGCTGGGTCAAATGCTGCGTGCGGGTAGGGGGTAGAACCCCAGCGCCGGAGGTGCATCCACCGGTGCTGGCGTTCAGGGCGCAGGAGTGTTGTCCACTACCAGTCCCTGATCTTCTCCGGGATGCTGGAGCTGGGACTCAATACCGACAGGAGGAGGCCATGAAGAAGATCCGGCCATACGCCCCACCGTTCTTGCAGCCGTTTGATTTCTGGCCCGCATTTGTCCTGGTGCTGGTAGCCGTGGGGTGCGCCATGGTGGGGCAGGGGCTGATCGCGCTGGCAGTTGGTGCCGGAGCGGTCGTGACGTTGTTCTTCGTTTCCGGAAGGTCTGATGCGGCGTGTCATCAGTATCGGGAGGATTACGTGCTGCACCTTCAGCAGTTCAGCAGGGAAAGGCTCACGCAGGCCGCGAACTCCAGGCAGCAAACGGACATCGCCACGTCGATCTTTCTCAAGTCGTATCTGGATGGGTCATGACAGGATCATCGAACGCCGCCAAAGCCAACAACTGTATTCGGGGCGAAAGGAAGGGAATGGCGGCCTGGCTCCAAGTCTCCCTTCGGACTGTAGTTCCTTTCATGCTTCTGGCACCGGTTGTGATAACAGGCCTGAGCGTTTACATCCTGCTGATTTATGTGGGCCAAACACACAACACAGTCGGCGTTGTGACCACGGCGACCATCGCGGGACTGGTGCCGGCCGTAGTGACCTTTGGCGTGATCCGAAGCAGCATCGTTGTTGCTGCAGGTGGAGCGGCAGCGTACATCGCATCGGCAGTCATCTACAACCTGTCAACAGACATACCCTTCCTTTCACTAACAACGCTTTGGGTGGCAGCAACCATTGTTGGTGGTCTCGTAGCTCTAGGATTCTCGCTATGGGGAATTGATGTTGTCCAGTCAAAGATCCGGGACATGAGTCGGTCCTAACTAGATTCAGGAAAGGATCATCTGAGGCCAACGCAATGACGACAATGCGAGTGGTGCTCGAGCTAAATCCAAAGGAAGTCACCTGATGGCAGAATACGCATACACCTCGAAAGCTCCGCTTTCGTCCCTGGTCTCCGAGCTGATCGGTGCCGATGCAATGTCCCTACATGACGTCGGGACAGACCCTGCTGACGGCGATCGTGAGTCTTGTGTCCACCGGGTCCTGGAGGTGCTGGCCACGTGGCCGTTGGCACACGAAGATGTCATTACGTCGACAGAGAGGTTGATCCTGTTCGCACGTCAGGTTCAGGCGGCAAAAGCGGGCGCGATGAAGAGCGGTCATGACGTGGGCAAGGATCTCCACGCGGCTCTGCTCAACTACACGCTCAACGAGATTCGGAATGGCTTTCAGGATCTCAATTGGATCATGCGCACGAACGGTGGGACCACGTACCAGGCCTATATCGAGGCGATGACGCACTTCGACACCGCATTGGCATCCGGAATTGGTCAGCGGGCTGTGCCGGACCGAAGCTTCAAGAGTGGTCGCTCTGGCCAACCTGCGAACTTCAAGATGTGCCAGCGCAGCCACGAGGTAATCGTGGTGCATCCAAAGCCAGAGCAGTGGTCTGCGTTTTCTGTCTGCGAGATCCTGATCCCTGGGAGCGAAAGGGATGCTCTGGACGCTGGCATTCGCGCCTACGCATGGGATCCCGCCACATCACGCTCCATGTTCGATGACTGGGATAGCGTCGACTCGGCCTTGGTTACCTGTTTCCAGCGCTTCTGGGAGACCGGTCCTGACCGACGGACTCAGCTCCGCAAAGCCGTAAGTGACCTGACGGGACACAACGCCCTGCTCAAGCCCGTGCTCTATCTCGATGCGATCGCAGTCGCTGATCACTTGAAGGGTCGTGATCTTGGGTTGGATCTCGTTCGAGCTGCGGTCCAGACGTGGGCGACGCCGGAGACGCTCGTATTCTCCGTCATGCATCCAGCAGTGGCTTCCGGATCGACGCGCGGCGTGAGGACGAAGGTGGAGGGCTATGCAGCTCCTTTGGGCTTCAGGAAGCTCGATGTCGCGATCTACCTGCAGACGGCCGCAGCCACCCGCGAGATCCTGGCATCCGAGCCCATCCTCGCAGCGAAAAGAAAGGAGTAATCCTGCGGAAGGGGAGGCTACAGAATTGAGTGTGGTTCGATGTGACGACGACATTCGCGATCCACAACGAGGCGCTGATCCATCGCTGATAGCCCCCAGGGCGAATCAGGCAAAAGCCCAACCAGCTTTGAGTCCGCGGACCGGTGCTTTAATTGAGACAGTGAACCAACGGGAGCAACCCATGTCAGCACAGCCAGCCATCCCCCAGGGCGCGGGCGTCGAAGTGGTCAACGCCAACGCACCCGTTGCCCCCGACGCCGCGATTGCCTGGATCGGCCAGGCCGAGCAGGTCCACACCTACATGCTCGCAGGCTTCGCGGCCGGCGCGGACATGGACCGGACGGATATCGTCGCGCTCATCCACGGCGGAAAGGGTGTGTATCAGGCAGCACCCGGAACCACCATGCACGCCCTCGACCACAGGCTGGCGGTGTGGGCTCCGAACTACGCCGCCAACAGCCCGGGCACCTGGCTCTTCGTCGAAACGATCGGCGAGCAGCCGCCGCCGTCCAGGGTGGCTGAGGTGGACAAGCTGCTCAGGCGCTGCCTGCACATTGCCGTGGGCGATGACCACAAGGACTGGGAGGACGCCGACGGGATTCCGATCGGCGAGCTCCTGGCCGCGGCCCTGATCGGCGACTACGCCACGCTCGAGGCCGAGCTGGGCGCATACGACGCGCAGGTGGCGGCCGGCGAAGCGCAGATGCTTGCCGATGCCGCGGACCCCGAGGGATAGGGCTCCCGCACAGACCCGACAGCAGAGCTGGATGTGAAGCCGGTGGCCGGCAACCAAAAGGAAACAGGTGCCCAATGAACAGCAATACGATGCAATCCCCACAAGACCAGGAAGTGGTGGCGTGGCAGGCGCGGCGAACCGATGGGGGTCCCCTGGCTCGCTGGGAGGACTGCACGCATGAAGCCCTCGACGCCACGGTGAAGACCGGCCGCTACCTTGTGTGCGTTTCGGTCAAGACTGCAACAAAGCGGGTCCGCGCCGCGATCGAATCCTATGCCTCCCATCGAAACCAGCCAGCTGCTCAGATCGCCTGAGGGGCCCGACCGTCTGGCGACGTACAGTGACCTGAACCGGCCAACGAAGGTAAAGACCAATGCAAAATTCGTTACGCACATTGATGGAGAGGTTTCGCAAAGGAACGGCCTTCGAAACGCCGACCCGCATCTCAGGCACCATCTTGCGATGTACGTCGGTTACGCTCCCGGGGCTTAATTCCACCAGTGAATGGCGTTTCATTCTGGACAATGGACCGCTAAAAAGTTACGAACTCAAGAACTGGAGCAATAAAGGCGGCGTCACTTTCCTCCAGCCAGGAGACCAAGTGGAGTTCGACTGGTATGAAGGCCTTAGGAAGGTAGACGGCTTCGTCAACCACACGTTCAAAGCGATCTGGGACAACCGTAAAGACCCGGGGCCTGATGTGAAAGCCAGGGCCAGGATGTCACAGGTGATTCACCTTCGTCTCACGCCGCTTCAGCGCGAAGAGCTCTTGCACAAGTTGGAGATCCTGCGCGATGAGGCCGAGCTGCTGGAAGCCTACCGGGTGACTTGCGCCAACGTCGCTGCCGGTGTGCGGATAGGGAAGATGGAAGATCCCACCTAATTTCGAAATCCACGCGATCGCCTAGCTTGGAGGTAAGCCACCTTCACGACACAAGAGGCGCCTTCGATGCTCGAGCCCGCCACCGGTACTGCGGTTGCCCTTTCAGGCGCACAGGTCCGGCGCCTGATGCGCCAGCATCGCCAGACGATCAAGGGTCTGGCGCAGGCTCACGGGCTCACCCAGAAGCGTATCCGCGAGGTGCGTAGAAGCGGCGTCGATGGCTTCCTGGCCGAAGAGTGGCACTGGATGATCACCGGCGTCTGGCCGACCGATGTCGGGGCCGGTGGCTGATATTTGGAGTCTCATCCCGCCCCCGCCTCCCGCCGTTCCATCCGGCGGTTGTCGGGGGAGCGCGGCTTGGCCGCGCGATAGGCAAGTTCGCGGTTCGGCGAGGTCGGCTGTCCGGCCGGCGATGACTTGCCGGTCGCGCACGCACCCTCTCCCCGCGCGTCAATTCCCCCGCTCCCCGGGGTACTGGCTTTCTGGGCGAGAAGGCGCAGGCCTTCCCGTTCGATATTCTTGGCCGCGTTCAGGTCGCGGTCGTGAGTGACCCCGCAGCTGCTGCAGCTCCACGTTCGATCGCGTAGCTGCAGCTCGGCGTTGATCGCCCCGCAGGCCCCGCAGGTCTTGCTGCTGGGGTAGAACCGATCCACCGTGACGAGCGTGCGAGCGTTCCACTGGCTCTTGTACGTCAGCTGGCGGCGGATCTCTCCGAGTCCGGCGTCGCCGACTGAGCGGCGGAAGGCGCGACGGCCCATGCCGCGGGCCATGCCCTTCACGGACAGGTCTTCGATGGTGATGACCTGGGCGTTGGCCACCACGCGCGAGGTGAGCTGGTGCTGGTGATCCCGCCGGGCGTCCGCGACCCGGGCATGGAGCTGACCGATCTGGCGCCGGCGGCGCTTCATGCGGTTACTTGCCGCGATGCGGGTGCCCTTCGGCAGCGGTTTCGTCGGGTCGAGGCCCTGGCGAAGGGCTGCGGCGTCCTGCTGCCTTGCGTAGCTGCGCTGGTAGCGACGCAGCGCGGCCTGCTTCCGGGTCAGGTGCTTCGGGGCGGGAATGACTTCCCCGGTGCTCAATGCCGCGGTGTCGCGCAGGCCCAGGTCGATACCGACCGCAGCCTGGGTGGCAGGCACAGACTCGGGTATGGGCACACCGTCGGCGGTGAATGTGGCAAACCACCGACCGGCCGCATCCCTGCGCACCGTGACGGAGCGCAGCCTGCCGAGCAGCGGCTCGGTCACGCGGAAGCGGACCTTGCCGATCCCGTCGATCTGCACGGTGCCGCCCTCACGGTCGACCTGCTGGCGCCGCTGGTCGAGCGTAAAGCGCACGGCGCTCACCGCGCCGCGCTTCTTGCGGCGGGGGCGGTTTTCGCGCCCGGCGAAGAAATTTGCCCAGCCGCGGGGAAAGTAGCGCAGCACCAGTTTT
>ERZ1032699.15-NODE-15-length-8158-cov-3.131803_pt1 | contig 8158 bp, 6 predicted proteins | sample MGYA00517095_ERZ1032699 | MGnify/ENA primary metagenome ERZ1032699 (study PRJEB33719, sample SAMN04262507) | wastewater metagenome | biome: rural village; feature: composting latrine chamber; material: composting feces with ash | place: El Salvador | collected... | reverse complement strand
TCACCCACCCCCCACCGCAAACACCCCGCCCCGTAACCCCAACACCCAACGCTCCTGCTCCCCGGCGTTCGACATCCACGCGGCGGCCGGCACGCGTCTGGGCGGCGTGCATCTGGAGCTGACCGGCGAGGACGTGACCGAATGCACCGGCGGCGCCCGCGAACTGACCGATACCGATCTCAGCCGCGCGTACCGTTCCTCCGTCGATCCGCGCCTGAACTACGAGCAGGCGCTGGAAACGGCCATGCTCATCGTGCGCAAGCAGGCGTCGCTGGGGGCGCCGGCAAAGGCGTGAGGCTTGTGAGTCTTCGGGAGCGCCCTACGGGAGGCGCTTTGCAGCCAGGCTGAGCTGGTTGGCGGTCATCCGTATGTGCTCGGCCGGAGTGACCGGATGGAAAACTCCGGGCTGGCCACAGCCTTTATGCCTCAGCACCGCAATCATGTTGGATCCCGGGTATTCGGCGTTGAGTAGCGCCGTCTGGTCGCGTTCTGCAACTTCGTCGATGAAGGCGCGGTCCGCCGCGTCCTGCGGGTCGAAGTTGAAACCGACCCGCCTTTCCACGAACGGCATGATGGCGCCGCCAAAAGTGAGGAAAGTGGTGAAGTCAAAGCTGTTGGAGAGGCAGTGGACGATGTCCTGGGCCCGCACTCCTTCGTTCGAATACGACGCGTGATCGACGGCGGCATAGTGAGTGCGTCGGGCGTTGTAAAAGCGATCGAATTGCTGTGCAGGGGAAAGAGCTTTCCAGTGGGATTGGACGACGCTATCCACCGCGGGCCAGGGGAGATGGCCGTTGCGTCCTACCATGTCAGCGGTAAGCAGCAGGCCATCAGGAGCCAGCATGTGGGCGAGGCTTGCGCAGAATGCTTCCAGGTCTTCCACATGGTGGAGGAACTGGTTCACGATAATCACGTCGGCCGGTGCAGGCCTGGCGTAGTGGGTGCAGTCGGCAACTTTGAAGCTCATGCAATCCGTTAGCCCAAGCGCCCTGGCATTGGTTGTGGCCTGTTGAATCAGGCTGGCGTTGATATCCACGCATTCCAGGGTGGCTTGAATTCCGCGCTCACGCAGCGCTGCCGCCAGGGAAACTTCCAACGAGCATGATCCCGTTCCAAGGCTGACGACGGAGATGGGGCGGCCGGTCTTGCGTGCATGCCGCTCGGTTTGGATGAAGAACAGATCTTCCGGTCGTCCAATCCCGATCCGGGCCAGGAGCGGCGCCACGTAACGCCCGGACCAGTAATGAAAGATCGGTGGGAGCGTATCCCCCTGGTATTGGGGGACTACACGGAAGGCGACCTGTTCGGCCAGTCCTCTCAGCCATCGCCCGGTTCGCCGGGGAAGGACCCGGTTAGCCAGGCCGAGGGCCTGTTTCGCGTAATAACGATGGCGATAGAGGGCGGACTGCAGTGCCCGGCCTGCGGTCATCACGTTGCCTTGGCGCATTGCGGACGGGCCAAGGTACTGCAGAAGACGCGCCCGCACCACTCGCGGGCTCTGCTTGGCGGCGGGTGCACCTTCGGGGCTGTTCAGGCCCGGCGGCTGGCCCGCTTGCGGTCGACCTCGGTGCGGTGCTTCTTGCGCAGGCGGATCTGGTTCGGGGTCACTTCCACCAGCTCATCGTCGTCGATGAACTCCAGCGCCTGTTCCAGCGAGAAGCGGACCGGCGGCACCAGGCCTTCGTCGTCGTCCTTGCCGGAGGCGCGGAAGTTGGTGAGCTGCTTGCCGCGCAGGGCGTTGACGGTGAGGTCGTTGTCCTTGGAATGGATGCCGACGATCTGCCCTTCGTAGATCTCTTCGCCCGGCTCGATGAACAGCCGGCCACGCTCCTGCATGGCCATCTGCGCGTAGGCGGGGGAGGGGCCGGTGGCGTTGGAGATCAGCACGCCGTTGGTCCGCTGGCCGATATCGGCATCCGACTGCGGCCCGTAGTGATCGAACACGTGGAACAGCATGCCGGTGCCCGAGGTCAGGGTCTTGAACTCGGTCTGGAAGCCGATCAGTCCGCGCGCGGGAATAATGAATTCAAGGCGCACGCGGCCCTTGCCGTCCGGCTCCAGGTTCTGCAGCACGGCCTTGCGCTCGCCCAGGCGGCCCATCACGCTGCCCTGGTGCTGCTCGTCCACGTCGGCCACCAGAGACTCGTAGGGCTCCTCCATCACGCCATCGACTTCGCGCATGATCACTTCCGGGCGCGACACCGCCAGCTCATAGCCTTCGCGGCGCATGGTTTCGATCAGGATCGACAGGTGCAGCTCGCCGCGGCCGGACACGGTGAAGCGGTCGGCGTCGGCGGTGTCTTCCACGCGCAGGGCCACGTTGTGGCGGGTTTCGCGGATCAGGCGGTCGCGCAGCTGGCGCGAGGTCAGGAACTTGCCGCCCGAGCGGTCCTTGTTGCCTGCGAACGGCGAATCGTTGACCTGGAAGGTCATCGAGATGGTGGGCTCGTCCACCGCCAGCACCGGCAGCTGCTCCACCGCGGACGGATCGCACAGGGTGTCGGAGATGCCGAGCTTGTCGATGCCGGAGAAGGCGATGATGTCGCCGGCCCGGGCCTGTTCCACTTCCACCCGCTCCAGGCCCATGAAGCCCAGCACCTGCAGGACCTTGGCGCTGCGGGTGCTGCCGTCGGCGGCGATCACCGTGACCTGCTGATTGGTTTTGACCGTGCCGCGCTGGATCCGGCCTACGCCGATCACGCCCACGTAGCTGTTGTAGTCCAGCGAGGTGACCCGCATCTGGAAGGGGCCGTCCGGATCCACCGGCGGCGGCGGTACGTGACGGGTGATCGCCTCGAACAGCGGGGTCATATCGCCGCTGCGCACGGTGTCTTCCAGGCCGGCGTAGCCCTGCAGGCCGGAGGCATAGATCACCGGGAAGTCCAGCTGCTCATCGGTGGCGCCGAGGCGGTCGAACAGGTCGAAGGTCTGGTCGAGCACCCAGCTCGGGCGCGCGCCCGGGCGGTCCACCTTGTTCACCACTACGATCGGCTTGAAGCCCATCGCGAATGCCTTCTGGGTGACGAAGCGGGTCTGCGGCATGGGGCCGTCCATCGCGTCCACCAGCACCAGCACCGAATCGACCATCGACAGCACGCGCTCCACCTCGCCGCCGAAGTCGGCGTGTCCGGGGGTGTCGACAATGTTGATGCGCCACACCTCGCCGGTTTCCGGGTGGGTCCAGCGGATCGCGGTGTTCTTGGCCAGGATGGTGATGCCGCGCTCTTTCTCGATATCGCCGCTGTCCATCACCCGGTCGGGGACGATGGTGCGTTCATCGAACGTGCCCGATTTGCGCAGCAGCTGGTCGACAAGGGTGGTTTTTCCATGGTCGACGTGGGCGACGATGGCGATGTTGCGGAGGCGTTCGACAGACATGGATTTGGGCATCGGGCAGGCCGCACCCTGGTGCCACGGCAGGCAGGCGCGGGAACGGAGGAGGGTTAGCCGGTTATTATAGCGTGGTTGACCCATCCCCACCTGTCCCCAAGGAAAATCCAAATGTCCCTGCACGCCCTGTTCGATACCGACCGCGGCCAGATCAAGGTTGAGCTGCTGGCCGACAAGGCCCCGCTGACCGTTGCCAACTTCGTCAACCTGGCGAAGAAGGGCTTCTACGACGGCCTGAACTTCCACCGTGTGATCGCCGATTTCATGGTCCAGGGCGGCTGCCCGCAGGGCACCGGCACCGGCGGCCCGGGCTACCGGTTCGAGGACGAGACCAGCAACGGCGTGCCGCACGAGCGCGGCGTGCTGTCCATGGCCAATGCCGGCCCGAATACCAACGGCAGCCAGTTCTTCATCACCCACATCAAGACCGACTGGCTGGACGGCAAGCACACCGTGTTCGGCAAGGTGGTCGAGGGCCTGGAGGTGGTGGACGCCATCAAGCAGGGCGACGGCATCACCTCGGTGAAGATCGAGGGCGACGCGGACGCCGTGCTGGCGGCCAAGGCCGACCGCGTGGCCGAGTGGAACAAGATCCTGGCGGCCTGACCGGGATCTGACGGCGCCGGCCTGCACGGGCCGGCGTACGTCTCTCCGGGCAGGCGCGCGCAATGCGTGTGGGGCCGGCTGGGCCGCTCCGGTGATAAAATCGGTGGCTTCCACCAGGTCAGGAGCACAACCGAGGTGTCAGCCATGCCCCAGCCCGCCCGGCCCACGCTCGCCCGGCGCATCGGCCGCGCCCGGCCCAGTGCCATCATGCAGGTGGCCCAGAAGGCCAACCGGATGAAGGCGGAAGGCCGCGATGTCATCAACTTCTCCATCGGCGTGCCCAACTTCCTGCCCGGCGAGCATGTGTATGCCGCGGCGCACGCAGCCCTGGACAACGACTCGGGCCAGTACGGCAGCAACCGCGGCGCCGACGCGCTGCTTGATGCCTTTCTCGGCCACATCGAAGCGCTGGGACTGACCGGCTACACCCGCGCCAACTGCGCCACCGGCGTCGGCGCCAAACACCTGATCCACAACCTCGCCGAGGCGCTGCTGGATGAAGGCGACGGGATCGCCTTCCCGACCCCGTACTGGACCAGCTACCTGGATATTGCCGAGATCGTCAATGCCAAGGTGCAGCTGCTGCCGTGCCCGCCGGAACAGGATTACAAGCTCACGCCGGCCCAGCTGGACGAGGCGCTGGCGCAGAAGCCGAAGGTGTTCCTGTTCAACAACCCGTCCAATCCGACCGGCATGGTCTACACCCGGGAGGAGATCGCGGCGCTGGCCGATGTGCTGGTCAAGCATCCGGAAACCTGGATCATCACCGACGACATCTACAACCGGATGGTGTTTGACGGAGTGGGCTACCACAACTTCGTCCAGGCCCGGCCGGAGCTGCGCGATCGGGTAATTTTCCTCGATTCGCTGTCCAAGACCTGGGGCATGCCCGGCTGGCGGGTGGGCCTGATGGCCGGGCCGGAGGTGGTGGCCCAGGCCGTGGCCACGCTCAACTCCAACCACATCACCAGCCTGCCCGAGGTGGCCACCGCAGCGGCCGTGGCGGCGCTGAGCGGCCCGCAGGATGTGCCGGACGCCAAGCGCGAGGAGTTTCAGGCCAAGCGCGACCAGGTGCTTGATGCCATGGCGGCGATCCCCGGCGTGGTTTGCCCGCGCCCGCAGGGTGCGTTCTACGTGTTTCCCGATATCAGCGTGGCGTTTGGCAAATCGCACAACGGCACGCGGATCGAAAACGACGTTGATTTCTGCACCGCGCTGCTGGAGGCCAAGGCCGTGGCCTGCGTGCCGGGCTCGGCCTTTGGCGAGCCGCGCAGCATGCGGATCAGCTATACCTGCCCGACGCCGCAGCTGGCGCCGGGACTGGAACGGATCGGCGAATTTTTCGCCGAGCTGGCCTGAGGCAGGCAGGTTGATGCGCGCGCTGTGGATCCTGGCCGTGGTCGCGCTCATCGGCGGCATCCTGCACTTTCGCAATGGGTCCGGAGCGGCGGAGCTGCATCCGGACGATCCGCGCCACGGTACCGGCAATGACCGGATCGTGATGCTGGCGGCCGACTGGTGCGGCTACTGCCGCAAGCAGCAGGCCGAGTTTTCACGCGCCAACGTGCGCTACCGCATCCTGGATGTGGATACCGAAGAGGGCGACCGGGCCATGCGCGCGGTCGGTGCCCGGACCGTGCCGGTGACGATCATCGGCCAGGACCTGGTACGCGGCTACAACGTGGCTGCCCTGGATGAAAAGCTGTCCCCGTTGGGTTACCGCGTTTACTGAGCGATGCCCGCAACCCCACGCACGAACATGCATGAAGAGGAACTACCCATGAAGACGCCCGTCCGAGTTGCCGTTACCGGCGCTGCTGGCCAGATCGGCTACGCCCTGCTGTTCCGCATTGCCTCCGGCGAAATGCTGGGCAAGGACCAGCCGGTGATCCTGCAGATGCTGGAACTGCCGATGGAAAAGGCCCAGGCCGCGCTCAAGGGCGTGATGATGGAGCTGGAAGACTGCGCGTTCCCGCTGCTGGCCGGCATGGTTGGCACCGATGATGCGGAAGTGGCGTTCAAGGACGCCGATGTGGCCCTGCTGGTCGGCGCGCGTCCGCGCGGGCCGGGCATGGAGCGCAAGGACCTGCTGCTGGAGAACGCCAAGATCTTCACCGCCCAGGGCGCGGCGCTGAACAAGGTGGCCAGCCGCGACGTCAAGGTGCTGGTGGTCGGCAACCCGGCCAATACCAACGCCTACATCGCAATGAAGTCTGCGCCGGATCTGAAGCCTGAAAACTTCACCGCCATGCTGCGTCTGGACCACAACCGCGCGCTGAGCCAGCTGGCCAGCAAGCTCGGCAAGCCGGTGGGTGGCATCGAGAAGCTGGTGGTGTGGGGCAACCACAGCCCGACCATGTACCCCGACTACCGCTTCGCCACCGCCGACGGCGCTTCGATTGGCGAGGCGATCAACGACCAGGAATGGAACGCGAACACGTTCATTCCGACGGTCGGCAAGCGCGGCGCGGCGATCATCGAGGCGCGCGGCCTGTCTTCGGCTGCCTCGGCCGCCAATGCCGCCATCGACCACATCCGCGACTGGGTGCTGGGCTCGGATGGCAAGTGGGTGACCATGGGCGTGCCGTCCGATGGCAGCTACGGCATTCCCGAGGGCGTGATGTTCGGCTTCCCGGTGACCACCGAGAATGGCCGCTACACCATCGTCAAGGATCTGCCGATCGACGACTTCAGCCGCAAGTACATCGACATCACCCTGGCCGAGCTCGAGGAAGAGCGCAGCGGCGTGGCCCACCTGCTGGGCTGAACGCCGCTGTCCCGTGGGGGTGCGCGACGCGCGCTCCTACGGGAGGTCGCGGTCCAGGGTCCAGGTAATGTCGCGGCCTTCAGGGTCGCGGGCGAGGTGGAAACGGGCGGGCGCGCCGGTCTGGACGCCCGTGTCGCCGTTGCCGGTGTCGCCGTCCATGATCGGAACGATGTAAAGCCCGGTTGCGTCGATAGTCTGGCGTGCGCCGGTATCGGCCAGGTCGCCAATATCGGTGATCCGGCCACTGCGGCCCGCCAGGGGGTGCTGGAAGTTGACCAGCACGTCGGCGCGCAGCGGCGGCAGGACGGGATGGGTAATGGTGGCGCCGCGGATCAGCAGGTCCGGATAGACGGCGCCGTTTTCAGGCAGATCCGTGTACAGCGCATGCGGGGCCGCGGCGTAGCTGCCGGTGGCGATGGCATCCAGGCCCGCGGCGAGCGCAATGAAGTTCAGCCGGCGGACCGCCTGCTTTTCCGGGTCGCCTTCGATGCCGCCCGATTCCACCAGCACGGTGCTGGTGCCCCAGGCCGTCATCAGGTCGCCGAAGGCGCGGGGATTGAAGGTGTCATCCCAGCGGCCCATGTGGCCGGCGATATGTGGCTCCAGGGCGATGCGCATGGTGGCGGCCACGTGCATGGCGCGGCTGCGCACCGGGTTGATCCCGCGCGCCTCGTCAAAGGGCGGGGCGAGCAGGGCGATGGCTACCCCGCGGTCGCTGTCGCCGGCGCGGTATCCGGGGCGCTGGTCGTGCAGGTTGAAGCCGAATTCGGGTTCCAGCCGGTCGCGCAGCGCCTTGAGGGCCTGCGCCTCGGGCGTGGCCAGGGCGCGCGCATCGCGGTTGATATCCACGCCCTGGGCATTGCGGCGCTGGAAGCGGGCCGCGCCGTCGGGATTGACCAGCGGGAAGAAGTGCAGCGTGGTCTGTTCGCGTAGCCTTTCCACCAGCGGGTGTTCCGGATGCGCGCCGAGGAAGTGGAACAGGTCGGCCAGCGCCATCGTGGCGGTGCTCTCATCACCGTGCATCTGCGACCACAGCAGCACCCGGGTGTCGCCGTTGCCCCATTGCACGTGACGCAGCGGGCGGCCTTCCGCGCTCACGCCGATCTGTTCGACCTGGAAGCCGGCTTCCACCGACAGCAGTGGGGTCGCCACCTGCCACCAGTGCTCCGGTGCGAAGGTCCGCTGTTCAAGGCCTCCGACGCGGATCGCCTCCGGATACATGCGCTCCAGCGCGTCCAGCCACGCGGGAGGCGGGGGGACCGATGCCGGCGCGGCAGCGGATGCTGCGTCGGGGCCGGAACCGTGCGCAGCTGTTGTGGCGCACGCGGCAAGCGCCGGCACGCACAGTGCAAACAGGCCGGCAATCAGGGGGCGGGGGAGGCGCATGGTGCAGTC
>ERZ1032699.14-NODE-14-length-8348-cov-3.201857_pt1 | contig 8348 bp, 17 predicted proteins | sample MGYA00517095_ERZ1032699 | MGnify/ENA primary metagenome ERZ1032699 (study PRJEB33719, sample SAMN04262507) | wastewater metagenome | biome: rural village; feature: composting latrine chamber; material: composting feces with ash | place: El Salvador | collected... | reverse complement strand
ATCTTCGGTCTGGCCAGCTTTGCCGAAGGGGTGGACCTGCCGGGCAAGTACTGCAGTACCGTCGTGATCACCCAGCTTCCCTTTGGCCGGCTGACCGATCCGGTCAAGGCAACCTATGCCGAGTGGCTGGAGTCACACGGCCGCAATGCCTTCATGGAGATGACCCTGCCACACGCGATGTTGCGCCTTACCCAGTACGCAGGCCGCCTCATCCGCTCGGAAACCGATACCGGCCGGATCGTCATCACCGACTCCCGGCTGCGTACCAAGCGCTATGGGTCAACCTTCATGGACGGTCTTCCGCCGTTCCGGCGGCTGGTTGAGCGGCGCCCGCCAGCGCAATCAGCTGTCAATTCGTGACTCCGGCTACCGGTGTCAAGCTGGAATTCTGACGTTCAGGGAGATCGAAATGACCAGTGCCCGACATATCCTTGCGCCATTGACCTCCGATGGAGGCGATGCCGGCACGTCCTTTTTTAACGCTTTCGTTCTGGATGTGGACGACAAGCTGCAGCAGCGGATTGACGCCGCATGGGTCCAGCTCGAACAGGATCCGTTCCTCGACCACATCGGAATGCACGTGACCGGATTCGCGCTGCCCGGCGCCGACAACCATGTGACGCAGATGGCCGAGCGGGACAAGGAAAGACTGTATGAGCTTCTTGACGATGCAAACGGGCCGCGCCGGGTCAGGGTGCGCGATCGCGCGTTGCTATCCCGGTGTGCCGCATATGGTGCGCAGGGCGAGGTCCTCCGGGTCTACCGCTACGTATCTCCGGTGGTTGCTCTTCACGACAAGGGTGGTTACGAGGGCTTCAGTTCGTCCAGTATTGACCTGATCATGCCGCGGGGATTGAAAAAGGAACAGGCGGCGATGCGCCGACGTCATCGGCGCTTCCACGAGAAGACCGGGGTCCAGGTCGCGCAGGACCATGTGCAGTGAGTGAAATGCCGGCGAATCTGGCAAAGGTTGCCTCGTTCCTCAACGAAATCGGGCTGCCAGCCAGGTTGGTGGAAGAGGTGCAGCCGGGGACGTTCATGCCCGGGATCCGGATTGACGGTGGAGAGCTGGAGTTCACGGCCCGGTGCCTGGTATCGGATCTGCTGCATGAAGCCGGTCACCTTGCCTGCGTGCCGCCACGGTTCCGCAGCAAAATGTCAGGAAACCTGGCCACCGGTCAGAGGGCGATGTGCGAGAAGTTGGCCCTTGAAGACCATGAGCCAGACGCGCCGCTGGTAAGGGCGGTGCTCCAGTGCGGAGATACCGAAGCAACCGCATGGGCTTGGGCAGCCGGCACGCACCTGGGGCTGCCGGAAGCACAGATCATCCAGGATCAGGACTATGACGGAGAGGGCGCCGGCGTGCGCCAGGCCCTCCTGCTGGGGGCCTATCTCGGCATCAACGGTCTGATCGCTGCCGGAATGTGCGCAAACCCACGGCGTGGCGGCTACCCGGAAATGGAGAAGTGGCTGCAGGACGCCCGCTGAAGGCACTGTCCAGTTCACGGGGCTGGGCGCAGCGTGTACGGTTCAGGCAGTCCCATCTGAAGCCGTCCCCATGCCAAATCAAAGCCACGCCTCCGCATCCCTTGGTAAGCCGAAGGAGTACCTGGTCCTGATCCACGACGGATCGACCCACGGTCGAAAGCGGCTCAACCACGAGCTCGAACATGCCCAGAAGATGTTGGCGGTCACGATTCGAAAGGTCGTCAAGAACTTTCGGACATCCAATGCCAAGCTGATGGTCTACATGCACGCCAACGATAGTCATCTTGGAAAGACCTTCCACGCCGGCAGCGTCGAGGAGCTGCGCACGGAATTGTTCCCCAGGATTGCTAGCGTCGAGATGAAAGAGGGAGACAAGGCAACGTTCATGCTCGCCGCGGCACCGGAAGTGGAGCAGCAGATCGTCAGTGCCCTGCAGGGGCAAGGCGGGGCGGCTGGATGACTCTCCCACAGCCTCAGTTGTTCGGCGAAGTCGACTCCAGCGTGGGTGCGACCTTTTCTGAGTGCCGCCGGTACCGCTTCACCCTGAACAGGACCTGGGATGCGGATCGCCCGAAGATCCTGTTCGTGATGCTCAATCCGTCCACGGCCGATGAGCTGAACAACGACCCGACCGTGGAGCGGTGTCAGCGACGGGCGATCAAGTGGGGCTATGGCGCGCTCGGCGTTGCGAACCTGTTTGCGTACCGGTCCACCAGTCCCATGGCTCTTTACGAATGCGAAGACCCCGTCGGGCCTGGCAACGACGATGCAATTGTCCAGCAGGCTCGCGAGTCAGACATGGTCATCTGCGCGTGGGGATCCCACGGCGCCCTGAATGACCGTGGCATGCATGTGCGCAAGCTCTTGACCGATGCGGGGATCAAGCTGCATTACCTTCATCTCAACGCCGACGGCACGCCGGGCCACCCGCTGTACCTGGCTTACGAGTTGCAGCCGATTCTTTGGGAAGTTTGAGGAAAACGTGGCAATTCGCACCCATTACGACGAACTGCACGTCACCCAGGACGCACCGCGTGTGGTCATTCGCGCGGCCTATCGTGTTCTGAGTCAGCAATACCATCCTGACCGGATGAAGCAGGATGATGGCGGGGAGCGGATGCGGGCGATCAACTCGGCCTGGGCCGTGCTTTCGGATGAAAAGACGCGGGCCGCCTACGATGATCAGGTCAATGCGCTTTTTGAGAACAACGTCAGCGAATACACGCAGCATGTGCAAAAGCACGCCGAGCAGGAGGCCAGTGGCCGTCTCGATGCGCGGCGTTCAGCGGCTGTCCCGTGGGCCTGGCTGGTAGCGATGATCGTGTTTCTGGTTGTTCTCACCAGCCTTTTCTCGCGCCAGATCTCCTAAGGAAGGCCTGATCAAAGCGCTCTGACACTTGGATATCAGCGTCGCACGCTCGCTAGACCTCAAGCTAGCCAAAATTCAGCCGTTTCCTACGGTTTTTGACCGATTTCCCCGTCCGCCAGACGGATTTGTCCCGTCGGATGCAGCAAACGTCGCCGCGCCATCCACAGGCTCGACAACGCAAACAGCGTCAGCACCTGAGGCGTGTTCTTGGCCAAGCCGCCGTAACGCACCTTGGTGTAGCCGAACTGCCGCTTCACCCTCCGGAATGGGTGCTCCACCTTCGCTCGCACGCTGGCCTTGAGCGGAAGGGCGCCGGGTGCTTTGACGTTGCGGAGTCCGTAGGCACTGCAAGCCAGATGGCGGAGCGTGAATACGGTTGTGCGCTCCACAAACCACGGGCTCGATTTTGAATCAGTACCTTATTTTTCTTGTGATTTCTGGGTGAGCAGATTTGCAGAGCAGCCCTAAACGTCCAGTGGGCAGAAGCGCGATAGGGGATTAGCATCGACCCCAACCCCAACAATCGGACAGTCAGCTGATGCCAATCGAAGTCACCACGCTTTCCCTGCAACTTCATGTCCCGGCCACGATCCGGTTCGCCGACATGGGCGTGTCTTTCGACCTGGAGAGCAGGATGATCACGTTCGACGCCGAGATCATGCGCAAGGTGCTCGAAGCGTCCGGGATGGGGGATGGCCAGCAGCTCCCGCGGGAAATTACCGATGCGATCATCAGCCTGTGGTACCGGCAGGCCCGGGCGCAGGGGCAGCCGGAGGATCCCCACATGGAGCGGTTCCTGTTCAATCAGGCCGTGCTGGATGAAGAGCCGGCGGCGCACACGCCCCACTAGCTGGCGGCAAGTGCCACGGACCTTGCGCTGTGCCAAAGGTGATCTCTGGTCAGGATGAAGCTCGGTTGCCCGGGGCAACCTTCGTCGGCCGTGGGACGCAATGGGAAAATCCGTTCGGGCAGGGCGCCAAACAGGTCCGCGAGTTCTACGAGCACCTGGAGCGCTCCCCGGGCCTGCAGCGGGAAATCCGCCTTGCATTGAAGGGGCAGGATCTGGTGTGCCCTTGTGCCGGCCGACGCTGTCACGCTGACATCCTGATCGCGTTTGCCAACGGCTGGCCACTGCCCAGCTGGCTAGCCCAACTGGACTTCGAGTTCTAGTCGGTTGAGCTGACTCCTGGCGAGGCTTTCATCGTCCAGTTGTCCGCAACCAGTACCCCGTCTACAACACTGGGTATGTACCAGAAACCCAGTCCGCCAAAGAGCGCGAGCCGCCATCCCAGCCGGGAGGTGGGTCGTTTCGATGCCGAGCCAGAGGATGGTCGATGGATCAGGACCATAGGCCTGCTGATCCTTTATGACATCGGCGTGCTCTTGCTGATCGCAATCGGGGTCATCGCGACCGTTTCGATAGGGGAGGGGGTTCTTGAGCTCGAAGCGGTCCAGGCTGCGCTGAGCTGGATCAATCAGACCTGGCAGTCGATGACTGCGTGGTTCGAACAATGACGGGCTATCGGGTTCATGACCATTTTGGCCAGGCGTGGGTCGAGGTCCCCACCAGCCAGATACAGGAGCTGGGCCTGGCTGGGAAGCTGTCCAGCCTCAGCAGGATCTCGCCGGACGGCGAGGCGGTGTATGTGCATGAACGCGAGGACTTTCAGCGCCTTGTTGAGGCCCTCGGCGTGCCGCCCGAAAAGATTGACCTGGATGAGGACGTGGTCCTGAGGTCGGCCGTAGGCGAATTCCCCCCGTACAGCGGGCCTGACAACGATGAAAAGTCCTCGTAATTCGAGCATTGAGCCGATCGTGCCCTTCTATGGGCAGGGGCCGGCGTGTTTGCCGGCCGCACAGCCGGAGATGGACATGGACTCGAGCTTGGCGACATTGGATATCACCGACCCGGTGCCGGGGCCGATTCCCCTGGAAGATCGCCGTGTGCCGGGGGAGTGGTACTGGATCGAGCTCCAGATTCTGAGGGAGCACTATCGGACGCTCGGGGCGCGGGAGCTCTCACGCAGCTGGATCCCGGAGTTCGAGCCGGAGCAGATCGACGAAATGGCGGAGAAGTTGCAGCTGTAACGCTCATCGACAGGAGGCACTGCCATGCGGACCGCAAGCTATACGAAGCTTCGTTCAGGGGACTGGGGCGTTCGGGTTACTGGTGACGTCAAGCCGGGCGACAGGCTCATGGTCACCAATCGGTCGATGAAAGCGCGTAGCGAACAGATCGACAAGGTCATCTGGCGTGGCGACGACGTGACGCTGTGCTCCCTGGTCCCCAGAAGCCCCCGCAAAAGACCTCGTAGATCGCGAAGCCACGGAAAACCCCAACACTGACCGCCAGACCACTGAGGAACCCTGTATGGACATCACGATCAAGCGCGAAGCCCTTCTGGCGGCGATGACGCCGCTGGCAGCCCTGTTCAATCGTAACGAAGGCCTGCAGCTCACCGCATCGGGCGAACGCCTGGAGCTGGTGGCCGGCAACGAGGAAGTCGAGATGCGCTCGGCTACCCGCTGCGAGATGAACGTCGAGGGGAAGACGATCTTCCGCGGGCGATCGCTGTTTGATTTCGTCCGGGCGCTCGACGACGGTCGGGAGATCGACATCCACAGGAAGGACGACGGCTTCATCTACGTCAGCAGCGGGGGCTCACGCTTCAAGTTTGCCCAGGTGCCCGAAGAAAGCTTCAAGGGCTACGAGCACGTGGGGGCGAAGGACGTTCTCGTGGACATCACCCTCACCGCGAAGCAGGTCCAGGACCACATCCAGCGCATCATGCATTCGATCGGCAAGAACGACGTGCGCGCGTGGGTAAATGGAGTTCTCTTCCACTTCCAGGGTGAGAAGCTGATCGTGGTGACGACAAATGGCCACGCGCTGTCGGCCATCACTGTCGAGCATGGCGGAAAGGCTCCGGACGAAGCTCAGTTCATCGTCCCCGGCAGCTGCATGAATGAGATCATCAAGCTGGCCACTGCCACCAATGATGCGCAGTCGCGCTTCCGCTTCACATCTTCGGCCTTGCGGGTGGACGCGCCGGCGGGCGTCTACAAGACCAGGCTCCTGGGCGGCAAGTTCGCCGACTACCAGCAGGTGTTCCCCAACCACAAGGACACGGTGAGCATCGCCGCCTCCGAGCTGGCCGAAGCCGTGACCCGGGCAGGCCTGCTCAGTGGCGCAGATCGGGCTGTCAGGCTCAACATCAACCGCGGCGGCGTGGTGGTCAGCGCCGCAAGCGAGGAAAGCGAGGGTCGGGAGGAGGTCGGGGCAACTTCGGTGATCGAGGAGGGTCGGATTGCCTTCAACGCCGACTACATCATCGGCGCGCTGAAGGCGGTGGAAGACGAGACCGTGAACATCGTGATGGCCGACAGTACGAGCGCCGTCCTGATCCTGGACCCATCCACGCCGAGTCTCCGCCAGGTGGTGATGCCCCTGCGGGTCTGACGAGATGAGCGCGCACCACTTCCCATCAACGGCGAAGCCAAACGTCATTCCAATCGATGGCGTTTGCGGGCAGCTCAGCGCGCAGGAGCTTGAAGCGCTGCGTCTGATGCAGCTCCGGGAGCCCGAGTTGTGGGCGCGATACATCGCCCACAGCGAGGACCCGTTACTGGGTCGGGCTGCCGCGCTCTGCAGGCTGGGTCTGGCGCATGAGCTGGCGCCGGTGCTGGTGAAGGCAGCGCTGACCAAGGTGGCCAGGCGGGTGAACAAGGTTGCGCTGGATCCAGCGCAGCGCTGGATTGCCGGTCGGGCGGGGCGCCCGGTGGCCGAGGTACGAAAGCTTCGAAGAGGTTAGCGGCTGCGCACAGGCAAGGCGGTCGCTCGCAGAGGGCTCCATGGAGGCACGACACCACGAGGGTTGATGAGATGCAGCACACAGACATTCATTCGTTCGATCGGCGCCAGCGTAGCCCGCAGGTGCACGTGGCGTTGAGCCAGGATCAATGCGTGCCACGCCGGCCTCCTTCACCGCCGGCGCGCTTCTACCGAACGGACAATCCGTGGAACAACATGGCGGGCCACCTGATCTGGCTGGGAGCGGGCGAGATCGTGTCCTACCGGATGCGCCCGAACTTTGATCCCAACCAGGTGCTGGCCAACCTGTCTGCCATGCGCGATGGAAAAGGATCCTATGAGGATCGGGAGGCGGCCATTGCACAGGAGCTGGAGCGCGCGTTCGCCTGGATCCAGCTCAAGGACGGCACCCGTGCGGGCGCCGGCGTTTCGCACTGACAGTGGGAGAGGTTGAACATGTGTAGAGAGCGGGATGCCATCAGGGCCGCGATTGCCGCGGTCGTGGCTGGCGAGCTGCCATCGCAGCCGCATGCCTTTGAAACCGATTCAGGTCGGGAAGGTACCTGTCCATTACGTATTTTCCGGGCCGGGGGTGTGCTCGTGCTGATCTGCTCCCATGGAGATGGAGCTTCTGGCATGTCGGTGACCAATGCCGCTCCTGCCCCCTGGGAGGAGGCTGAGCACGAGCATGCTGAAGCTGCCGACGAGCTGGTTGTTTGGCTTGAGCATGTCCCATCTCTTGGCGATCGAGGGCAGCCCAGGCACCAGTTCGATCGCGTCCTGGTGGAAACGACTGCCAGAGGCATCCAGGGCGCAGTGAAATGGCGGGCTCTGGGCATCCATGACGGGCCGGAAGCACCTGATCCGCAGCGAGGTGCGGATGAGTCGCATGGCCCGTTCCTGGTACGCGGTAATGCCCACGAGGACCTGTTCTTCATGCTGGCCGAGGCTGGCGAGGTCGACGACCTGGATGACGGAGAAGAGGGGATCTCACGTACGAGCTTCGTCAAGGTGTCATTGGACGGCGCCGTCGATTCCGTGACGCTTTCTCCCGAGCGCACGGCATTCATTGACCTGAGCGACGTGCAACCACGGGTCCGCGCCAAGCAGGCCCATGCCTTGGCGGCCGAGTATGCGGCCAGAACCGGCAATGTCGTAGACCCGGGCGTTGTCGCCATCATCCCTTGACCATCTGGAGCTGACATGTCTCACAAACAGGTACAGAGTAAGTTAGATGTGGTGTTTATTGCTTTATTTAGCTCCCTTACGATCTTGGCGGTTGCCGTGATCTACCAGGGCGGTCTAGTGGATACTGCCAAACACCACAGAGTAATCCAAAGGGAATCGCACATCGCATCCGAGCCTGTTGGAATTTCCAGAGTTCAAATGCAGGGTGTTGAGCAAGAGATCAGGGCGTGCGGCCTCACGCAAAGTTTGCTTTTGGGAAATTGGCACAACAGAACATCCGCCGAGAGCCTGGTTCTTGAGCATGAGCGGCACTGTATCGACAAGATGGTGCGGAAAGTCGCGATAGTAGATCCCGACGCTGCAGCCGCCCTGGCCTACGTCATTGTCGAGGGGCCTTTCAACGCCAGCGATGAGGTGCAGGCGATCGCACGTGATGATCCTCAGGCCCTCCAATCCGTTGCGAGCCTGCTTGCACGATAGGCTCAGGTCGCG
>ERZ1032699.13-NODE-13-length-8374-cov-3.480827_pt1 | contig 8374 bp, 6 predicted proteins | sample MGYA00517095_ERZ1032699 | MGnify/ENA primary metagenome ERZ1032699 (study PRJEB33719, sample SAMN04262507) | wastewater metagenome | biome: rural village; feature: composting latrine chamber; material: composting feces with ash | place: El Salvador | collected... | reverse complement strand
AATTGGCCCGCCGGACCGGGTCGACCACTGGACGATGCTGGTCGGCCCGGTCCGGCGATTGAGTCGTTCAGAGCACCAGTGCGAGTTGGCGCGTCGGCCCCGGGTGTTCCCCTTCAGCCGGGCTCACCGGCGCCGGCATGTCGAAGACCTCGGCAGTGACAGCGGGCCGCTTCACGGCGCTGATCAATCCCCGCAGGTGATGCCCAACCAAGGTGGCAATGGCGGATGCATGCGGCCAGAGAATGGACTGGCCGAGCACTTCATGGGCCAGCGTTGCCGGGACTCCGTGCACCAGCGCCTCGGGGATTCCCTTGACCCGCGCGTGTTCGGCAGGATTGAGCAGTCGCTGCTTGCCATCGGCCCGAAGGACGAAGCATTCCGTGGACCTGGCCTTCATGTAGCCCTTGCCGATCGTTCCCACGCTCGTGCTGCTTTCATCGACGAACTGGCGCGCGAACCCCTTCCCCGCCGCCTTGTCCCGGGCCGCCTTGGCATCGAGGTAGGCGTAGTCCTTCCACGATGGGTGGTCGTGGTCGATCTGATCCATTGCCTCGCCCAAAGTGGCGTACCGCTGCGGCTGCGGCTGCAGGTCCTCAAGATCCAGCGCGTTGGCATCAAGGCCAGCAGAGGTGGCCACAAGCCACCAACGCTCGCGGTTCTCGATCGTGCCCGCATCGGTCCCATTAATGACCGTTTCGGTGATGTTGTAGCCCTGTGCCAGCAGATAGGCCCGAACGATGGCGTAGCTTGCGCTGTTGGCTGCCTGCTTCACGTTCTCGCTGACCACCACGCTGGGGTTGACCGCCTCAAGGATGCGCAGCAGTCCGTAGACGGCCAGCGCGTCAGTGGGGTGTTCCTCAGCGCACTTGAGGCTGCGCTTCGCCTTGCCCGACGGGCTGTGTCCGGTACACGGCAAGGAGACCTGCACCAAATCGACCGGTGTCAGGGCGGACAGGTCGATTTCTTCCAGCGTGGCCTCATACAGGCGGGTCGCGCCTGTGATCGCAGGGTTGTTCTGACTGGCCACCTCCAGGTATCGACCCTCCCGATCCACGACCCAGTCCACCTGCGTGCGCAACCCGGCGGCCTCCAGCCCCTCCTGCATCGCCCATGTGGATACGCCACCACCGGCGCAGAGGGTGCCCTCCCGGATCACCCCTGCCTCCACGTTCCGACGGGTGCGGGCCTCGCGCTCTTCCCGGGCCACTTCCATCGGATGCAGGTCAAAGGTGATTTCGCCGGGGCTCAGCACGGCACGGAGCCGCTGGCCCTCGGTGAAGGTCTCACGCAACGACGCGCCGGCAATGTCGATGATCGGCGTCTTGCGCTGCTGGCCGTCCGACAGGGTCCGGCTGCGGCCCGACACGACCCGGTCACCGGCCGCATCGATCCGCAAGATCACCCGGCGTGCATCAAGGTCGAAGATGACGTTGTAGCGCGAGCCGGGTTCGAACCCGCAGGCGGCGAGACGCAGGCTCTCCAGCCACAGGCGCGGCTGCCCGCGGTTGGTGGCGACTCGGGTGTAGCTGATCTGCTTGTGGTCTTTGCGCATGCTCTGGGCCTTCCTGATGTGCTTGGCTCCAGTCTGTTGCCGCCCGCGCTTTGTCCAAATTGAAGGGTGTTCCTTCCGTATCAGGCTACGAACCCAGCTTCCCGGCACGTCTACCGGACAGCCAGCGGCTCAAAGTCCGTCTCAAGCGGAACATCAACGGCAGCTTCAGATGGCCTGTTCGCCAGAGGTGTCCGTGTATGCGGGCGTAACGCCCGTGGCCGTCGATTCTGATGTGGACGATGGTTGTGGCCGTGCATCTTTGACAGGTTCCGGCCAGGTCAATCACCACCCGATCTGTGGCGAAGTGGGCGACGGTGCCCCGTAAGGATGTCGGCGAAATCTGGACGCCGCAGTTGCGGCACGGAGTGTCCAGCGCCCTGATCGTCAAACCTGATCGGAACCGGATCGGGAGTTGGCTGTGCAGGGTCAGCCGCCTCGGTCCACTACCAGCGTCGGAACCCGGCAAGGGCGCAGGAATGGATGTTGCCAGGGGTGCCGTGGCGTTCATTGTTGTCATGTGCATTACTCCTCCAGCCGGTCGCCAAGGCTCGGCGACCGGCCTGTGGGCGGGCAGACTCAGGAGTGCAACTGCTCGGACTTGTACTTGAGCTGCGCGGTGGTGCATTCCTCGGGGCGGATGTCAGTCCTGGTCCCCGAATAGGTAGGCTGGAACAGGCTCCCGCCGTTGCGGTGCGCGTAGAGATAGCCGATCTCCACAAGATCACCGCGCTCTGGGATCGGGGAGTTGGCAGGGACCGTGCAGTTGCCAACAAACACCCACTGCCCACTCATCGAATCGATCAGCTCCAGCCCGATGCTTCGCTTGTCGCCATTGCGCCCGAGCGTGCGGCACGTTGCCGATTCGTAGAACTTGTCCTTGTACTGGACACTGGCACAACCCTGCTTTCCTTCCAGATAGGGCGCGTCCTTCCTCTTGAACACCACGCCCTCGAAGCCGCCATCGCGCAGCCGCGCGTAGTGCTGCCTCTTCTGGCCCTGGGAACGCCACGTCACCGGCCTGGGCATCTCTACCGCGGCGGCGATCAGCGCTTCAAGCTGCACCAGGCGATCGCAGTAGGGCTGCTCGCGGATGTCCTGGCCGTTGAGAACCAGCAAATCGAACGGGGCGAACTTGGAGCCGAAATCTTCGCCGTCGATGACGGTCAGTCCACTGACCTTGATCCGGCTCTTAATGACGTTCACGAGGTCGCCGTTCACCGCAACCTGCTGCCCCCGACGGTTGGTGCCAACTACGGTGCCGTCTCCCTCAATCAGAAGCAGACGCCGCTCTCCGTCCCACTTCTCCTGAAGCCACCAGTCCGGATCATCCAGCATGGCTTCAACCTGCTCCGGCGTTGCAGGTTCAAGCAGCTGCGGGCGATAGCCCGTGTCCTTGCCGCTGTCTTGGGCGCCGACTGCGGCGGCACTGACGCCCTGCGGCACGTACCCCTTTTTCATCTTGGCCGCGAGGAGGGATTGGGCCTTCTTCTGGGCCACGGCAAGAGGGACGGGCGTTGCGTTCTTGACCGCGGTCTGCATCGTGCTGCCAGTGCGGCCCCAGGAGGCGACAACGTTGTAGCCGTCATTTGCGGGCATGATCGCGACGCTGTAGGCCCTGTCGGACTTCCCTTCGACAAAACGCAGGGATACGGCTTCGTTTGGGGTCATGAGCTGGGTTCCTTTGTGATTGGAACCCCAGTCTCACGCCCCGCTGGGAATGCTCGAATTGGCGGGTGTTTTCACCATTCGATCTTTGCCAGGAATGGGCAGTCGCCCGGTACCCACGCCCACCGTCAGCCGCATCGTGACCTCCTTCCTGTTGGACCGCTCAAAGTCCACTGCAAGTCCAAAGCTGCGAAACTCCGCGATCTTCTCCAGACCGACAATCGTGTCCTGGAACACCTCATAACCGCTCGCGTGCGGATCGAGCAGATCCACCTCGACTCCATCCCGGTGGGCGCGGATGTTCTGTCTGGACAGTTCATCGACCCGGGACTCAAGCTCCTGCCGCGTCGGCGCCGCGATCGTGATCGGCTGCAACAGCGGGACGCGCGCATGGAACGTCCGCACAACAGCTTCAAGTTCGCCGGCACTTTCCGAGAGTGGATATTGGGTGATGGCGTCCACCACCTGACCAGCGAAGCGATATCGTTCTTCCCAGTCCGCGAACGGATCGCGCCCCTCGATTACCCGCAGTATTTCCCTGCCCAACCCTCGCCGTCCAAACGCCAGCACGGTGCAGGTTGAGCGCTTTGACTCCAGCGGCAGGGCAAGGCGCACCTGGCAGTCCAGACGCCGGCCGCTGCCCTCGATCGCGTGCTCCACCAGCTCGGCAATGCACATGCGCACCAGACGCACCCAGCGGCGATACAGGGTGCCGAGACCAGGTATGGCGGCATCCATGCAATTGAACTGGTGAACAGGCTCACCGAACAGCTCGATCCTGGCTTCGCCGCCTGCCAGCCGAAGGCCCAGGCCGCCGACCAGGAGCGTCTGGGTGCCAGTGGCCTTCAGTACGCCGCGGCGGCCATTCAGGCCGCGCAGGATCGGGACCAGCCGCTCCATCGCCGCGCTGTTGGGCCTGCGACCCGAAGGTATGGCGCGCATGCCCTCACCCGCCCGATGGGAAAGCTTGGCCAGCGCTGGGTTGATGCCGTAGCAACGCTGCGCCATGACGTTCAGCGGAAGGGTCGCGAACACCTCCGGCGGCAACGCATAGCCAGTAAGCCAAACGGCCTGGTTGTGCAGACCATCTCCTGCATGCCGGCAATCATGCAGGTTGTCCCACGCCAGTGCGTTTAGCCTTCCGAGGCGTCCGGTTGATTCCAGATACGCTTTCCACTCCGTCAGCTCATCATCCGTCCAGTCGTATGGCTGCTCTGGCACGCCGTCGCGCCAATCGGGCCAACGCTGGGTCACTACCAAATTGCGAGGATTATGTTTCACCATCGACATTGCCGCTCTCCCGTTAGAAATCGATCAGGCCGTCACCAGCTCCGGCGTTAATGTCCCGAGCGCGAACAAGCTTGCGCCGGACTCTCTTGCGGGGCTGCTGTGCGCCCGGGGGAGTGGCTGTGCCGCTGCCGGTTGTCAGCCTGCCGATCTCTCGACGGGCTGCCGCCCAACCGCCAGTGCCCTGCATCAGATCAGCGAACGCGTCGACATCCATCTTCGGGACCATCCACCTGTCCGCGTCCCGATGCTTCTGCGTGCCGCTGGACTTCCCCTTCGTTCCCGTCAGCAGGACGGTGGTGGTTGGGCCCACCTTGGATTGGATGGAGGCGCCTGCCGCCGTGATCATGGCCACCACGTCCTTCCGCGCCCAACGCTGCCCCATCCCTGTCAATGCAAATTTGTCCATCGACGCCACGTCCTTTCCCGTCCAACGCCGCCCCATTCCAGTCGATGCAAATTTGCCCATCGCCGCGCTCCGCAAACTGTCGAACCCTGATTCTCGCCGGAGCGTGAGATTGTTCGATTTGCGTGGTGTTCTGGAGTCGGGCGGCCTTCAAGCAGCTTGTGCAAGTGGAGCCGCCTGGATGCCAAGCACAGAGCGCACGAGCGCGGCCATCGGGTGGGGACTGACCGAGTTGCCGACCATCTTGTTGGCCGCCGAATTGCTCAGCGGCGTGCCGTCGGCGGTTCGGTCGATGATGTAATGGGGGCCAAAGCCCTGCGCCTTGAACAATTCGTGCGGCTTGAGCATGCGCATGCCCACGTCCACGATCATGTAGGCGATGCCGTCCACCACGACCGTGACCAGCTTCAGCAAGGCCTGGACGCTGTCGTCGCGCGGCACCATCCCACCGTGTTCGACCAGGAACTTCGCCACCTGCAGGGCGGCGCGTTCGCGCAGCCGCGCCGATTCACCTACTGCCGCCGTCTGCCGCTCACCATCTGCGCCGCAGGCTGCCATGTGCGCGGTAACCAACCTCTGTTGTGCCGCGGTCTTGGTGATGGTGGACATGGGCCGGCGGACATCCTTACCCGCACCGTCGTAGAACCCTCCGTTTGCCTGCTCCAGAAACGCTGTAACCAGCCCCAGTGCGTGGGCGGCTCCGGCCGGCCGCTTGGCGCCACCACCCGAGGTAATCACCGGCAGCCCGCTCTGCAGCGCCGTACCGATACTGTTGCCGCGGATCTTGGCCACACACCCCGATAGCGCCTGGGCCTGGTGGATCTGCAACAGATCCGGCGTACGGATGAGGTACGGATCGTCCGTTTCGAGCACGAACTTGCGGATGCCCTTGGCAAGGCGCTGCATGCTCTTGGGGACCAGATCCTTGTCCCGGTTGAAGATCGATCGGGTCGGGATTGTCCAGTCAATGCAATCGGCTGCGCTGACTGCCGGGTTCGCCCGGCCCTGCCCATGCGTAGGCACAGGCCACTGGATCGGCTCGCCATCGCGCCGAGCCACCAGGAACAGGCGCTTGCGCTCGGTGCCGGCCCCGTAATCAGCCGCATTGAGGACTCGCCACTCGACAACGTACCCCAGCCCTTCCAGGATGGCAACGAACCGTTTCCAAGTTCGCCCCAAGCTGCGTTTGTCAGGGACAAGGAACTGACGATCCAGAGGGACACGCTCCCCCGGCTCCGCGACACCCACCACATCTCCGAACTCGTCAAGCTTGATGACGCGCCCGGTCGCCTTGTCACGCTTGGCGACCAGCTTGGTCCACCGCGTCACCTGCAGCACGTTCTCCAGACTGATGATCCGCGGTGCCAGCCCCAAGCGGTTGAGCCTGCCCGCCCACTTGCACACGACCCAGCTGAGGGATCTGATCACCTTGGACCGGGGTTGCCCGCCCTTTGCCTGGCTGAAGTCCCGACAGTCCGGGCTGGCATGGAACCAGCCGATCTGACGGCCGGCCACCTCACTGATCGGATCGACGGCCCAGACGTCCTCGCGAAGGTGGCGGGTAAATGGGTGATTGGCCGCGTGCATGCCCACGGCGACCGGATCGTGATTGACGGCGATATCGACCGGACGGCCCAGCGCCTCTTCCAACCCTTCGCTCGCGCCGCCACCGCCGGCGAACAGGTCAACAACGATCTCACCTTCTCGCAGAGCACTGGTAAGTGCCTTCAGGGGAAAGTTGAAGCCGCGCTGTGGCCTGCCGCCGCCATCTGCCATCGATACCCACCGCTTTTGAACGATGAGTCGATGGTCAGGGTCGCTGTGGATTCCACGATCTAGCAGGCAATCCACCCATCGTTTTGCGTGCGGAAACTGGCAGGCCTAGAACTCCAGGGCCACCTGCTTGCTTTCCGGCAAATGCCGCACGGGCACCGCTTCGGCGCTCGCGCTTGCCTCGCGACTACTCCAACGGTCCGTCGGTGAGTTCCGCCAGCCACGGGAGCAACGCGACCCCTGAAGGCGTCACCGCCGTCACTCGAAGCGTTGGCCGGCTCCACCGGTCCTTGTTCTCGCTCTTCCTGGTCGGGTCAATGATGTCTTGCTGGAACACCCGTGCCGCGGCGCCGGAAACGACGCCTGCCGGCCAGTCTTCACGATGCCGCCAGGCCTCGGTGAAGTGCCAGCCGAACAATGCCCATTCCGGCGCCTCTTTTTCCTCCAACGCCTTGATGTGGGATTCCGGCTTGGCATAGATCATATCGACGGCCTTGATAGCAGCGTCCTTTACGTCCGAGCCTCCGTGCGCGTAGGCCCACCGCAGAACGTCGATACGCGCGGTCAGGAACACAGGGGTCTCATCCCTTCTGGCAAAGCCGATAGGAACCACCAGATTCATCCGCCGCACATGGCCCTTGCTGTGCTTGCGCATGAAGGTTGAAGCATCTGCGACCAGCTGCAGCAGATCTTCGTCTGCGCCGGGCTCGGGCACAGTCGCCTCCTGTGCCAGATCGGCCAGTTTGCGGACCTGATCAAGGGAAAGCGTGTGGGCAGGCGTCCTGCCCAGCCATTCGGCCGCGCCTGGCCAGTCGTGAACCACCTGTTCGCCTCGCTGGCTGCGCAGCAGGGCCATCCCCTCGACTTCGACCTGAGCCCCATCGCTGTTGAACAGGACCACCGCCTTCGCGGCATGCGCAATACGACCGCTGATGGTGGCGAGTGCTTCCGCTTCTGTGGGGGCCAGATACGCCAGCCAGCGGTCCCTCCCGGACAGCGCTAGCCTCAGCGGCTCGCGGCCATGCTTGGCTGCCCAATCCTCCAGCGCCTTGACCCGCTCGTCATGGCTCGTCAACGTCGCGTGCAGCGTCGCCAAAGCACCCTTCCAGTAAGCCTTCCAGGCGGGGGTGCCTTCAGGCGGGATCTCCGCGCTACGACGGGCGGTGCGAGCGATCGCCAAGGCTTCGGTCAGCTGCCCGTCCAGCGCATCAGGATCGTGAGGAAGACCGGCTTCACGCACAGCGGCGGTCAACGCATCGCGCAGGGCCGCCTCATTGGCATCGCGTTCCGTAGCCCAGGTCCGCGCGGCACGAAACAGCGCGATGTACTTTCCGTACGCGCGGCGTTGCGTGCGACTGCCCAAGTAATAGTCCAGGTCCGCGCTCCTCACCCGGTCGAGCACCAAGAAGCCGTAGTTCTCCCGTTCCGCACCGCTCTTGCAGCGCTCAAGCAGGTAGAGCTTCACCTGGCGGATTCTGTCGCGATCGCCATCGCCATAGCCGTCATAGCGCATCGGCACCTCAACGTAGATGCCGCCGGCATCGGACCTGGTCCGGGCAATCAGTTCCTGTCCGCCTTGAGGCAGGGCCGGGGAATAGATCGGGCGCCGATCTTCGGAGTATCCACTCTTTCCATAGGCGCCAGGTGCAAACCGATGGCTCAGCGCCTGCCACAGATTGACTGCGACCCAT
>ERZ1032699.12-NODE-12-length-8627-cov-3.557863_pt1 | contig 8627 bp, 5 predicted proteins | sample MGYA00517095_ERZ1032699 | MGnify/ENA primary metagenome ERZ1032699 (study PRJEB33719, sample SAMN04262507) | wastewater metagenome | biome: rural village; feature: composting latrine chamber; material: composting feces with ash | place: El Salvador | collected... | reverse complement strand
GTTGTCAAACTCTGTTTTCCCAGAGTCTTGATGTCCATAGGTTCCCTGAGTGAATGCCGGCCGGTCTTGTCCTTTGCTGTAGATGTTGAGCCCGCCGCCAAAATGGGCGTCATTTCGATTCGATTCGAGACTGGAAGTGATACCCATCGCCACATTGAAGTGACCTTGGGCATCACGATTCGCGCGAGCTGCTTCACCAGCATCCACGGTAGCTTGTTCAAGAGATTCGGCTCCGCGCGCCGAACCAGGATCCAAGTCACCAGGGCCGCCATTGTTTCCTACGTTCTGCTCAGGGGTCATATGGGTGATCGGCGGCGGTCCTCCATCCATCTTGGCTTGTAGCGCCGCCTGGTCCGCGTTAGGTGCGGTAGGGTTGCCAATTTGGCCCCTGGCTTCGCCATACGACGAAGGCAGTCCGGAGCTAACCTCTGAATTACTACCATAGTTGAAGCTATCTGCAGAGAAGCCCCCAACACCGTCATACTTGCCATCAAGAGCGTCTCCGAGCGCAGACGCTCGCTCGGAAAGAGAAGCAATGTTGCTGTTCCGTACATTGCTATGGCCATCAACGCCACCGCTCATGGCAACCAACCATGAAGCAGTCTCTAGGCGATCGCCAGTCATGTGGGCGTGCTGGCTGAGCTCAGCTCTCGCTACCTCATAGGCAGCCTGCGCCCCCTTTGCGCGACCCGCCGCCGCCAAAGCTTGGGGAAGATTCTGCCCAGCTCCGCTTGTGGTGTTAAGCAGCCTTTCCGCCGCTTGAGCAGCATTTTCCGATCTGGATACTGAGCTCGACCGGATATTTTCTGCAGACTGTCGATGAGATGCGGCCCTGGATTCAGATGCGCGCAGCCCACTGTCTTGCTGCATGCTGTTCTGCAGAGCAACTGCCCACTGCTTACCTTCCGCCGCCGCCTGCTGTATCGTTGCGCGCTGGCTCAGCATGCGATTTCGTTGCTCCTGGACAGACCACCCACTACCTTCCTTGTTGGCAACATCTGTGCCTTCCTTGTTGATAGCGGACCACGCTTGTCTTTGTCCTGCGCTATCTCTCTGCTCGTTGGTCTCGGTTCCTTGTCCTCTCAGGTTTACAGGGAGTGCTCGGCCACCCGGAAGGCCAATGCCCCCGCTAAATTGCTTGCTCTGAACAGCCGAGACATCGGACTGCAATGTATTTCCCCGATCGTGTGTATTGGCTGTTCCTGAAGAGTCAGTTGTGGATGTATCCGCATCATCTCTCACTGTACCCGTCTGTCCGAGGCCCACAACGCCTTCAAGGCCAAGTGCGTTTGATGCATCCCTGCGGTCGCTTTCGTTGTACAACTGACTAACCGCTGATGAAAGACTCTTTTGCCAGTGTTGCGCGTAGGCTGCTTCGGAGCTATTTACCGAGCTTTCCGCGTTGGACAGGACGTTTCTCATGTCGAACTGCGGCATCGATACGCCAGCCTTGTGTCCGCCAGCGCCCTCAGTGAACTCACCCATCGAGCCTCTCTGAATAGCGGGTGGCGCATTCACTGCATCTGGCGCAGTGAGCTTCTCATTGATCGTATCCTGACCCTGCATCTTCCCCGCGAGGGCCGATGCAGTGATCGCCCCACTAAAAACCAAGGCCATCGTAATTGCCGGTGTCCAGGCAGCCAGGGCCGCGCCGGTAGCCATCCATTCCAGGGCCTCCGATCGCAACAGATGGGCGCCTGCAATCGATGTGGGGTTCATAGCATCCGAACCCGTCATGGGGTCGTAGAGTGCCCGCACAACATGCTGGACGGATGTGATCTGGAAGAGTTGGATGATCGAAAGAACCGGCATCCACAGAGACACCCAGACGGTAAGCATCATGTAGCGGAACACTGTCGCAATACCGAAGGTGCCAAGGCCAACAGCCAGCGCCATGAACGGCGCAAGCGCGTACATAAGGCTTTCAAAGAAGGCCATCATCGGGCGCATGATGCGACGGAACATCGTCTCTTCCGCAGCCCACTGGATCAGACGCTGTTGGGACGCCTGCTCGATCATGACTTCACTGAGCGTCGTAAGGGAAAGGCGATGCTCATAACTGCGCATTGCTCGATCAAGAGACGCGCCAACAGCATTGGCCAACACTACCCCTTGCACGTGGCCTGAAGCCACACCGATAGACTCGTACGCAGCGGCAAACGTCGACTGCGCGCTTTGTGCCGCTACAGTTTCTGGAAACACGCTTCCGAGCGCCTTGTAGAAGCCCGCCTCGCCGGTGCCAGCGTTGTTGAGCAGAACCTGGTGACCCTCATAACAGGTGTATGTCGAGGTGTCCTTTCCGCCGGATCCACCTCCGCCACCAAACCCCGTTACGAACTCGACCATTCGATAATGAGAACCGTAGCCGATGCCACCAGTGCAGTTCGACGTATGCATCGACAGCGGGTCATGCGCAGCTCGTACAGACTCAAGGCAGATATGACCCATATCCACACCAGGAAGGGTGCACTCTCTGATGTAAGCAGTAAGGTTCCTCTGGAACAGGCTGAGATCTCGCGAGCTAGGTGACTCCGCCGTAGGCTGCTCCCAAAGGCGAATCGAGTTGACCCACTCAAGGATCTTTCCGAAGCCACCCCGCGACATGCCCATTTCACCCATCGCAGGAATCGAGTAGCCCTGCTCCATGCGCTCCGTCAACGTGTACCCGACCGTCGAAACAAACGAGCCAATGGCCGCGATTCCGAATGGCAGATTCGCAACGGTAAAGTCTCCTTGTACCTTCTGGCCAGGTACGTAGCTCATGTCATGTACGACCACGTCAGCACGAAGGCCGAAGAGGAAAACGGCAAGCAGAAAGGCGGCCAGGAACGTGCCAATTTCCAACTTCATCCCGCCGGCCATTACGTTCCTGACGCCCATGATCAACAGGCCGATCAGCAAGCCAAAAGCGACGAGCTGCAGAAGGATGCCGTCGTTGCTCATGGCAGCGACACCATTGAGGACGCGCTGCATGTACAGCCCATCGCCAATGCTGTAGATCTCAAATTCTCGGCCGGTATGGAAAAACATGAATTAGCTCCGATTAACGGCTCGAGTAGCGGCCTGAAAGACTCGCCGCGCGGGCAAGGTAGGCGTCGTACGCTGCACTTTTTCCTTGGGCCCTTGCCTGAATCTTCATGTAGTCATCGCGAACTCGCAGAAAAGCCTCGTCGATCATCTCCTGCTGCTCACGAAGATTGTTCGAAGGCTGCTCGGCCATAGCCTGGCGAATCTTGATCATCGCGTCATTGATCAGCGCGAAGGTGTAGTCCGCGGCAATGAGCTCACCGTAATCGTTCACCCAGCCGAGAGCTGCGTTGTAGTCCTTCGTGGCCAGGTCCATGACCATTCCGACCATGTTGCCGCCGCCTTGGAGCCAACGCCCCTCTTCGAGGGTCAAGGCATCCGTGTAGTTGTAGCGCATCTTGTACAAAATGCCCGAACTATCTCCATCACCAAGGAACGCCCGCCTCATGCGCTCATGCACGCTGAGGTAGCCTTCCATCGAGCCTGCGGTAGGAGCCAGACATGGGAACCGGCCGTTGGTATCGTTGCACTTCCAAATGGCTGCGGAGATATCGGCAGCACCGTCGTCAACAACGCCAGAATCGCCTGTCACCAGGAACTCGAACGTAAGCACGGGAGCGTATCGATTAGCATGAATCTCGCCGCCTTGCCTCGTGGAGGTGACGTTGGGACCTTCCTGTGGCGGAGGACAGTCATCCCCTACTTCAGGAGCGCAAACAACGTTGGCGCCAATCAGGGACATCATTTCTTCATGGAATGAGCTATTGGTCCCAAGCCAGTAAAATACGTTTGACTCGGCTTTTTTCACGGCGTTGTAGAGATGGTTCCCATATTCGGGAAGTGCTGACTCTGCCCTGTCCGGGGCGTAGCTGAAGATGTCCCGAATAATGTTGTTGGTGCTACCCCACTTTCCTGCGTCTGCGCGATCATCTGTAACGCCGATGCTGGTCCCTACACTTTCACCCCGAAGCTTGCTGGCCACATCACCTGATGGCCATCGACTCTCCAAGAAATTGTTTGTGACATTGCACATGTCACCCAGGTACTGATTGGCCTTCTGTAGTCCGTCGGCAATCGTGCCCATGATCTGTTCGCATGACTGGCAAAGCACCTTTAGTGCGATGCGAAATGCGTATTGGAGGGCTCCAGTCACGATCGCCCTCAAAGCTTGGACCAGGACTTCCTTGGAAATCATTGAGAACGCACCAAAGAAGGCGTCAATACCACCACACCCGACCGAAACCGACGGCGCCCGGAAGCCGAATGCATCAACCCGACCAGTCTCAAGCTTCACGGCCAACGAGCCGCCGGTCACAACGGTTCGTCTGTTAGTTTCATGGACCCCTGGCGGGGTGTGGTTGACCATGGCATCCAGGCTTTGGTTCAGGCGCTCCGAGATTCCCTGGGCCTTCGCCCCAGTCGGCAGCCACGCCAGAACCAACGCAAGGGAGAGGAGAACGAAAATGTTCTTCATGGCAATCACCTACTGATCTTGCGGACGCGGGGCCCACGGGGTCATGGTTGAGCTGTCAATTTCGTCGATCTGACTTTCCTGGACCTGGCCGTGCATCGCAGCCTCCCTCAGCATCGCCAGGATGAGATCGGGGTCGTCCTCAATCTCGCCTTCCAGGTCCAGGCCATCCGTGATGAAGCGGCGCGGCAAGCCACGCATCGCACGGTCGTAATCGTTCTGGGAGATCCACTCCTCCGCCTTGGCGATTTCAACGATTCGCCGCTGGAGGTCTGGCAGGGTGCGCACGCCGCTGGATAGCAACAGGACCCGGTTGGTCTCCGGATGAACCAGGTACATCGTTGGCGTGCCCAGAACGCCCAACATTTCCGCCTGCCCCCGATCCGGGCGCCAGTTCGGAAGCGCCCCATCCGCGGATGAACGCGCGTCCAGGCTGATTGGGAGCACGCTCATGTTCATGCTCTCAGTAAGAATGTTGACCACTGGGTTCTGCTGGTGGCAGAACTGACACTCGGAGCTGAAGAAATACCAGATCCCGACGTCGTTCCCGATCTGCTTGACGACCTCGGTCATGCCCTCTTCCTGGGCTCTCGTCATCGACATGCGAGATGTGCCGCCCACCGGGTTTTGAATCGTTTCGTCGATACCCGGGTTCAGCGTTGCGTACTGGCGATGCGCCAGAGCGAACTGCTCCGACTTGTCCATCGCAAGCTTCTGAAGCAACAGGTAGCGCTCCATGTTGTCTTTCGTCGGATCGTCGATCGCGACGATTCTGGTTTCTTCCAGCTGCTGGGCAATCCATTCAGCGGAGAACGGAATTGGCTTCGCCTGATCCGCCTTTGATTCCTGCGCTGTCGGTTCCGGTGGCAACTCTGGCGTAGGCTCGACCGGCTCAGGCTCGACCTGATACCAAAACCAACCTTCCTCGGCGCGGGAGTATCTGCCGCCATCCTGGGTGGTCGGCTTGGGCTGGATGGTAGATGGCTGCTGAGCTTGGGCGGTGAAGGGAGCGCCACACAGCAGGAGTGCGGCTGAAGCCACCAGGGCCAAACATGGGTTCGGGCGGAATTCGCGCAGCATGTACGCATGCTACGGCGGCCATCTGCCCTCAAGTCTGGGAAATGGCCGGAATAACGGCAGCGAATCGCGACTTAACGCGAAGTCTATGCAAGCAGGGCGCGGAGAGTCGCTTGCAGCACCTGCTTCGGGGGGCTCTGGCTCGGGAATCGCACGAGCGGCTTGCCTATGTTGAGGTCGCTGATCCCGGTTGGGAGGATGTCAGCCTTGCGGCGGGCCTTGGACTTGCTCCCCACCCCACCAACGACTGCTCCAATTTCGCGACATCCGGGGCATCCATAGGGATTGCCCGAGACCAAACTTGAGGGGTCGGTGATCAGCGCGAAGTCGCACCGGCAGGATCGGCAAAACTGCATGGTGGTCGTCCCGTCTGCCACTGAGCAGGCCAACGCGAACAGAAGATCCGGATGGATCTCGGCAATCGAGCCAGTGGTATCGAGACAGTGTTTGCGCAGGGCCGTGACGAACACACGGGCATCAAGCCGGGCTCCTGGCGTTGCCATCAGCCGGTGCAAGGCCGCCACAAAGTGGCCCGCGGCAGCATGGTAAAGCGGATTTCGGATGAGATCGCCCAAGCTGGTCTTGCGACGGCCGCTCTGGGCTTGCACCCCCGCTTGACGAAATAGTCCGGAGAGGAAGGTCGTGGGATAACCGGTTAGCAGGTGGACCCCGCGCAACCCCAGGCCGCACTGGGCCAATGCCAGCGCATCGGAGAGCTTCTGCTGGTTGGCCAGCATGTAGCGATCGTGGAGTTGGGCTTGGCCAGTGGGAAAAGCGCGCTGGGCCGGTGCAGACTTCCGGACGGCTGGCGCTACCGATTTCGGCTTCCCATTGGGAACCAGTTGTACGACGTTCGACCCCGACATGACTTGCCTCCCCTTCCCTGCAGTTATCTGCTTCCATTCATTGTTTGTGTGGCGCCGGCCGCCATGCGGAACGTCAGTACGATCTGCTTGAGCGAGTTAGCGTCACTGAAGACCGTGGCCAACTGGCCAGGCACGGTTTGTGGCAAGCGGAACTGACACTTGGACGCAAGCGCCAGACCCATGAGCTCCCCGCCGGTCATCGCTGTGATTCGAGCGACCTCAAGTCTATCGGGAAGCCCGAAGACCAGCTTGCCCAGGTCTTCGTCAGCGCGGAGCACCTCCCGGCAAACAAACCATTGCCGGTTGCGCCACATTGTTTCCTTGAGCCTCCAGCTCACGGTTCTGCGTCCAAACCGTTCGCCAGAAGCTGACTCCACGACCTGCTCGTGAAACGCATCGGTCTTGTCAACAGGGTTGAGCACCGCATCGAACATCTGCGGCGTGAACTGGATCTCGTACGGCAGGCCACCTATTTGACCAAGATCGCGCAACTGGTCTTCCTGCATGTTGGTGAGCATGTAGGCCTGGTTTGCAGAGGTGAGTCCGAACTCCTCCGCCACAGCGCGGGGCTCGACTGACACCGCATCCCGGAGAATGCGGTAGTACTCCAGCCCAAGCTCCCTGACATCCTTGCTGCAGGTTGCCAGCACCGGGTCGCTACGCTCGAAGCCGCCGTGGTAAGTCGATTCCATGGGGATCATCTATACGGGCCGTTCACATGGCAGTCAACTGGACACCTCGGGGCCGTGGTTCAAACGTGACCCACAAAAAGCTCTTGGGTATTAGATAGATCTAAAGCAAGAGCTCTTTTGCGGTTCACTTTTGCACCACAGGCCCGTTCGGCTGCCGCATACCACTGAGACCAGATCCGGCGTGGGCGACTCCAGCATGCTCGCGCCATCACCGCGCCCATCCTCCACACGGCCTCCTTCCATGGCAGGTCCCTGCAGAATGGCGCATGCATTCTTGAGTACGCGGCTTCGGCAATCAGTCCGGGCAGCGTCTCCGTCGTCACCCGGGTCCCATCCCTCCAAGCAATCTCCTCAACCACATCCTTGATGAACGCCCAGGGCACCGCGGCAGGAAGCGCTGCTTCAAGCGCCTGCTGATCGACCGGCACTTCTCCGTCAGCCGTTCGGATGAACTCACAATCGATTGGGGCGGCGGAAGATCCCTGAGGATCATGGAGCCTGGCGTCCAGCACCAGCTGGGCAGGCTCGGGCCAGTCGCCGCGGTACTGCTCCATGACTTCGGCATTCACCTGGCGCCGCTGATGCCATGCCGAACACACTTCCAACACTACAGCCGGGGACTGACCACACAAGGCGTGACGAAGCTCTTGCGGGATGGGTTCATCGCACTCTGGCAACTCGAGCCCGATGTCGTACCCCAGGGCCTCGAAAGCGGCGGGAAGAAGTGTTGTGATGGCTTCACACCCAGCAATCTTCTCTGGCTGGTGTCTGACGATGAAACCGCGGTCATGCAATTCCGCCAGCACCCGCTTGGACTGGGATGGGGTCAGACCTGCTCGGCGGCCAAGATCCCGCACCGTCAGTGACAAGCTGATTTCGTCCGCGTGTTCATCCAGGTACGCGGCCATCGCCAGGAGCATGTCCATGTGGCGATCCTTGAGTGCGTACAGCGTTTGGCGACTCTTGAGCTGGCGTCGTGCCGAGAAGTGAGCCACTGCGTCCTTGATGAATTCCCAGTTCATGTGTCCTCTCCATTTCTTGAGGACGAACACCCCTTGACCCGAGCGTCTGGTGGGAATATGGTGCAGGTGTCAGCCAGCCCATGCCCTCGTTCCAGCGGGGTCGCATCTAAGAAGCCTCACCGTTACCAGCGGTGGGGCTTTTTTTGTGGTGGTGGTTCGTCGGTTAGTTGATTCTGTCGTTGAGTTCCCCACTGCCGGGACTACCCGGCAGGACCTGATAGGAAGACATGCGCAGCCCGCCAAGGCAAAGTTGGCCAGTTGCTGTGAGCATGGTCTGCGCCTTTACGAACGAGGGTCGTCAGGCAGGTGTGCGACAGTTGCACACCTGTGCGACCGTCGCACACCTAAGCTGGTGCGTCGTCGACCCTGATGCCATTTCCGGCAAGGAATTCCCGGAGCTTGAGCTCCAAGCCCTCAGGGTTGTCAGTCCCCAGCCCCTGGATCGTGACCTGCAATCCGCCACGACGTCGCT
>ERZ1032699.11-NODE-11-length-8726-cov-3.613655_pt1 | contig 8726 bp, 8 predicted proteins | sample MGYA00517095_ERZ1032699 | MGnify/ENA primary metagenome ERZ1032699 (study PRJEB33719, sample SAMN04262507) | wastewater metagenome | biome: rural village; feature: composting latrine chamber; material: composting feces with ash | place: El Salvador | collected... | reverse complement strand
CGAGGCGATTTATCAGGACCAGTTGCCTGATGCGTTGAAGGCGCTCAAGAAGCTCAATCCGCTCGACGTGGTCCTGGGGTGGATCGACGACACCGACCCGGTTCTGTATGTCGCCCACCGGCGTAACGACCGCATCCACGGCGCGACGGTACTGGTGGAGGCCGGAGAGGTGCACGTTTACTCAGAAACAGAGTCACCCCCTTTCACCCGATGTCCGCCTGAGCTCATCCACGAGTTGGACCGAACGCTGGACGTGAAGGCAATCGCCTGGCGACGGGACTGCCTTCTGCGACACCACCGGGCAATGGCGATCAGTTCACGCTTGGGCCATCCGCCCTGGACCGCGTTCTATTGCCAGGAGCCCGTGGCCCAGCTTCAGTATCCGGCGCACTTCGCTGTCGTGGCCCGCTCGAGCAACGGGCGCGCGAGCCTGGCGGTCACCGATGGACACAACCACTGGGTGCTGGAAGATCCGGGGGAAGACCTGCCGCCGCTTTCCCCTCTGCCCGAGCTTGAGTGGTGGCAGCACCGGGAGGGTCTGATGGCCGCCAAGGGCCGATCAGGGTTGCACTACGTCGGGCTGGGTCCACTCGAATACAGGGTTGGCATGCTGTTCAACGATATGGGTGGCCTGATCACATGGTCAGCCTGCGCCCAGGACTGCCAGATCATGGCCGCCTTGGCAGGTGTGACGGATGATGTTTTCACGCCAAGCGCCCTGCTCGCCCAGCTGGACGGCTGGCTGGGGCGCTCCTCGGTTGCAGAGTCCGGCCCGACGATCAGTTGAGCTCGGCAGGCAGGCCGACCGTCATCCCCAGAGATTGTTCAAGCGTCGCGCGCAGTCGATAGGCGACCCTGCTGCGGCTGGCAACCAACGGCGGCGACCAGTAGTCGATCGCAGAAAATGCCGCGCTGGTGGAGAACGCCGTCGCCACCAACCGGGCATCATCCGGGTCCCTGATCTCCAGCACACCTTTCTCGGTCAGCGTTTCGGCCAAGAACAGCTCCCGCTCAAACCAGTACTCCTGGTCGCGGTCGTCATCGCACTCGTCCGCCAACCCGTCGCTATTGGAGCCATCGCCCAAGCTGGCTTCCATCAAGGCTTGTTGTGCCTTCGTGAGCCGGATTGATACCGAATAATCAACTGTCATGTTGCGGAGCCTCCATCATGGGGCGCGACACTTCCAGCACGGTGGACACTGCGCCGCTTGCTGACCACCCTTCCTGCTCGATCTTGACGCCATCAAACAAATGGCGATCCAGCCAGATTCGAACCAGGTCCGTGCCCGCAATGACTTCTTGTCCCAGGATATTGGCCGAGTGGACGTGCGCACTTCCGATCCGCCGGACCGATACCGTGCGCTCGCCAAACTTCAACTCGTATTGCTGCTTAGGCTGCACGAAGGGCCTCCCGGTAGGTGTGTGGCTCAATGCCCTTGCGTTCAGCCAGGTCGGCAACGAAGCGATCGAGGATCATGTCCAGATGCACGAATTCTTCATCTTCAACTTCAGGGGTGAGGAAATCGGTGACCTGGCCAGAGGCAGCCGATTTCATCCGAACCATCTGGGCCTGGTAGAGGTCTATCGAGCCCTCGAGATGGACGAACTCAAAGTGCACAGGGCGTGTCTGCTGCGGCCGGAGCAGTCGCCGCTGCCCCTGCTCCTCAATCGTATCGCTCCAGAATCGTGAGGCCAGCAACCCGCGGTCCGCCTGCCAGATGTTCAGTCCGTTCTGAATCGTCATCATCGTGGCCACCTGCACCGGCGCCGGCCCGTTGCGGAACAGCCGGTTCATGTCGCGGGTGCGCTGCTTGATCGGCAGGCCACCATGAAAAGGCACGGCCTGGATGTCACGCTTGGCCAGCTCGCGCACGTAGAGATCAACGGCCACCGGAGAGTCGACGTAGCACACCGTCTTGTGCCCTTCCTCTGTCCACTGCTCCAGCCGGTCCACGACATAGCGTTGCTTGGAGGTCAGGGGCATATAGGGCATGGAGATGACCTTGCCCTTGGAGCGGTGCTGGGGCGTGTTGCAGGCACGAATCACGGCCCCAATGCGGGCAAGCAGCATGGCGAGGTTCACGTTGCGCCCGTCGTTGCGCGCGTCATCGCATGCCTGTCGATACCACCGGTGAAACTCGTCCGCGACCCTGAGGTAATGGGCCAGGTGTCCGGGGTCCCATGCGATCTCGACAACCTCGCGCGTCGGCTCTGGCACCTGGAAGTGGCAGGCGACCTCCGGCTCCTGTTCGTGACGGCGCTTCATCAGCGGCGCCGCCCATTCCCGCAGCATGACGACATTGTTTACCTTTGGCACCTGCCGCTTGGCTCCATGCTCAAGGCCGTCCTCCCACTTCCTGGTCACCCATTCGCTGACCACGTGACGCTCTGCGAATACATCCACACCGCGACTGGCGGCGCTCATGGAGTTCCACAGGCGTGGTTCCAGGTAGGCGCGATGGCGGCCGAACGGCTGGATGGCCACCCCGTCCCCATAAACCCACTGCATCAGCGGGAGCAGGTTCTGCACATAGTTGGCCATGGGCGTGCCCGTCATGGCGAAGCGACGGCGTGGCGACAAGGACCACAACGCCCGGGTCTGGGCCGTGGTGAGATGGCGCAGCAGGTGCGCCTCGTCGGCAATGACCCGGTTGAATCTCCGGCGCAGGATGCGGGCATAGGTCCTGCGGCCCGACGTGATTAGCTCGACCTTGGGGGCCGGCTTTCCATCAGCAGCAGGGGGTGTGTTTTCACGTCGGACGCTTCGTGTATAGAGGGGGCGCCGGAGCCGACCGTAGGAAATGATGTTGATCTTGCGAAGATCCTCGCAGTGCTCGGGCCGGGTGATTACCTGCCAAAGCGCAGGATCAAGCCCGGCTTCCTTGGCCTGATCCACCAGTTCGTCGATCAGGTGGCTCTCCACGACGATGAGATTGTGCTTGCCGCCTGCCAGGGCCAGCGCCAGCGCCCCCCGGCCCTTGCCGCAGCCAGGCCGCCATGTGATCAGGCCGTGCCGCCCCATCAGTACTTCGCACAGATCGTTGGCCTGGTAGTCCCATCCGGCCACATCCAGCGCCCCGCAGGCGCGCAAGTGGACGTCCAGGGCCTTGGCCACTTCGGTGAACAGCGTCTTGCGAGATGGATAGGCGCAGCGCCACTCGCTCTTGTCCTCGCCCTCCAGATGGAAGCGCGCCGTCAGCTCATCCTCGCGCAGCTGGCAGGTGTGTCCGTCCGCTGTGACCTGGAAGGTGCCGTCCGGCAGGCTGGCCAGCTCGACCTGCTGGCCAGCCTGGATCAGCGGAGACCCCCACTTCAGCGGATCAAGCAGCATCTTCTTCCGGGCCGTGGCTTGATTCGCCTTCCGGACTGTCTCGCCCTTGATCCAATGACCATACGGAGTGGATTCACGAGCATGGCGTTTGATTCGGCGCTTCAGGTAGCCGATCAGGCCGGGATCCACTTCTGGAGCGGCGCCTGCCTTACGGATGATGCCCAGCAGCTCCTCGAACGCAGCCATGGGGTCAGGCTGCATCAGCATCAATTCAACATCGAGCTTGCCCTGCCCCCGGTATCGCACACCCTTGGGGTAACGGTGGCCCTCAATGATCGAGACCGGTCCGCCCAGGACCGCATTCCAGACCTTGGCGTAGGTCAAGGCGCAGGAGCACTTCAGCCCGATCCGGCGCCCGTTGTGGACCACCCTGACCAGTGTGTTCCCAGTCACCTCCCCCGGGATGGTCTGCTCGGTCGTCTTGCTGAGCCGCCCCAGCGCCTTGGGGCGACGGCCAAAGCCCTCAATGTCCAGCCCCAGGTCCGGCAACGGATCGTCAAGCTGCGCAAGCTTGATCTTGATCGGCGCACGTTCGCTTTCCGGGCCGAAAACGAGCAGGCTTACCGCCACGTCGGTCGATTCTTCGACGAACAGACCGCCCGGCAAAGTGATCAAGGCGCGTACCCGTCCCTCCATCTCCAGCGACGGCTGATCGAAGACCTCTTTCGCGTAGGTTGCAGGAAGGATGGCCACCACAATCGGCGCGGCCTCCAAGGCTTGGTGCAACGCATAGGCGTGGCTGAGCGAAGCCGTATTGGGGCCATATGGCCCCCAGGTTGTGCAGGAATAGCCGGTCATCGCAGGGGACGCCAGCGAAAGGGAGAACGGCGGATTGATCAGCGCCACGTCGAACCCTGACGGCTGGACCTCCTCCATCCCGGCGGCAAGCAGATCGCACTCCAGACCCGCTTCCTCGGCCGCCTGGGCGACTGCAATCAGCGTGTCGGCGTCCACATCCAGTCCGCCGATGAAGTGTCGACCTGGCTGTGCAAACTGGACCAGTCGTCCGCTCCCGATGCTGTTGTCCAGGATGTGGATCCGGCGTTGAGGGTCGGCCTGCTGACTCGGAACCTCTACCCCGATGCGCCACACGAGCCTGGCCAGGTCGGTACTGGTGAAGAACTGGCCCTTGTGCGCCCTGCGCGCGGCGGCCAATCCCGCCAGGCTTCCCGGACGCTTGGCGGTTGAGCCAGCGCTGCGAATGCTGGCCAGGCGTTCGCTCCAGCTGGAGGTTTGGTCTTGCTTGCTCATACCACCATCATCTCCAGTCAGGGTGCTCGCCGAAATTGCGTGGCCTTCTTGCATGACTGTGTGCCACGGCATCGCGGCCCCTCCATCAGCGGGTATAGTCGAACCCATGACCCGCCACAGCTCCGTTTCCTTGAAGGATTCCCTGGCCGCTTCGCCGCTGGCCGGGGTTTTGAAGCGGGCCCAGATGCTGGAGCAGCTGGAGGTGGCCCTGCTCCCACTGTTCCCCCCGCCGGTTCCCAAGCACATCCGGATCTGCAACTACGAACAGGGCGTGCTGGTCCTGCTTGTGGCCAGCCCGGTCTGGAAGGCCAAGATGCGGATGATCAAGCCCGATCTGATCAAGAAAGCGGAGCAGGCGGGGATCTTCATCACTGACATTGAGGTGCGGACGGTCCCGGTGTTGCCGGCCCGGGCCGATGATGCGCAGGAGAAGATCGCGGGTTCTCCAACAGCACGCAAGGCACTGTCGGAGGCGATGCAGCTGCTGGAATCAGGCGGCTGAAGGACCTCGGCCGCGCTCCTTTTCCAGTGAGCGGCTTGCCACAATGACCACCCGGGACGCAGGCCTGAGCGGATGGTCGAATTCGATCCTGGCCACTTGCGCGTGCTGCACGGGATAGCAGAGGGGAATGCCATTCATTGCGGCAACCGCTGCTCCACGCGTTTTGTGCGCCTCAAAGGTGTGGTTCATATGGGATGGGTCCACGCCGGTGGACACCATCCAGATCACGCTGCTTCCCATGTCCTACTCCTGTGCAGTGGTGGGGCTGGGCTGCTCCGCGAGCTCCTGGAGATCTTCGTCGGCGACCCACAGCCAGGCCATGACGTAGGCGCCGCCGTCCCCGCTGAGACTGACCACGGCGCTCTCGCCGTCGACCTCAAGCTCCCCCTCGCAAAGCAGGGGGTGGGTGCTGGCGGCCGCTGCGTAGCGAGACTCATCGGCCGACTGGCGCTGGCAGAAGGTATTGGCCACCGTCCCAAAGTCCAGGCCGGCGTCGATGAGGGCGTTGAGCCGGTCAACCAGAGTGCGAGTCCCGCCCGGATCGGCACCCTCCTCCGAGGCTTCGGCACCCTGGCCGATTTCATGGCGCCCGGACCGACCGGCAAAGCTCTTGATCCATTCCGCCTCATCAGGCACCCAGTTCACCAGTGCGGGGATGTTGGTCAGCTCGACCACCCTCTGGCTCGGGTAGTGATAGCGGCCGACTTCGATCAGGTCTGCCTTGAGCATGGCCATCTTCGCCACCGTGGGATACCTCACCACCTGCCGGCCCGCCGCGTGCAACGCCCGCTCTGCGAACGTGCGCATGTTCTCGGCGCCCAAAAGGTTGCCCTCGTAGTAGACGAGGACCCGCTCCTGGGAGGCGTCCTGGTCCGCGCTGGCCAGGATGGCGCTGCCCGGTTCAATCCCGAAGGCTTTGCCCGGCTTGGGGACGTATAGCGTGTGGGTGTGCTTCATGGGTGAGCTCCTGAGTTCTGGAAGGTGATCAATCTGCGGACGGGCCAGCGGCTTCCGTCTCGACACCAACAGTTCTCTCACGCCGGTGTGAGATCACGATCTACGAGGTCATTCCGCGCCTGGATTGCCGTACTCGGCGATGAAAAGATTGAGGGATGTGGCGATATCCAGGGGCAGGTACAGTTTGAAGCGCTCAAAGCCGGCGACGATATCCACGCCGTCCTGAAGGTTGATCCGCTCGCGACTGATCAGTTCACGCTGACTAGCGTGATAGGCATTGCAAAGCGCAAGCAGGTTGCGCCCGCAAGTGAAAACTGATCCCGGGTTGCTCTGCTGCAGGGCGAAGTCCATGGCTTTTGCAAACGAGCGCAAGGTGCTGTTGTTGGCGAAGCGCCTCCCGCCTCCCGACCACCTCTTTTCCGTATGGACCCACAGGCAAACCTCGGCCCTGCCCTTGACGATCTTCATTTCCTTGGGCGCTTCAGGGCGATACCCGTATCCCGCGCGGTACAGGTGGGGCGCAAGCTCCCGGCCCAGGGCGTTGGCATGGATCATGGCCGCAACCCGGTTTTGTGCTGCCGGATCATGGTGCTTCTTGAGCGCTTGCCAGACCTTCACCGGCGAGCAGGCGGCGCATGCAGCCCTGGCGGCCTCAACCACGTCCTGAGGCTTCCTGTCGTAGGCCTGGCGATGCACCTCCGACACCTGCCTCAGCTCCGCTTCCAGGATCTTGATGTTGTCCGCTTCGAACGGAGCCAGGGGTTCCGACAACTCCTCTTTCGCGATCGACCGGACGCGCCGGACGTACCGCTCAATGTCTTCATCAAGGAAGTCGCGCAGTTCAACATCGGTTTCGATCCGCTCGTGGTCATTGTCCATCGCGCCGCACAAGCGGTTGCGAATGCTGTCCAGAGCGACCTGAGCTTCATGCAGGGCGTCGAAGTGGGCAAAGTAGATCTTGTCGAGCTCCAGTATCGACTGGGGCACGTGGCTGGGTGCGTTCATCTCTCAATCCGGTGTGCGTCTATGCGCAAATTCCAGCACGGACACGGGAAGGTTCGAACTACGGGGCAAACCCCGGCCAGGAACTGCCGCTCTGGCAGCACCCTCCCCGGTGGTGCGACCGAGTCAACCCTACCCCCGCCGCTGAGCCTCGCCGGCTGTCGTGCTGCATGGAAACCGGACTTGCCGCGCCACTTCGATGTGGTCCGCGATTCGCTCGATGGCGATCCAGCGCCGCCCATTGTTTTCGGCGGCCTTTGCGGTGGTCAGGCGGCCTGCAAACATGTCCAGCACAAGCTCTCCTGGTGCGGACAGGAAGCGAACGAGGCGGTCTGCAAGCGTCAGCGGCATCGGGGCGCCGTGGGTCTGGTAGCCGTTCTCTTTGGCGAAGGCGTTGCATGCGATCGCCCCCGAGTCACGATGACCAATGGGCCATACGTTTCGCGGGATCTTGCCTTCCGTCTGGTTCCCGAACGAGCCTGGACGGATCCGATACGCACCATCGGAGAACGTTGCCGTCCTCTTCTCTCCGCCCTGCTCAATCAACGCCTTGTGCCGAGCAGTGTGCGGTTCGAGGACGCGACGGTTGTCGCTTGTGCACTTGGCCGGGTCGTTCGTGAACCAGTACACGGACTCGTAGGAACCAATCAGCTGCTGCCGGGTCTTGCTGGCCCACTGCATTGGCGATGGCGGGGCTGAGGTGTTGAACCAGATGATGTTGTCCATCAAGGACAAGCCGAGTTCGTCGTGCAGGGCCAGTACCAGGCGCTGCTGGTAGAGACGTCGGGCAGGCGATCCGGGTTCGAAGCAGTTGTTCCCGAGGTTGAGACAGATTGAACCGCCCGGGGCCAGGGTCGACACCACCGGCTCCATCGCCCGAACGATGAAGTCCACGTACTCTTTCTCATCCGAGATTCCGCCATAGGCTCGCTGGCGAGCCAGCAGGTATGGCGGACTGGTGACAACCAGGTTGATGGGGGTGTCCAGGCGGGGCAGCACATCCTCCCAATGGGCCCAGATGGCGATCCCGAGTCGGGTGGAGAATGCGATAAGGGCGCGCCCGCGAACTGCCTCTCCCTTTTTCTCGACGTCGGCACCGGTGTAGCGCCACTTCCCACGCTTTCCGGGCACCCTCTCCAGAAGGCCCAAGGCCCGGGCCGTCTGCTGCATCCAGCGGATCTTGCGCGTGGCCAGCGAGCGCTTTGCGCCTGCCTTGCCCACCGGCGTCTTTCGGTGAATGGCGTCTGGGACCTTCACGCGCTCGGCAACCTGGGCGTACAGGTCCTGATTGGACACCTCCTCGCCCCCGGCTTCGTAGTAGACGGCCAGCACGGCGTCCATGGTGAAGAGCTCGAGTTGTTTATTGAGTGCGGACATGGTTGATCAGGCCGCCTTCAGTTCCGGTTCCTCGACCGACCACACGCCGGGTCCCACTCTGCTGCCGATCCGCTGCAAGGTCTGCCTGACCTTTTCCTTCCAGAACGGATTGGTGGTCGGCCGCTTGCCCTGGATCTCGTCGTAGATCTGGCCCAGCTTCGCCGTGCCGCCCAGACGGAGCATCGCCAGCCTTGTAACCGCTTCCCAGACCGAGCCGTTCGAATGGCTCAACATCTTGCGGTAACGGTTCTCCAGCAGCTGCACGGCCCGAGCCTCGTGGTATAGCGCGAAGCCGATCAGCCCCCG
>ERZ1032699.10-NODE-10-length-9032-cov-3.041551_pt1 | contig 9032 bp, 13 predicted proteins | sample MGYA00517095_ERZ1032699 | MGnify/ENA primary metagenome ERZ1032699 (study PRJEB33719, sample SAMN04262507) | wastewater metagenome | biome: rural village; feature: composting latrine chamber; material: composting feces with ash | place: El Salvador | collected... | reverse complement strand
ATCAACAGGGGAACATCCATCCCGGTCTCCGTTTCAAGGATGCGGCGCCCGCTGCCCGCGCGGACCCGGCCTGCACTGGCGCCTACTCAGGACGCTATCGGAGATTCGATGTCGTGGGTACTGGACGCTTTGCGCCCCTTCGCGCGGGTCGGACTGGATGCCATCTACTGGCTTCTGGGCCTTCGAGTCCCACGACACGATTGCATCGTGATGGATGTTCTCGGTTCCACATTTGCCGCAGTACCACGCTTCGTTCCCAGACATGCTGTTCCCCTCAGGTGGGCTGATCAGGTGTGAATCCATGGTGGCACGCGAGCGCCGGCCGCAAAGTTGCGGGGCGTGCTGCAGGCGGCCAGCTGCTCAGGACCGAATCGCGACCCCACCCATGGCGGCCACGATCCGATCCACGTTGTCCTGCCCCAGTAGTGCAAGAGTGGTTGGATGGAGTTCGAACGGGTCCACCGCCACACCCGCGGCCGCCGGGTGCTCACTGAGGTCGTTGGCCAGGTGAATCCTCTCAAGAAACAGGTTGATGCATCCCTGCATCCCATTACGCATGGCCGCTTCGACCATGTCGGTGGCGTGATTGCCGTTCAGGACAAAGAAGACCCTGCCGCCGAGCACCAGCGCGGTTGTGGGACACCCATACTCAGGCAGGTGGCGGGCATAGCTGATATGGAAGCCGTCGAAGCATCGGGTCTGGTTCGGCATCAGCGTGTTGATCCCGGGGCAACGCTGGGATACAAGCCCGCGGGAACGCATTTGGGCAATCTGGCTGGCACTCATCTGCAACTCCTTTGACCCGTGGTCTGAGCTTCCAGTCTCGCCAGGCTCGCCGGCGTCACGACTTGCGGGGACTTTCCCCGCCCCGTCGCCCTCGCTGCTACCAAAGCACCAACGCGGCTATCCCGGTCCCATCAAGATTGGCCGATCAAAAGGCGCCCAATAAACCAGTCGAGAGGCTGGCCGGGCGCCGAAATCAATCCCAGCCAGCCTCTGCGTCCTGTCAGGACCTCTGGATCACTCCGGGTGGGAGCTGTCGCCCTCGGGAATCATCCGCCACGACATCGGCCGGTCGATTTCATACCCGTCCCGACCATCTTCGATCCAGCGCGGTGAATCCTCGCCTTCTGGGTCGACTGCGTACAGCCGAACGCACACGCGGCCGGCGGCGTCCTTCACCAGCACCGGAACCGACTGTTGGCGCCAGTCGAACTTGTCCCCGCTCACGTCAGGCGGCGAGGTCACGGGTGTCCAGGCGTACCGCGGCCCCAACGTCCCCTGCAGGCGGTCGGCGGCGCACAGGCTGAGCACCTCGCGGACCTGAGGGGCAAACTCGCTGATCCATTCCACGGCGTCACTGCCATCGATTTCAAGATCATCCTGCACCAAATCACCAAACCGGGAGTCGAACTCCACCAGCAGAGTGTGCAGCGGATCCACCGGCGACGCGTTGAGCCGTTCACACAGGGTGTCGATGTCCTCGTTGGCAAGGAAGTCGAACGCCCCGTCATTCGTTGCGAGAGCGAGGTGTTCGGCAGGCAGTTGGTCAAGCGATTGCCAGTGGCGCAGACTTGCCAGGATCGTGGCGAGCTCCCGCTCGCCTAGCGTACGGAGACGGTCGTTCGCCGAAGGGGGAGGCTGGACTTCGCAGTCAACGACATTCAGGCGCTCGCACAGGGAGTCGATCCCATCATCGTCGAGCGATGCCATGACCGTTCCCCCGCCTGTGGCGATCTCATGGATGTCGCCCGGCCTGTTGGCAGGCTCGCCCAAGCCACGGCTCTGGTAGAAGCGCAGGGCGGCAAGGACGGTACTCAGTTCGGCGTGGTCAAGGCTGGTCATGTGCGCACGGCTCAGTTGAAGGGTTCGATCCCATCCTCAACCTTGCGCCCGAAATCAAAGTTGGAGGGGCTTCTTGAGCAGTGCGCCAGTAGCACACTCCACGCGCACCCAATCTTGGTCCTGTGGGGACGCCCGGATTACACGGGACTATCCTTGTCACGTCCGCCGGCACCACCGGTTCTCCGGAGATATCTATGACAAACGACGCTGACTTGGCAGCCCAGACGGCGGACCTGCAGAAGGTGAGAAGGACTGGGGGATGACTCAGGCCAAGGCTGCTGACCGCATAGGGGTCTCAAACTACACCTGATTCCGATGGGAAATGGGCCGGCGCCCCATCACCGACTACTACAGGGACCTGATCCGTGAAATCTCCGAGCTCCATCGCGACGTGACCGGCGACGGGTGAGGCTTAAAGAGTGTTCGCAACCGAACCGGGCTGTTGGTGTGCCGAGGTCCGTCCTGTTGCGATATGCAGTAACAACCTTCTGAGCGGTTGGCGGCGCTCACAAGAAGAAGGCCCGCTGGTCTGGCGGGCCTTCAGGTGGAACAGCTGGTTGTGGGTGGTCCTTTGGCACCCATCAGTCGAACAGGAACCGGCCGAAGAGGAAATCGCGGTTCTCGCGAGCGATCCGTTCATCACGCTGGGTGGTCTTCAGCTCGTTGCGGATGCGGTCGGTGAAGGCACGCAGCTCCGGCGGCAGGCGCGAGGCCTCCATCAGAGCCGCCAGCCGGGCCGACGTGTTCGCCGGTGCGGTGGTGGGGGTCAGGGTCTGGGTGGTCATGGGTAGTCCTCTGGTTGCTGTCGGGATTGACAGGCTCAGTATCCCATGCGCGCTGGATCCCACGAATTGAAGGGGAATTCCTGCACAGTGGCCGAGAACGCCCGATGGTCTCTTGCCCAGGATTCAGGCGACAGCTGACCGCGGCTGCGGAACTGCAGGCGTCATGGGGGCCCACAGGATCACCTCATCATCCCCACCAGGGCAGTCGTCATCAAAGGCACGCAGCCCAAGATGGAATCCACACGGCTCGGGATCCGCTCCCGAACTGTAGGATCCCTGGGTCAGGACCCACACCATGACCTTCCCCGTGGCAGCGACGAACGGACCATGGCGGCGGGATGGCTTCATGCGCTGTATCGGGATCCAGTCCAGATCCGTCCAGGAGCCGTCAGGCACCTGCATCTCGTACAGTTCGTGTACCGTGACATCAGCAGCTTGCTGAAGGTTGGTCACGACAGGACTTGTGGCTTGGCGGGGATCCTCTCGAACGCCGGGATGCACTTCAGTCCCCCTTCGTGCGCCGGGGTGCACGGACGTACCCATCTGTCAGGACCTCCGCTTGCCAGGCTCTCTGGGGCGGCACGTAGGTCCCCCACGCCCTGAAGGTCGATGCAGATACGCCCATCGCCTTGGCAGCCTCCTCCTCGGAGCCGAAGAAGCTCCCAAGGTGCTCGACCAGGATGGGATCAGAGCCGTTGATGCCCTTGACCATGCTACCCGCCTCGCTTGGCTTGAGGACATCCGCAACCTTGGTCGCGTGGAGAACGGCGTCGTAGCGTGCCAAGCGTTCCAGAACCCAACGGGTATCCGGGTCGAGTGAGGATTCAACGTAGGATTCCGTTCCCTGGGCCCATCGCCGGATCTGCTGTGCATTGGACACCTGGGCTGCTGTCGGCTCCACCGTCGGTGGCGGAGCGTCCTGCGCTGATCCGCGACTCTTCCCGCCCTTCAGGCGGCGGCCCGGGTACTTTTTCTCGAACCTGTCCTTCAGGACCGTAATGACCGCACTGGCCTCTGTGGTAGAGAGGTTGAGCGGCTGCCCTTCAGGAGGGGCTGTGCCGGTCGCCTCGGCGATAGCGGCTCTGAGGCCTGCGAGCCCCAGCTCCCTTGCCAGGTCTGCAGCGAACCTGGACTGCGCCTCTGTCCCGAATCGATCGCTCATGTCGGATCACTTGGACTCGAACACCAGGCTCTGCTGCGCACTGTGCTTCTTGCGCTTACGCAGGTCGATCCCAGTGTGAAAGTCTGCTGGCTTCGGGAATGGCAGCCCCAGCCGCTTGGCCTCCAGGTAGGCTTCGCTCCTGGGCCGGAAACGCTTCACGAATGGCGGGGTCTTCAGAGGACCGAGCAACGTGCGCCTGGACTTCCAGCGCTTCGTCGGCTCGTATGCGAGATGGCCTGTGTCCAGATGGCGCCGGCGCACGTAGCCACCATGGATGAGCACTTTCAGGCTGTGATCGACGTACTGGATGGACTGTGCGTCGAGGGTCGCCTTGGCTTGCTGGCGTATCAGGTCGCGCAGAACCGCCTTGCCTTGCTGGCTCAGCTGGTCTTCCACGAACTCGATCGCAATATGGAGGGGACTCTTCTCCCACGGCCTGGGCACGGCCACTTGTTCATTCGCCACGATGTTGCTCCTGTTTGCCACTCTTTCAGTCAACTGCACCTGGGCGCTTCTGCAAGAGCCTCATGCACAGTCAGATGCCGGCACACCCCTTGCTGGACGCGGCAGTCCATGTATCCAGCGCCGATTCCAGTTCATTGATGCACCGCTCGGTCGCCACCAGCTGCAAGTGCTGCTTGGCAGAAAAGATCACGTTCTCGATCACGTTCCGCTTGCGGAAGTCCTCGATCCCCACCAGATGCATCGACGTCTTCGCGTCGGGCTCCAGGGTCCGGAGCAGGTGGTTGGTGAGTTCCGCCCTGAACCCGTCACAGCACTCCAGCATCACCTGGGTCACCACACCGGGGACCAGGGGCTCGTCGCTCTCGCGCTTAAGCACGATGTCGAGGATCGGGTAGGGGCTTCTTGAGTCGCTCACCGATACCCGGAATGAGGGTCGGTAGAGGTTGAACACGGTGTTGTTGAGCATCTTGACCGAGAACCTTGCGTAGTCCTCGGCAAGCGGCTGGCCGTCCTGCGGCGGGATGAAGGTCGCCTCGGCGAATGCCAGCTGGTCGATCGTGAACAGATCGTTCTGGCGGGACCGCTCCTTGCGTCGGAGCAGGATCCCCTGCTGGAGTTTGAGCTGGCGCAGGAAGAACTTGTTGTCCAGTGTCCTGGCCAGGGCGTCATCCTCGCCGGACGGGTGTAGCTTGAACAACTCGTCGTCTTCGGTTGGTCGGCTCAGGACGCGATAGGCCAACGTCTGAAAGTCGGCCTGACGTAAACCGTGGAACAGCGTCTCCGGATGATCTTCGGCCTGGATCGGCTTCCACTCGGTCCCATCTTCAGTCAGATAGAGGGCGGTTAACGCCGCCGTCAGCTCCTGCCTGTCCCGGGGGGTCTTCCATGAAGACTCGGCAACGTACTGCCGCATGCTCGACACGAACGCTTCTGGCGAATCAGCCGCCATTCGCGGCGACAGCTGTCCGCACCCGGACAGGGCGATCGCCACTGCTGCAATGAGACCGTATCCCCGCACTCGCGCCCTTCCTCGCGTTACTTGCAGGCAGGCTAAGCCGCCGGCCTGCAGGGAAAAGGCCGATTCATGGGGTTTTTCATTGACGAATCCCGAAGAGGCTGCGGTTCACCCCTTCAGGTCGGGAGAAGATCTCTGACTTCCCAGTCTCTCCGCTGGCCTGTCTCTAGTCCCGCCCAGAACGCAAAATCACGGTTTGCCGGCACCAGGCCAGCACTTGTCGCGAAACCCGCACTTCTCGCAGGCCGCCCGGTTCTCCTGGTGGGTCGGGACGCTACGCCCTTCAATCACGTCGAAGTAGCGCGTCACCAGTCGTTCGAGCAGATGCCGCGGCATCAACTGGATGGGGTGATATGCGACCGCCTTGGTGGCTGGGTGGCTGGTACGCACGTAACCCTGGTCCGCGACCTTCCTTCGCACATCCCGCAGCGCCAGGGCCTGGAGGGAGGTCTGAATGACGTCACTCATGTACACGCGACTGACTGCTCGTGTCTTGCTTTCGACCGGGATCAGAACTCCCTGGGCAGTTCGATACACCTGCTCGGTACGGCCGTAGACCCGCGCACCAGCAATGGTCGTTCGGATCTTCTCCTCCGACATGACAAGGGTGCCGGTTGCGATCTCATCCGGCATCCTGGACATCTCCACACGATGGTCCCGACGGCTGGCTTCCCGCCCCTCGCGGCCTCCTTTGAGGTACGAGAGCAGGCCTCCCCCTACCAGGGAGACCGCGAGGAACAGGATCAGCAGCTCGAAAGCGCTCATGGGATCAGCCTGGGCTTCCAGATGCAGCAAGGCACGTCGTGAAGCGAGGTGCAGGTGACCTCCAGCTCCACCTGGGTACGTTCCGCCGCACACCCCTGATCGACCAAGGCGTCGGCGACCGCGTCAGCCAGGGCTCGCCGGTCGACCATCGCATTCCTGGCCATCATTTCGACCTGGATGGCGAAGTCGGCGAAGGTCTTTCGCGGCGACTTGCCGAGGCTGTGCAGAGACCTGGCCGCAACGCCGACACCGATCTCGGCCATGCGCAGTCCGGCGAAGGCGGCCAGGCGCATCACCTTGATCTGGCGCGGATCACCCTCGCCCCTCTCGATCGCATCGGTGTTCACGGTCAGCGCGTCCAGATACTCCTGCAGACCGTCAATGTCCGTGGGCACCTGGGGATCGACGGACGTCCGGTACTGATCGAGCACGTTGCGAAAGCTATTGAGGTTCCGGCCCCACTCGGGAGCAGTCTCGGTGAAGAACTTGCGCGCGTCAGCATCAGCGAGTTCACGTACCTTCTCGAGGGTGTCGGTTCCATGGCGGGCGCTGATCTGGCCATGCACCGCCTTGACCTGATGGTAGGCCTGGTGCAGGCGACCCGCCCTCCAGATCGTCAGCATCTGCCCGACGTTGCCGACGAACACCTGGCCGGGCATCTGGTTGAAGCCGTTTCTGGTCACGTTGTTCACGGTACACGCCCTCCTCTACACCACCGGATGAAACCCCTGAGAAGGTCAAGGACCCTCTTCACCACCACCGCTGCACTTTCGCGCCTCTCAATCCATGCCGCGGCGGTGGGGCTGACCGCATAGTAAAGCCGCACGAGGCGGCGCCCCACCCCGCTGCTGGCCAGCACTTCATCCCGGAACTGGCGCAGCTCATCTGTTCTCGGATCCGAGATGCCGTAGACCGCCGAGGCGATAAAGCACCTCTTGTCCCGACCAACCTCAGCGTTGTGATGGGCTGTCACCTGCCGATCGAACTCCTGATGATCCCGGGTGCCCTCCTTCCGCCTTCTGGCCGACACGGCGGTGTCCCTGTCGCCATACCGGGCCTTGAGCATGGCCTTGCGCTCACAAAAGCCCATCTCCGCCAGGTTGGAGATGGAGACTGAGCGCTGCTTGGGTCGGTACGTGGCCATGCGTAACTCCTCTTCTCCTACTCAAGCCGCGGTGCGGCCAGTTCCTGAAGCTGTCCGTTAAGCCAGCCACTCAGGCTGCTGGTGAAGCCCATTCCACGGGCGACGCCCGACTTTGCCTTGTAGCGCTGGATACGAAGGTCTTTCCACTCGCCCGCACTGAGCGACTCGAACGTACCGATGTCGTCGATGAGGCCAATGCGGAGCGCTTCTTCCGCTGACCAAATGCGGCCGGAGAACAGGTAGTCCTTGTCAACGGTCAACTTCTCGTTCCGCTGCTCGTACACGTCATCCAGGAACGTCCGACCCAGCTCAACCACCATCTCCTGGTTGACCGCATCCAGGGCCTCATCGCCTCCCGACAGGTTTGTTGGCCCGCCCTTCAGGTCGCCGGATTTGAAGATCTGCTCGTGAAGGCCCAGGCGGGTGGCCGCTTCGGACGCGTCGATGTACCTCATGATCGCGCCAATGGAGCCGACCAGCGTGTAGCGGCCGGCGACAATCCGGTCGGCCCGAACAGCGATCATGTAGCCGGCGCTTGCTCCAAGCTGATCAATCAGCGCGACGATCTGCTTTTCATGCTCAGCGCGACAGGCTTCGATCGCGTCCACGATCCGCTCTGCCTCCGAGGGCGACCCCCCTGGCGAATTGATCTCCATGACGATTGTGGTCACGGAATCGCTCGAACAGGCTCGCCGGATCATCGGCACCACCACTTCGGCTGAGGCGTCACCCCTGCCCGAGATCGGACCATGAACCGGGATGATGGCCACGTCCGCCCTGGTAGCGTTCAGGTTCACCCCGAACATGCGTCCGTAGAAGATCAGCCAGAAGGCAAAGAAGCCAACCAGGATGATCGCGAAGACGCCTCGCGAGAGGCTCTTCCAGGTCTGGGCTTTCTGCTCGCGCTCTTCCCTGGCCTTGAAGTAGTTGATGACTGCCAGCATCGCCGGCGCGATGGCATCTTTTCCACGGGCGATCTCGGACTCAGCGCTCTGGCCGGAAGGCCGGTTTGGGGTCTGTGACTCTTCGCTCACGATTGCATCCTGTTGTTAGACGTAGCCGTCGTTCAGCTTTGTTCTAACAAACAGGTTGCAATGCCACGAGTGGACGATGCTCAGTCGCACAAGTCCCTGCGACACGCCTATCCGCGATGCCAGCGATCTTTCCGATTATCCCGTGGGCTCGCTGTGGTACTTGAGCTTCCTCACTGTCCGACGGATGTCGGCAAGACGCTCCCAACCTTCCTTGAGCGCCCGAACCTGCTCTTCGTGCTGGATGAGTAATTCATGCTCATCAGGATGGGCGCCAGCCAACAAGGTTGACTTGCGCACCGTCCCGCCACTGGTCTTGACGTTGGTAAAGCGAGGCTTCCCCTTCGGGTCCTCTGATTTGGCCTGGCGCCACATCGTGCTCCACCGGATGACCACACCCGTGGCTGACGAGGCCATGACGAGCACTTTGTTGCTGAACTTGATCTTCGCGCTGGATGGATGAGCCCTGTAGATCTCTTGGCGCTTTGCTTTCCGCTCTTCCTTGGTCGCGTCAATGACCTCTTCGGTGACTCGGTACAGCGCGTTGTGGAGGTTGTCCAACGCCGTTTGCACCGCTTCGATCCTTTGCAGGTATTCCCCATACCGGGACCCCGGTAGATGTCATCGATTCTCTTGATTGCTTTTGACATCAGCCACCACATCCACTGTTGGGTCGTTCGTACTCGTCATGGCGCCGCACCATACTACATTCTTCTGCTTCACTGTAACGGACCCGGCTACTACGCCCAGTATGACATGGAATACTCGGTCGGGGGCAACGGGGACAATGTGATAAAAGCCGTGAAAATAAAGGATTAAA
>ERZ1032699.9-NODE-9-length-10496-cov-3.465760_pt1 | contig 10496 bp, 13 predicted proteins | sample MGYA00517095_ERZ1032699 | MGnify/ENA primary metagenome ERZ1032699 (study PRJEB33719, sample SAMN04262507) | wastewater metagenome | biome: rural village; feature: composting latrine chamber; material: composting feces with ash | place: El Salvador | collected... | reverse complement strand
AGCGACGGCAAGCGTTCGAGTGACCCGTGCACGCTGGATCCAGGCTTTCGCCAGCTTCGCTTTGATCCCCGTGGGCGCTGTGTAGATGAAGCGGCGATCCCGCTGCGCCTTGATCCCCGCCTCAAGGATTTCGTCAGGAACCTCAATCCCTTGCGCCAAGTAGATCTGGGCAAGCCTCGCCTTGAGTTCGTCGTGGCCGTAGGACTTCCTCGCAAGCTCGGCCAACTGGTCCTGGCGATGGCGCAGTTCATCCACAACGTCCATCGTGAGGATTGCTGCGCTCAAGTCATCCTTGCCACTCATGGAGTCACCCTCCGGGGCTCATGAACCACAACCGCAGGAGGTGCTGCAGGAGGCTGGAAAAGAACGAGATGGTCATTCCCGTCGCCAGCGCATTCGGGATAGCGCGCATCATGACGAACCGCGCTGCGGAATCATCTGATTCTTCATCCGCGCCGTAAGCGGAAGGAAGTATCTGGGCTGATACGAGAAGTATTAAAGCCCCCAACCATACGAGCGCGATGAGGGGGCCGTACCCGTACGATCTACCTACCCAAACTACCGCATACCACGACGCAAGACCGACTGCGAAACAGAGCGCCCATACCCAAGCTGTCCGGCTGCAAAATCCACTCAACGAATTCGCGGAATACGCTTCTTGCGCACTCCTTTTGGCGTATACGTTCAACTGAAGGAAGAGTTTTTGGGTCACGATCGATCCTCCTCGATGTTGGACCATGCAATTGCGCTCTTGATAGCAGGGCTCTTTGTCATGAAGTTCATGATGGGAGCACTACTCTTCAGATCGCGAGAGCGGATTCCTCCAGTTCTTAGGAACTCGGGAGTCCACCTCATCGAACATTGCCCCATCCTCACAACGCCACACTCGCACAGGTCGATCGTCGTAAGAATGAGTTATGCCTGCTCCTCGATGGAACCTACGAATCTCTGCCTCAAGTAGAGTGCAGTTCTTGTCCCGATAGCTTATCCAGCTACCTTCTCGATTCTTGTTCGCCGCATCTAGCCGTCGCTTTCGCTCTTGGCCTGCTTCAGTCTCAGGACCATTCATGACGGCCACAACAAAGATGCCGCCAAGGACAAACATGCCGGCTACCATGAGGAAGGTGCGGAGGAAGGTCTTCATTACCCCTCCTCCACTTCGATCACGTCTTGCTGCTGCACCCCCGTCGTGCTTACGAGTGAAGCGTAGCGCCGCTTTCCCTGCTCAACATAGGACGAGATCTCCGCGGCATCACGAGTTGCGTTCTCACGCAGCTCCTGGATGTCGTTGCCAACCGTCTGCTGGAAGTTGGTGACCGAATCCACCAGCTTGCGAACGGATTCCACGCTGATCGTGCCGCCGTAGCCGGCCTTCAGTCCGTCCTTGAGCAGCTGGTCGCCTACATCTGCCACTGTCTCGATACCCTTGTTGATCCCATCCACCATGGCGTTCAGCGTCTGGGTGGACTCATGCAGGCCCAGTTGGGTCACGAAGGCAGCGTTGAGCGCTGTCAGGACCGTCTCGTTGGTGGAGAAGAACGTGATGCTGCGCTGATTGACGCGCATCTTGACCTGGTGGGCCTGGCGGACTCGGGCCATGACTGACTCGCTGGTCGCATAGGCCACCTGCAGGTTGTCGGCCAGATCCTTGGCGACCTGGTAGCGCTCGTCTTCCAGTTGCGCGGCGCGCAGGGCCTCATCACGAGCCATCGTGCGTCGTGCCAGGTCGGCCTGATCTTCGGTGCCGGCACCATCCACAGCAGCCTGGGACGCGTCCAGCCGCTCTTTGGCCGCTTCCAGCGCCTGCTCCTGCAGCTGCAACAGCTCGTGCGCCTGGATTTCGGCGTCCTTGAGGGCAAACCGGAAGTCCGCGTACATGTCGAGGATCTTCGACTCGCGCTCCAGCTGGTCGCCCGAGTCACGGCTGACAGCAAGGAAGGTGTCACGGATTTTGTCGAACCTGTCGGAAATGTCGCCTCGAAACACCCGCATCCAGGCGTTCTGCAGCCTTTCGCGCACGTCGATCTTCCCGTCCTGTGCCTGTTCCACCAGGCGCGTGGCATCGTCCCGGATGCTGTCGAAGGCCCTGACGATGTCGGTATAGCGGTCGGAGAGTTTGGCCGAGGTGAGTTCGTCGCGGACGATCTCGTTGAACCTGCTGGATTGCTGGAGTACCCGGGCGATCGCAACCGCCTTGGGCTCGCACAGGGAGGCGAGTTTGGTCACCAGCCGCACGGCGGGCTGAGTGGTGTCCTCCTGCCGCATCAGCCCCATGCTCTTGACGGCAGCCATTGCACGGTCGAAGTAGTTGGTCCTGGTCGGGCTCTCTGCGGCCACCGCTGGGTTGTCTGTCGTCACTGCGTGTGCTCCTTGTTCATGGTCTGGTCTCTGAAGCGACCGACGGGGTAATACCCGGTGGAACGGGCGGAGTGGGTGATCACGCCTTCGTCGATGAGCTGTTTGGCCAGCCTGGACACCGCAAGCGCCGCGCCCTGCGGGCTCTTGAAGCGCGCTGCTGGGAAGGCCGCGTATCCCATCGCGCTCATCATCGCGGGGCGTTCGAAGCAGATGTTGGTCCTGTCCATCCAGGCGAGCAGGTTCTTCCTGGCCTGGGCCAGCGTGATGTGGTCTTCCGAATTCAGAACCGCCATGGGTCCTCCTGTATGGATTCGCGACGGAGTTTCGCGCGGACGCCCTCTCCAAGGAGCGTCCGCGCGCAAGGTGCTAGGCGGCCTTGCGCTCTTCGCTCAGCTCGGCCTGCACATCCGCTTCGCCGGATCCGACCTCGCCCAGCGCGTCGCCGCTTGCGGACTTGAGCGCCTCCAGCTCATCGAGCAGCGCGCTCAGGCGCTCCCGGGTCTCGGACGAGAGCTGGCCGAAGGCAGCGTCCTGGCGGATGAGGGTTGCGGTTTCCAGCAGGGCAGGCGCCTTGGTCTTGACGGCCTTCTTGTAGGCCGCGTCAGGGAGCATCGCCGGCGTCACGCGCTTCTTGCCCTGGGCCTGCGCCTTCTGCAGCGACGCCTCGATCTTCTCCAGTGCCTTCTCGTGGCCGTGCTTGCGGATCAGGTCGATCGCCACCGCGGCGGCGACCTTGTCGTGCACCACGAGCATCGCCAGCTTGTGCGGCGCGGCGGCCAGCAGCGACAGCCCGCCCACGTAGGAAGGCGTCAGGGCCAGCCGACGGGCGATCTCCGCTTCACTGAGCTCCATCTTGCTCAGACGCTTGACCACGATGGCCAACTCGTACACCTTGAGCGGCCGCCCGTTGTTGCTGCGCACCAGGTCGACGGTCTGGTCCACCTGGTTCTCGGTCTTGGGCCGGATGATGACGGGGACGTGCTCGAACGGAGCGCCCTCCTCCATCGCCAGGATGGCGGCCTCCCGCCTGGTGTTGCCCGCCAGCACCACCAGCACGTCATTGCCGTCCACGCGGGCCACCACGGCCGTGATCGGCTGCCCGGGATCGTAGCCCTCGGCCTTCATGTCATCGGCCAGCTCACGGATGTAAGCCAGGTAGTCCTCGGTGCGCACGCGCACGTTGTAGTTCGGGTCAACGTGCAGCGTCCTGGGGTCGACCAGATACGTGGAGTCGGAACGGCGGTTCTCGGACTTGATCTTCTTCACGCCACCGGGCTCGATCACCGACAGGTAATCCGGATCAGGCAGCTTCACGTTGGTGGTCATCTCATCTTCTCCGTGTTGGGGTGGGCGCCATGCCCGGTGGGTTACGACCTAGTTGTAGCCCGCGACTCCGGCTCGCCGAATTGCGGGGGAATTTGCGCGCCTCGCCAGGAAAGCGGCATGCGCGGCATTGATGTAGCTCTGAAGGTCCGGAGCGTCCGGGCCCGGGAGGTCATCGACCCAAGCGTTGAAGGCGTCGATGCCGCCTTCGAAGTTCTTCTTCATGAACTCGATCAAAAGGCCCAGCTCGGATCCGTGCACGCCCGTAACGCCAGAGACGATGCGGCCGTTGAACAGTTCGCGCCGTCGCCTGTCTCGGGCATCCCGCTCGTACAGGTTCGCCAGATCGATTGAGAACTGAGGGAAGAGGATCTTTGCCCGAACGAGATGTGCACTTTCGTCCAGGTGGGCGGCCACACCGGGAGGAGCTGCTCCGGCGCGCAGCCAGTCGACGAAGGCAACATAGTTCTTGCGCGAGCGATCGCGACTGCGCCGGCGAGCACCCCTGTGCTCAGGGAAGTACGCTTCGGGCCGGAAGAACCGGCTTGAGGCGGCGAAATTGAAGATCCCTGCTAGCGTCTTGAACCCGCGGAGGAACCGCGCATAGTCGTACTGCAGGCTGGTGTAGCCGAGAAACTCGAAGATCCTGGCCGGATCACGGGAGACGTTCACTTCGCCGATCAGCCGGGTACCGTCATGGACCCGGTAGCTCAGGCCGTCATGCCCGTACTTGAAGCCCATCGAAAGGGCCACGCCCCCCATGAGGCTGCCCAGGTCATTGTCGCTGTAGTAGACGATCGCGGTCGGATAGTCGAGCGTCGACATCGCGATGATGTCCACCTGATGGCCCAGGTAATCACAGCTCCACGCCATGTTGCGGCGGGATACGTTCTCGAAAACCTCCCGGCTGCCAAACATCGAACGCAGGGCAGCCGGCACGTCCTCGGGCAGGCCGGCGGCGTCGACAATGACATCGATGTCACCGAAGTCTGGTTTTGCGCTGTAGCTGCGAAGTAGATGGGGTCGTGTGGCCGGCAGTGCGCCACCCAGCGCACGGACGACCTTGGTGGACAGGAACCTGTACTGGTTCGCATCCATCCTCTTCACCGCCACAGATTTAAGCGCCTCACCGCCCATGTCGCTCTCGTTCCGAATTTCCTACCACCATCAGCCCTTCAGCGGCGGCCAAGAATTACCGGGTCTTCTCCAGTGTGTGGGCTGGGGCGCGCGGGCAGAAGTGGACGATGCTTCTTCCTGAGGGGCGGCCTCAGCCCATCGCGGGGAGCCACAGGGCAAGAACGAGGAGAAGGGCTGCCAGCCCTAACGCTCCAACAATGAACAACCGTTCCGACGGCGGTCCCCACTGTGCCGCCAGCAGCCGCCAACCTCCGCGCAGGGAAGCCAGCTCCGCTCTCCATGCGACATCCTGAGCGTGGCGCGCCCTCTTCGCCAGGATCCACCATGCCCCCAGGAGGAGGACTCCGGCGGCCGCACCAATCCACGGGTGCGACCACTCAGAGCCTGGCTGAAGGACGAATTCCAGCATCGCGGGTCGCTAGACCGCCATCGGCGCCTTGATGGTCGGGTGCGGATCGTATCCTTCCAGAACGAAGTCCTCCGGCTCGATGCGGTCGATCCAGGTCGGATCGAATGCGGCGCCGGCCCCGAAGGGAATCCTCTCGTTGATCAGGAGCTGGGGCATCTCCCGAGGCGATCGGTGAAGCATTTCCTCCACCTGGTCAAGGTGGTTCACGTAGATGTGAGTGTCGGCCATGAAGTGCGTGAAATACCGAGGCGCAAACCCTGTCAGTCGAGCGAAGATCGAGAGCAGGAGCGAGGCGCTGGCCACGTTGAACGGAAGGCCAAGGAAGCTGTCGACCGACCGCTGGTACATGCAGAGCGACAGTTCCCGACGCTCCACATTCGCCACGAGTTGATAGAGCACGTGGCAGGGTGGCAGCGCCATCTGATCGAACTCATCCGGCCGCCAGGCGTTGATGATGATCCGGCGATCGATTGGGCGTTCGTGCAGGGTACGCAGCGCCTGCATGACCTGATCAACCTCCCCGCCCTGTCCATCACGCCACCGGCGCCACTGGACACCGTAGATGCGCCCCAGGTCATCCAGCCCCTGACGGTTGGGATTGGCAAGCCACTGGGTGTTTTCGTTTGCGTTCTGGTCCCAGATCCTGCAGTTGAGGCTGCGAAACTGGGCGGCGTTGTCGTAACCCCTCAAAAACCCGATCAGCTCGCCCACCACCGCTTTCCAGGCCAGCCGCTTCGTCGTCACCGCGGGGAACCCATCGGCCAGATCGTATCGAGCTGAAGCACCCGGAATTGAAATCGTGTCGATCCCAGTGCGATTCGCTTGGCGTGAGCCGTTGGCGAGGATGTCTTTGAGGATGTCGTGATAGGTGCGCATGCGGCCTCCAGGCTGCAAAGTAGGTGGGTTGGGGCTGCATCAGCCTGGCGTGGTGATCAGCTGACCATGTGCCGGCAAGTGCGCCGGCCCTTCCGTCAGCTGGATGGACTGGGCGTGGACGGCACCACATCACATTGCGACACGCTGCTTAGGGCCGGGAAGCCTTGCCTGGCGCAGCAGGTCCCTGCTCCTCCACTCCGCATGCGGCTTTAGGAAGAAGTCGATTCCCAACAGAAGACACCCCAGTGCTACTGCATAAGCCATCCACGGCATCGCCATGGGTGGCGCAATGATCACCAGGGCGAGCAGAAGTCGCCATGCCGCCGACAACCGAAGAGGCCAGACCAGAGGGCTGAGCTCGTACAGCGCGGTATCCGCCAGCAGCATCGTGTCTTTGCTCCCCCGCACCTGGCGCGCACGCTCAAGTTCCTTGATGAGCAGGACAACCCCTGTAGTCATTACTTGGAAGTATCGATATTCCACCGCGTACGCAAGCACTAGGCCCACAGCAATGACGATCACCTGGCTCGTAATGATGCCCAAGGCAATTCCGCCAATGGTCAGAAGCGCGACGCGGCGCCGCAGAACCATCAGCCTTGCTGAAATAGCGGTGGCGCCTTCAGCGATCGTGGTGCTCATGGCCGGCCAGGCGCTGTGCGATCTTGCCATCAGGGCCCCCGGCCCTGAAGCCCAGGAAGCATGTGCCGTCGGGACGATCTGACTCCGTGCATGCGGCCACGCGGTCAAGGACCTTCTCGATCACGCGTCTGTAGTAACGCGCCTGCATATCCGGTCCCCCCAGAGACGCTCTGGAGTCAATTTCGATCAGAAATATGTCCTTTGCTCGCACTGTGCCACTGGTGAGGGAGGCATCCAACAGGCTGTCAAGCACCATCTTTGCGGTAGCTTTCCAGGATGCCTGTCCGGTCGCTCCGCCCGGAGCATGCGCCTCGACTATCATGCGCGCCGCTTCCGCCCTTCGATTGCGTGCTACGCCCGGGTATCCGCCCCTGGCCAGCAGGTAAAGGTCCTGCTGGCACGAATTCACCCCTAGAACCGCTGAACCTACGTCTCTCGCTTTCACGACCATCCTCCTCACGTCCCTGCAATCAGCGCATCACGTCGCGCTGAGTTGAACGTAGCCCCCGGTCTGGCGCCGGTCTACTGGACGATGCCCGGCGAAATATCGGGAGGAGGCAGGCTCAGTCCCCGACGAAGGGGGTGTAGTGCAGACTACACTTCCTGGTGTTCGATCTTCACGACCTCGAAGTACGTGCCCGGGTGCTCCGCCCTGAGTTTTTCGAAGTACTCGATGGCCAGCTGCTCGACCGTTGTGTCATATAACTCCACGAGCCACTTCTCTTTCACAGAAGCGACCTGCTGCTTCACCACGTATTTGGTGGCCATCATGTGCCTCACTGGGCCTGGAGTGTCGGGCGGCGACCATGTTTCTGGCTACGATCATCGCCGGGGATAGGGGCCTGGCTTCGCCGCTCGTTCCGGCGTACTTGGGTTCCCCGGGGAGCGCTGACGCCTATCCTGGCCTGGTTGCCCTTGACCGACAGCAGGGTGACGGCCACGTCCTGGCCGATGAGAAGCGTTTCTCCGATCCTTCTGGTCAGCACCAACATCTGCTGTTCTCCCAAGTCCATCAATGGCAATGAACCTAGCACCAGCCAGGCCAGCTGGGCAGTGGACGATGAAGGTCCTCCCGCTCCGTGGACTCTTGCCCCGAAATGGGCCTATGCGGAGTCGTGAGCCGCTTGCACCAGACCCTTGAGGCCGTCACAGATGTCGGCAGCAACCGTGGCCTGGGAGCGGGAAGCATCGATGAGGCGGATCCGCCCAGGCGATCGCGAAGCGCGGTCAAGGTAGGCTTGGCGGACGTCGCGGAAGAAAGCCATATCCTCCCGCTCGATCCGGTCGAGCCCTTCTGGGCGGCACGCGATCCGTTGGTGGCCAAATTGTGGGGGCAGGTCCAGGTAGAACGTCAGGTCCGGGGAGAGCCGCACGAAGGTGTCGTCCAGAAGCCGGATCACGTCTTCGGGTACTTTCCGGCCACCGCCCTGGTACGCATAGCTGGAATCCACGAAGCGGCTGCAGACGACCCACCGGCCAGCCTGCAGCGCAGGCCGGATCACATCATGGAGATGCTGAGCGCGCGCAGCGAACATCGCCAGCAGTTCCGCTTCTGCACAAACAGCAACCGGCGAGTGCAGGATCGCTTCACGAACTGCCTCGCCGAACGGGGTTCCGCCGGGCTCGCGCGTACTGACAACCTCTACACCTGCTTCTTCCAGGAACTTCAGGACTGCCTGGATGACCGTGGTCTTGCCTGCCCCTTCCCCGCCTTCAAAGGTGATCAGTTTGCCTTGCATGGGAGACCCCTTGATTGGTTTTGGTCCAGAATGCCACGCGACGGAAGGCCTACGACTAAGCGGCCCATCTGTTTCAGTTGAGCGTGCATGCTCCGTTCTTGAACAGCACGTCACTGGCGAGCCGGTACGGGTGGGCAAAGCCTGGATCCCCGGGGAATCGACCCTTGCTGTCCGGCCAGCAAATCTGTCGCACCTGGATCGGCGTCAGCCCCAGCCCGAACACCAGAGGTAGTCCAGGCGCCATGCTGAAGGCGCCGCTTTCATCGCGAATCGACTGGGTCCGCAGCTGCAGTGGGCTCGACGCCACGCCCTTGATGTCGTCCCCATCATTGACATGACGCTGCAAGAGCTTTCCACCAACGCCCCTGATCAGAGGGTTCGCATGGTCCGGTGGCATCCCAACGACGATCAGCTCGTATCCCAGTGAATTGGTGAAGCCGGCGCTGTAGACGTACTGGTTTTGGCCAGCCCCCATGGTATGAAGCAACTGCCCCGACCCCATCTTCTCTCTGAGCGAAGCCAGATTGTCATTGATCCACGCTTCTACGACGACTCCCACCGAGTCAACCATTTCCACATCCCTCCGGCTCGTCTTCCTTGTTCGCGGCACGCTCATTGGCCAGCGCCGCCAATACTAGGCAAGCGTCGGTCGGATCGTTCGTTCAGTCGGTCTAGCGTCTAGCCCCACCCGGGCTTGTTGCCGACTCCTACAGGCGGCTCCACTGGAACCCGCTGCCCTTCCGGTACGCCACTCGAACCGCTTTGCCGAAGATTGCATCCTCGTCAACGAAGCCGAAGTGTCGCCCATCGACACTATTGCCGCGGTTGTCTCCGAGCACGAGGACCTTGCCTGGCGGAATGGTGGTCATCGGCAGCGGCCTACCGCCATTCGCCTCGATCTTGATCGTGACCGGACGGCCTTTGAACCACTCCAGGTTGGGTGCGTTCGGCCGGGCCGCAGCCACGTTCCCCAGGAACAACTGGCCTTCACGGATCTCAACCGTATCGCCGGCGACTGCTACAACGCGCTTGACCATGCGCTCCCCCGAGTCCGGGCTGGGGAAGACGACAACCTCGCCCCGCTGCGGCGCCTCCCCCTGGATGACCCTCAAGGACGTGAAAGGCACCCGCACTCCGTAGGCGAGCATGTCCACCACGATGTGGTCGCCAACCTGGAGCGTCGGCTCCATGCTGGCACTTGGCACCACATACTGATTCACGATCACCGCGCGGACCGCGAGGATGGCGACGACCACGAGGGCCACCTTCGCCAACTCCGCACCCCACTCCCCCATCGCTCCAATGGCTTTAGGCTTGGCTGATTTCGGCCTTGCGACAGCCTCAATGTTTCCGTTCATTATTCTCTTCCTGGTGATTGGTCCGGGCAGCAGGATTTGAACCTGCGACCACCTGCTCCCAAAGCAGGTGCGCTACCAGACTGCGCTATGCCCGGACTGTTCTGGCGGAAACGATGGGATTAGAACCCATGAACGGCTCCCGTTGCTGGTTTTCGAGACCAGGGCCTTCAGTCGCTCGACCACGTTTCCTCATGTTTCAAAGACTGCTGTGAAGTGGTGGCTGGCGCTGATCCCCGGCTTTCTCTCGCGCGTATCTAAAGTGATAGTTCGGCCCCAGGTTGCGACCCTTGGGCTATGTGTCGGTGCGTGCTTGGTCGTGACTCCAGAGGCACGGGCGCTCACATTGATTCCTAATCACCGCTTCAGACCACTGCCTTTGTTACTCACGCCCTCCAGCAGTAGGTGGATCATCCTTCCAAATGCGGGTCAGCATCCCGCTTTCACCACTTCACAGCATTCCTTACTCAGCTTCAAAGAGCCCTTATGCTCCGATATGAACGAAATTTTGGGCCGCCTCGCAACTTGGCAACTTACGACCGCCCGCTTGAAATCTAAGGCCGGCCTACCGGCTGGGGAAGGACGAGGCCGTCCAGGGCTGCCATCTGTACAGAGGGATCCTGGTAGGCCTCTGGGATATGGAGCCCTTGCTCTCGAAGG
>ERZ1032699.8-NODE-8-length-10871-cov-3.449519_pt1 | contig 10871 bp, 9 predicted proteins | sample MGYA00517095_ERZ1032699 | MGnify/ENA primary metagenome ERZ1032699 (study PRJEB33719, sample SAMN04262507) | wastewater metagenome | biome: rural village; feature: composting latrine chamber; material: composting feces with ash | place: El Salvador | collected... | reverse complement strand
CGGGGCAGCTGTTGGGCGCCTGGGTGCCCAGTGAACGCGCCTACCGCTATCCCCCGTGGCAGTTCGGTCCTGATGGGCAGCCGGTCGAGCCGTTGGCCGAGATCCTTGGCATCCTGCGCGAGCAAGGGCGGATGGCTGCAGACAACCGGCGCACGTCTGGCTGGAAGGAAATCGAATGGTCCCTGTCTCCGCACACGCTGCTGGATGGGGAGAAGCCGGCGGACCTCCTGACGACGGATCCCGACAAGGTTCTTAAGATCGCGGTCGAGCAGTTCGTGGAGGAAGACGATGCCGGCGGGTTCTAAGTGGTGCGCCGGCTACCCAGACCTACTGACCGTCCCCACCGTCGACCTCTGGCGTATCCACGACCGCACCTACGCCGCGTCCGCGGCCAACCCCCGCTCCAAGGCGCGCTGGGCCCTGCGCGACACGCACGCGATGCTCTATGCGGCCGACAGCCTCGCCGGCGCCCTGTGGGAAACCCTGCTGCGCTACTCGCAAATACGCCCAGGGCGGGTCGCCGAGTTCGATCTGTCCCGACTCGATGGCCAGGTCGCTTCCCGCATCCGCCTGCGCCGGGCCGACCTCCCGTTGCTGGAACTCGGCCGCCCGGGCCTGCTGTCTCTGTTCCCGGATGGCGACGGCCCGGAAGTTCAAGCCGTCAACCGCCTGCTCACAACCCCGAAGCACCGTGGCACGCACGCCGAAGCCCGTCGGCTCTTCCAGGATCTGCAAGCCGTGGGCGTGTCCGACATGCCCGTGCTCTCCTGGCCGTCGCGCCAGTTCCCTCGATCGACGGTGTACCTCGCCTACGAGCCGCCAATGGACGATACCTGGTGGGAAGAGCTGGGCGACCCCATTGCGCTCGACGACCCCGACACGGGCCACAAACTCCTGCAGCGCGAGCTCGCCGACCACGGCTTCACGTGGAAGCCGATCAGCAGCGATGCGACGGAGCCAAGCAATGACACGGCTTGACCTTCTCGTGGTCGACTCCCTAGAGCCCGAGCTGGTCCGTCCGCCAGCCGCGGCGCCCGTGGTGGTGCCGTCCGCTCCCTCGCTAGAGGCCATCCGCGCCCGACTCATCGAGTGGGAGGCAAAGTACCGGGCTGCCCAGGCGCCGGCCACGCTCAAAGCTGTCCGCGCTGACTGGCAGGTGTTTCTGGGCTGGTGCGATCGGGCCAAGGTCTGGGCGCTGCCGCTGGCCAGCCAGGACCTGATCCGCTTCAAGAACGATCAGCTGGTGCTGGGCAAGAAGCGCTACACGCTCAAACGCTACGTGAACACTAACAGACTGATCCACGGCGCCGCCAACCTGCCCGACCCCACGCACTACCCGGATTGGAAGCTGGACTGGGGGGGCCTGGTCAAGCGGCTCGCCGAGCGCAACGCCAATGCACCTCAGCAAGCCGAGCCCATGCGATCGACGCACGTCCAGCAGATCCTCGCGACCTTGGGCGACTCTCCCCTTGATCTCAGGGACGCGGCCCTGATCAGCCTGGCATGGGACACCCTGTGCCGCGAGTCGGAACTGATCGCGATCAACCTTGAGGACATCAAACGGTCTGGAGACGCCTGGGCTGTCGACTTACGGAACAGCAAAACCGACCAGGAAGGCCTTGGCACCACGCGCTATTGCAGCCCCGAGACCAAAGCCCGAATTGACGCGTGGTGCAAAAGTGCTGGGATCGAGCGTGGCCCGATCTTCCTCCCGGTCGGCAGAGCTCCTACGTTCACGGCACCGCCACTCAAAGAGCGAAAGCCTCTCGGCCCTGCCGAGGTGGCGCGGATCCTGCGCCGCCGGGCGGTGCGCGCCGGAGTTCCGGAAGGAGTGCTCATGACCGGACACTCCGGCCGGGTTGGCTCGGCCGTTGAGTTGCTGGAGGCGGGGTTCTCTGTCACTGACGTCCAGTACGCCGGCGGCTGGGGCAGTCCGCGGATGGTTCTGCACTACGGTAAGCGTGCGCTCGCAGGGCGCAACGCCATGGCCAAGCTCCGCCGGGCGCAGTCGGAAGCATCCGAGAACGATTGATCAACGCCCACATAATCTGTTCGAACCTGAACCGCCCGGGAATTCCGGAGGCTCATTAGTGTGAGTCACGCCGCCGCCGACCCTTCGTGAGTTTGAGGCTCGATAACTTTCCAGGCGCCAATGAGGTGATAGATTGATCCCGTGGCCGACCAATTAGCATGAGCGTATCCATGACCTCTTTAGAAAATCACGACAAGACTCCCGCAGAGATACTCGAAGCTGTTATTCGCTGTGCTCGAAAAAGTCAGGTGGCGATCCTCATGCAGGAAGAGAACTGGTCGACCTCTGGTCGGCTGGATGCCTTCAGTAGGGAATTGCAGTCGAGTGGGTTGTCCGAGGTAGAAGCGGCAGAGGTCACTAACGTACTCTCCAAGTATGCCTATACGAGAATCTCTCACGCAGCAGAATGCGGCTACAGGATCAGCGCAAGCAAGACAAGCTATTCCCGCCCCCTGGCGGAGTGCCCGCTGCCCTGATGGCAGTACCCACGCCGAACGCAGATAGGTCCGTCGGCTCTAGACCCCACCACAAGGATCTCGCCATGCCTATTCTCTTGAATTCAGTTGCCACAATCCTCGTCGCCACCGCCGCCGCCGTTTCTCCGCTTGCAGCGAGTCAGGTCAAATCAGGTTCTTGACTGGATCCGCCTCGGAACAACAGCACTACGGTCCATGGCGGAACCCCCAAGAATCACGTCACGGCCTTCAGTAAGGCTGAATCGACGGCCCTGGCTTCGATTTGTCCGTGCGCATGGAAGGATCGGTAGCTACTTGTCCGGACGTGACAGACTTGGCTAGTAGTTGTCTGCAGGCGTGGTCGTTAGTTTCCGCACCTGCGGCCTCAAGACTCCGCGGCAGGCATCTGGCCTATTGGTACGAGCTGTACATCAAGAGAAAAAGCGTCGCGCTTCAAATCTGGGAAGTTGCAATTATTGCCCCACACAAACATACTTTTCCCCAGCAGCTTTGCTGGCCCGACGCCGGGCAGGTTCGATCCGACCTCAATAGCGCGAACTATAGTTTCCGAATGACCGACAACGTGCGGCCACCGGTGCTTAAACGGATCGCTCGCCGGCCGCCCGGAGTTGAGTCATGTCATTCCACGAATTCGTGCGTCGCTCACAGGCCTTGGCATTGATGCCTGCCCATGACCAAAATGTTCAACGCCATTGCACTGGCCTGCTTCGACCGTCCATACAGTGCCGTGATTGCGGCAGAGAAGGCCGGCAAGCTGAGAAAGAAGCCACTCCCTGCGCTGTATGCAGAACAAGCAGCTCGTAAGCTAAGTATAGAGCCCGATGTTTTATGGCAAGCGTTGAATGCTCCTTCGATACGGTTGACGGGGGCCGATGGAGATCAGTTCGTGACTGCACCAACGGTGTCCGGCTGCAGGCGCATAATGATGGCAGGCTCTATTGGGTCCGGGAAAACACTCCTGATAAAGCAGATTGCAACAGACTATCTAATTCGTGGCGGCCGTGTGGCGATCTTCGATTACGGAGAATCATTTCGTGGAATAGTATCCCACTTGGACGGGCTCTATCACCTTCTTGACGAAAACGAAGGAGTCCAATGGAACGCGAACGATTTCGTGGTTGTCGAGCAATCGCCTCTGAAAGACAGGCCACGCCAGAGTATTGCGCAATATGAACGTTCCATTGAGAGTCTCATCCTCAACGCTAAAGCCGAGCCTTTACGTCCTTGGCTGGTTGTTTTTGATGAGCCGTGGTTCATCCGCAATCAAGGATTTACGGCGGAGCGTGCGGATAACCTGCTGCGGCGCCTGGAAGCTGCTGGAGCAATCTTGTTGTTCAGCGAACAGTCAATACAGGACGCCTACAGCCCTCGATCAAACAACCTGCTGCAACAATCAGATACTGCATGGTGGCTTTTGCAGGGTGCAGACAGACATCTGGACACTGCCTCGCGGAAAGCCCTAGATTCACGGCTAGGGAACGAAGGTCTCGCTATGCTGAGAGGGGTTCACGTATTTTTTGGTCGCTACTCACAAGTGCTCATTGCTGACAAGGTCGGAATCCGCAGGGGTACGTTCTCCCCATCAAAAGCAGCCCAGCTTTTGTACTCGACGCGCCCAGATGATCTTCAAGAAATACAAAAATTGCGGGCAGCTGGAAGCTCTTTAGACGAAGCGATCAATTGGGTGCTGGCACAGCGCAACTGATACGCGTCAGAATCGTGCGCCACGGACCCGAATTTTCCAGCTCCGGCCGGTCCTAATGAGGGGAGGACGTCAAGCCGCCGGAAACTCTACTTTTGAAGTGTCTGCTTGACGGGGAAGCTTACGCGGACACTCCGGCCGCGTTGGCTCGGCCGTTGAGTTGCTGGAGGCGGGTTTCTCCGTGACTGATGTCCAATACGCCGGCGGCTGGGGCAGTCCGCGGATGGTTCTGCACTACGGTAAGCGAGCGCTCGCTGGGCGCAACGCCATGGCCAAGCTCCGCCGGGCGCAGTCGGAAGCATCCGAGAAAGACTGACCAGTGTTCACATAATCCGTTCCAACAAGCAGGGCCAGACTGGAGAAGCTAAAGATCTGGGGCGCCGAAAGCCCCAGAGGTCAATCTAGCCCCTGATCGCGGCTAAGATTTCGGCGCGGATGGTAGAGGCCTTGCCGTCGGGCATCTGGGCCATGATATAGATGCCACGCCCATTGCTGTGCTTCTGCCACAGGGCGCCGACCATGCGCTTCTCTTCGCTGTCGTCGTTGGAGAACCGATCCGAGCCCTTGAACTCCACCACCAGCAGCCGGCCATCCTTGAGCTTGGCAACGAAGTCTGGATAGGTGCGCATGCGCGAGGTCGGCATCCAGAACTGATCCTTGTGGACCAAATTGCGCACCCAGAACTCTACCTCGCCGAGCCCATCGATCACCCGGGCGCACTCGAACTCCTCCGTCACCTTGCCCTTGCCGGTCTTCCACGTCAGGTCGCCCACCTTCGGGTAGAAATGCTTGGTGAACTGGTAGGAGCCTTCGTAGTAGTGGTGAGCCGGGTACTTGGTCATGTCAGCCGGATAGGCAAAGTCGTATTGCGAGTCCTCCGGCGAACAGGCTACCTGGTCCGATTCGAAGAGCAGCTGCTGGAACCCTTGTTTGTAGGCCGCAACCTTGGCCGCGACCAACTCTTCGCGAAGCTTGCGGCGAAGGATGAACTGGCCTTTAAGGAGCTGCGCCAAAGAAAAGCGGCGCTCCTCCATCAAGCCCATGACCGCCCGGCGCACCCACTCACGGGTGACCGGCTGCTTCACCGACGGGTCGCGGATGTTCTGATCCAGCCACCCCACCAGGTCATCGGCCGTCCGGTCCTGGGCAAAGCCCGGCAGGTAGGTGGCCACGTCGTCCTTGGTGCTCTTGTATTTGACCTCCTTGCCATCGAGGAAGACCACGTAGGTCATGCTCTCCTCATCGAACCCGAAGCGGTCCAGGTCAGCTGGATGGTCTAGCAAGTCCCAGGCGAAGTCCGCGGCCACGGCCTTGGCTTCCAGGAGCTCGATCTCGCCCTGCTCCTGGATGTAGAGCCGGGGCACCTGGAATACGGCGCCACGCTGGCTGGGAGCCTTGGCCGCCGCGGTGATGTGCTGGTGGCGTGCGAGGCGGCGCTTGGCTTCTTCCTTGTCGGCAGCCACCTTTTCCAGGGCTTTCTCGGTGGCCTTGTCCAGGTCGTCCTGGATCTCCACGGTCCCACCCTTGCCGTCCGGATTGGGCGTGAACTTGACCCGCCCGTGATCGCCCTCAGGCGCACTGGTCAGGTCCGGCTCCTCGTCCACTTCAATGGTCGTGGTCGGCAGTGTCGGTGTATGCATCTCCCCTTCGGGAAGCGGCAGGGGCTTGCGCTTCTGCCTTTCTTCTTCCTCAATCGCCGCCGCGGCTTCCAGTGGGTTGAAGCCAATCTTGAGCAGGGATTGGGTGAGCTCTCCGGCGGCGCGCCCGAAGTCGTCGCTGACCACATGGGCGTAGGCCCGATTCATGCTCTCCTGCACTCGCCGGGTGGCATAGGGCATACGGAGCACCCGGCCGAGCAGCTGCTGAATGTCCTTGTCTGACTTGACCTGGGCCACCGAGCAGAACACGTAGGCAAAGGAGCAATCCCAGCCTTCCTTCAGGGCCTGCATGGTGATGACGAATTCAATCGGGCAGACCTTGTCGAACAGGTCGATGCCATCCAACTCTCGCTGCTCCCCGGTGGCGATGGCAATGGCCTTCTCATCCACGCCATCGACTTCCATGAGGTGCTTTTTGACCTCCTCGACCGTGGCATGGCCCTTCTTGTTCTCCGCCTGGATGAGGACGATGGGGCGGATGTAGTCCGGCTCCTTGAGGGCATCCTGGGCCAGGCTCTTGCGCCGAGCCACGGCCGAGCTCACGGCCGACCGCCAGTTGTCGATGTGCTCCTTCAAGACCACGGGGAACTTGATCATGTCGGCGTTCTTGAGCTCGAACGCAGAGACGGAGACCAGGACGTTGCTGGAGGTAGCAGTGGGCGTGGCCGTCAGCTCGACCACGGCCTGGGGACGCAGCCGCTCATAGACCTTGTAGGAAAGTGGGGTGTTGGCGTTGTGGGCCTCGTCCGTGATGACGAGCGGCCGGTGGAGGTGGCAGAGGTTGGCGAATGAATGCAGCGCCCTGCCCCCTTCATCGCGCTCCAGGTAGGGAAGGCTGTCCAGGTCTCCCCCGAAGTGGTCATCCAGATCCTCGTGGTCCTCATAGACCTTGCGGCCTTCCGTCTCCTCCACGCGCAAGGCGGCAATGGTGGAGATGACCAGGCACACCTTGGTGCCGAGATCGGCCGGACGAATCTGGGTAAAGTCGGTGATATCGAACACCGCAACCTGACCCTTGAAAGCGGCATCAAGCTGCTTGCGGTTCTGGAAAGCCTCCAGGGTCTGGGTCTTGATTTGCTTGGTGGGCACCAGCCACAGAACCAGCGGATAGGTCTTGTCAAGGAACCCGCGGGCCGCATGGATGATGTCCGCGCCCATGATGGTCTTGCCACCACCAGTAGGAATACGAAGGCAGGCATAGGGGACATCCGGAAGGCCCGACATGGGCTTGTAGACCGGATCCAGACCCTTATCGACCGTCCGGGTGAAGGCATCGGCAGGCCCGGCGACCTGAGCTTCATCCAGGAACTGGCGCAGGGTCTCAATGGACCGGGACTGGTAGAGCTTGAGTTGCAGTGCCATCAGCGGGCCATCAAGTCGTAAGGAGTCTGGCGGAACGTAATTTCGTGTTCTTCAAGGAGCTCATCGGGGAGCAGGCAAGCCTCACCGTAGATGACCTTGGGGCCATCGAACTTGGGAAGCTTGCGCAGCATGGTCCGGGAAAGGACGTTGCCCCCGGTAGCGGACAGGTCCCCCATGATTCCGTTGTAGAGCAGGAAGTAGCCGATCCCCCGATGCTCCCCCAGGAACACCTTTTTCTCCGCCCTGGTGGCGCGTGGGGTCCGGGTTTCGGCGAACCATACGTGGGCTGCCAGGTGCTCGAACTTGATGCCCTCACGAACCTGTCCGTTCTCATCAAAGATCGCCGGTCCAAGCTTCATGAACTGGAAGCCACCCCCGCCTTTCCACTTCACGTCCTTGGAGATGCCGCCCTGTTCGCCATCCGCTACGGCGACAAGTCGGGGGCGGCAAAGGGTGCGGGCTTGCTCTCCCATCTCGATGCCTACCCAGCGGCGCCCCATCTTGTGTGCCGTCGCGGCCGTAGTGCCCGAACCCAGGAAGCTGTCGAGCACCAGATCACCAGGGCTGGTCGCAATGTCCAGGATGTGCCGGATCAGGCCTTCCGGCTTGGGAGTCGTGAAGGTCGTTTCCTCACCGAAGATCGCCTTCACCTCCGCCTTGGCGGTGCGGTTCGACCCCACCAGACCGTGTGGGAATATCGTCTCGGGAGGCCTGCCCTTACTGGTGTCCGCATAAATACGGTAGTTAGCGCTCCAGCCCTTCCTCCCCTCGACCCACTCGATGCGGTGCCTCTCCTTCTCCACCTTGTCCGGCCCCCAGCGCCAGCGGCCATCACTGCCATCGGGCTTCTTGGGCCACACATCGGTGCCGTCGGGAGCCGTGAGCTTGAAATACATGCTCGGCCTGGCTTCGCGGGTGTCTTCACCGCTCCCCATCGCCCGCAAGGGCTTGGTGTAATAGCGCCTCCCCTCATCATCAACTTGCTTGTAGTGCTTCAGCCCGTCAGGGTCATGGACACGGTGAAGCGTCAGGTGGTCAATGTCTCGGGCGTAGACGAACAGGTGGTCATGCCGAGACGAGAACAGGGTGGAGTCCATTTTTGGGCTATCGGACTTCTCCCAGATAGCATTGGCCACGAAGTTCTTTCGCCCCATCACCTCGTCTGCGATCACCTTGAAGTAGTGGGCTTCCCGATCATCAAGCGTTACCCAGAGTGAGCCATCCAGGGCCAGCAAGTCACGGAGCAGCTCCATGCGCGGATACATCATCGACAACCACTGGGTGTGTTCCAGGTTGTCGTCGTAGTGCTCGAACGCGGACTTGGTGTTGTAGGGCGGATCGATGAAGATGCATTTCACCGCGCCCCCGTAATAGGGCTGAAGCGCCTTCAGGGCCTCCAGGTTGTCGCCCTCAATGAGGAGGTTGCCGGCGTCTTCCTCGCCGTAGTGAAGGTTGGCGACGGGCTCTAGCAGCCGATACGGCGCCAGGGCCGCCCGCGTAAGGTCCTCTTCCCGGTCGCTCCAGGTCAACAAAGGCATAGTTGTCCCCTGCCGTGCCCATGCATGGCTTTACAGTCACATTCTATCCATCCTTGTCGCACCCAGTTAGTCCCGTCCAACCCTTCTCCGATCGAGCAGGGAATCTCAGTGTTGTCACTGAGCTGACTATCAGCCGGAAACAAGAACTTCACCTCAACCAGCATCCCGGATCATTCTAGGAGATGATTCGCTAATGAAGCGCTCAGTGAGATTGGCCAATCCAGGACCGCTTTCCAGGCGGGAGTGAACCTCATCACCTGACTCCGCGCCCAACTGATCATCAATCCATTTTCCGACCAGTAGCTCTGGGGTTGGGTTAGCCGCTGCAGCTGTTGCCGGATCACGGATCGATTCAGCAGCCGTGATCAGGTGCATGATGCCAAGCAGTGCGCGTCCCGGGGCACCGCCGAATGGCTTATCTGCGGCTAAGTGTTGATCGAAACAGTCAGTCGTCAGTCCAATGATAGCTGCCATTGCAGGACGCGAAAGACGAAGGGCACCCATTAGCCGCATGACCTGGTTGGCGGGAACACCTTCTTCCAACACCAATCCGTGCTCTGAAGTGCTTGGATCCTGAACCTGCTCCCGATACTCCTGCAGCAACCCTCGTTGATGGCGAGCCGCCTTTCTCCGTCCTTTCAGAACGACGGACTTCGGCACTGGGTGCGACTCAGAACACTTGTGGGTCATCGCCATTGGGAGCCTCCTAGCTCGATGCCTCTTAATCCAGAGTACGTCTCGCATAGGCATCTGGACAAGCCCAATTTGAACACTGCAACCACTACACAAAGGAACGGTCGGAAAAGCTGATGTACTGAACAAACAAGTTGCTCAAGCCCTGCGTATGCAGGGAGCACGACGACGCAACCGGGGCGGTGTTCATCCTGTTTCTTCAAGCCCTGCGTACGCAGGGAGCACATGGGTTCCTGGTAGGAGATCCGTCCACCCTGCCTCCAAGCCCTGCGTGCGCAGGGAGCATACCGAATCCCAGACACTCGCGTGCTGCCCCAACCTTCAAGCCCTGCGTACGCAGGGAACGCGAGATCCGACCGGTCGACCTCACCGAATATCTCCTTCAAGCCCTGCGTACGCAGGGAGCACGCGCGCCTCGCGAGCGGCGGTGATTCGATCGCCTTCAAGCCCTGCGTACGCAGGGATCACAACTGTGCGCGTCAGCTGGCTAGGCTTGGTCTTCCTTCAAGCCCTGCCTGTGCAGGGAACATGCCTAGAGGAGCACTGGCGTCACTCACTCCATCCTTCAAGCCCTGCGTACGCAGGGAGCACGACGAGCAGTAGCGCCGAGCAGACCGCGAGTTCCTTCAAGCCCTGCGTACGCAGGGAGCACCTGTAGTTGTCGACCGAGATGCGAAGGCCACGCCTTCAAACCCTGCGTGCGCAGGGATCACGTGCCAACGTGGCCCTATCTGCTTGAGGCAACCCTTCAAGCCCTGCATGCGCAGGGAGCACTGGGAAGCACTGAGCAAGAGGAAAGTAATCCACCTTTCAAGCCCTGCATGCGCAGGGAACACCCTCTGCGCTGACGGATCCCACCGACACTCCACCTTCAAGCCCTGCTGCGCAGGGAACACGATCGCCAGCCAGTGGCCCAGGTGTTCGGGATCCTTCAAGCTCTGCGTGCGCAGGGAGCATTCGAGGCAAAATCCTACGAGCTGGTTGATCAGCTTCCAAGCCCTGCGTACGCAGGGAGCACATCACGTCCTCGCACGAGCCAAGAGCAACGTCCTTCAAACCCTGCATGCGCAGGGAACACGAGAGAACCGGGCTGTCCCGATCGACGATCTACTTTCAAGCCCTGCGTACGCAGGGAGCACGGCCAGCAACATCAATTCGATCTCGCTGCAATACCTTCAAGCCCTGCGTGCGCAGGGAACACCTCCCGTCTTGGTCACACTCCTTGCATGGAGCCCTTCAAGCCCTGCGTGCGCAGGGAGTACACTGCTGCGGGTCCGTCGCTCGCACGGTACGTCCTTCAAGCCCTGCATGCGCAGGGAGCACGAGCTGGCGATTCCGGGTGCGGCGAGTCTCTGCTTCAAGCCCTGCCTGTGCAGGGAACATGCCTAGAGGAGCACTGGCGTCACTCAC
>ERZ1032699.7-NODE-7-length-11132-cov-3.924528_pt1 | contig 11132 bp, 10 predicted proteins | sample MGYA00517095_ERZ1032699 | MGnify/ENA primary metagenome ERZ1032699 (study PRJEB33719, sample SAMN04262507) | wastewater metagenome | biome: rural village; feature: composting latrine chamber; material: composting feces with ash | place: El Salvador | collected... | reverse complement strand
CACGCGAACTTGAGGGCCTCGCGCTTGATCCGGGCCTCCTCTTTGGGAGACGCCAGGCGGGCCTGGGGGAGCGCTCCGAGCTCCACCAGCTTCTTGCGCATCTGCAGGCCCACCGAGTGGAAAGTGCGGGCTTTGGGAGCGCGGTCGGGCAGGCGCTCGCGCAGCTTCCGGTCCATCGACACCTGCGCGGACTTGTTGTACTGGATCACGAGGATCCCATCGGGGTTCATTCCATCGTCGACGGCGCCGGCGACAAGCTCCACCATCGTGGTGGACTTGCCTGATCCGGCGACCGCGCTGACGAGCGCATGTCCGGTACGGTGCTTGATCACGCGCTGCTGCTCGGGCGTGAATTGGAGTTCTTTCGCTGCCATGGGATGGTTCTACCCCAAATCGCGGGGCTCAAGAACTGGACAAACATATTCAGCGTCAATGTCCAGTTGTCGGGTATCGGGCACCTCATTACGGTGAAGACACCCTCCTGCGAGATCACTCAATGCGCGTCGCAATTCTCAGTGTGTTCCTGGCTCTGTCAGGATTGATCAGTTCTTCTGTGGCCTCGGATCTGGACGGCCTTTACGACGTGGGCGAATACTCCGTGCTTGATGCCCGCCAGGCGTTCAAGGTGACCGTTGGCCAGGCTCAAGATGGCGAGATGCAAATCCGGGTCGCGATCGCGCCGGGATACTACCTCTATCGGGACAAGATCCGGGTTTACGCAGAGGGTGGGACGGTGGGGCCGCTCAAAATGCCACCCGCACGGACCCTTGACACCCCGGGGTTCGGGGCTGAAGCCGTCTATGAAGGCAATGTCGTCCTGCCACTGCAGCAGCTTGAGATTCCCCGTGGTGGCGAAGCCGTCCTTCATGTGCGTACACAGGGCTGCCACGTCCAGGCGGGGGTCTGCTATCCCCCGCTCACCCAGAAGTTCAAGGTGAGGCATAGCCACATCCTGCGCAGCCCGGGTGCATGAAAAAAGCCCCGCTGGAGATCGTGGCCTTGGGGGGCGACGATTCCAGACGGGGCTTGGATGAAGTGTAACTATTTTGCCGCGAGTTCGCGGTCCTTCTTGATCGCTACGCTGCTTCCACGAGGCAGGCTTTCGCCGTGGTGCTCGAGGATGCGGCTGAGCTGCCTTTGCCACTGGTAGAACAGGTGGTTTTCGCGAATTGCCTTCAACCCCCAGTTCGCCAGCATGTCGTTCCAGTCAACCGACTTCTGGTCTTCCGGAATGTCGACAGGCGGCAGCATGGCCACAGCGCTGATGCCTCGGTCCCTGAGAGCCATCACAAGCTCTGCGGCTGCTTCCTGTCCACCATCAGAGCGGTCCTTGTCCGCCCAAACCGTGACGGCCTTGACGCACTCGGGAAGCTCGATCATCCGAAGGAGATCCTTCGTCAGAGTCGCCCATGTGGGCTGATAGCCGGTGAACAGTCGAGCAGCCAGCGCTGTTTCAATGCCTTCAGCCAGGTTCAAGTGGACCCCTGGTGGATCAAGCTGAAGAGCACCGCCGGACGCTGAAAGATCGTTCGGTACAGCGTGAAGCTTCCTTGGCTTGTCGACAGGTGCCTTCTCACCAAGAGCGCTGATCCAGGTCCGGTGCAATGTCCGTGAGTCTCCACGAACGCCTCGAACCATTGCGATCAATGCCGGGAAGTCCCCGACGTGATTGAACTCGTCGTCATAGTACGGAACCGCGGGATGGAACCCGAGATCCTGCACGCCTTCCATGTCCTGCCACACGTGACGCCGTTTGAACCACAGGCGGGCCGGGCGTGCATCAGGGATGGTGACGGGAATGACTTCATTCCAGAGTTTGATGATTTGCTTCTTTGTTTTGGTTGCCGCGGCCTTCTTTTTCTCCAGCTCGGCCTTGGAAGGGCCTTTGGGCTTCGGCGGTGGCTTGTAATCGACACTGTCAAACCGTGTCCTGCCACCGAGTGCATCAAGCAGCATGTCCCTTGCCGTCTTGAAGTCACAACCCCTGACGCGCTGGATCAAGTCCAAACCGCTGTTGACCGGGTTCTTGCTGGTACAGGTGCAGATTACGGCACCGGTGTCCACGAACCTTGAGTCCCTGGTTTCCTTGCATCGCATGTCATCTTTGCCGCCGTGTCCGGGCAAAATGCAATCAACATGCAACTTCGGATTAGCTCTCCAGGCCTCAACTGCATCGGCCATTTCGGGCAGGGCTATGGGCAAGTACTTGTCCCAATGACCCCTCACCTGATCGAGCAACTTCCGTGTCAGCTCTTTTTCCTCTTCATAGCTAAGTCCAGCCATGTGAGCCTCCATCGTAGGTGAGTCGTCAAGCATTATTGACTCGGGTTGAAGAACGATCGAATTGCGATGAAAAGCTCCATCCAGAGGCCCGTACAAGCGCCTACTGGATGGTGAAGGTCAGGCAGCCAACTGCCCGAACACCTTTTCACGAACCATGGTCGACAGTTTCTCCGGAAACTCCTGGAGGTCGTCAATGGTCTGCCAGCGTTCGAACAGGTCTCGATACTGCGGAGTCAAGATGCCGACTCCATAGATTTCGACGCCCTGTCCCTTGGCAACCGCAAGTGCTGTCGCGGTCGATTCAAAGTCATCGGGTGCGCCGTCCGTGAGGACGATCATGATCTGGCGTGCCTTACCGCTTTGCATCAGCAGTCTGGTGCCAACCTGTACAGCTGAGGTCATCGGTGTGGTGCCCCAGGCATTGAGATTGAATCGCGACTGGACTCTCCTGGGTGACTCGTTCGGCCGAAGCACGATCGAGTTCCCTGGGAAGGTCATGGCCGTGAAGCTGAGGCCATCGATTCCACTCATTGCCAGCGCGGTGGCGAACAGTGCTTGGGATGCCACCTCGACTTTCTGACCTGCCATCGATCCGGAAACGTCCTGAAGGACGAGTACGGCGGTGTCCACCTCATAGCCGTCGTCACTGACCTCGAAAACCCGGGGGTCTCCGCTGACAATGCGACTGAGGTGACGGCCCGAAAGCTTGCGGCCCTTGTTGCTGGCCCGCTTGCCGGGGTTGGTGAGCGCATCCAGCTGCGACATGAGCTTGCGACGCAGTGGAGAAGCAACCGAAGCACCTGGCACAAGATCGTGCGACGCATTGGCCCTGAGGGGCTGGTGCGACTTGTCAAGGTCATCGACAAGTTCCGATGCCGCCAAGTCGTAGCTTGGCTGGTTCTGCTTTTCACCGACCAGTTGCTCAAGCTGCTCTCGGGCCTTTTCATGGATGCCACCGTTGGCGGATCCCATGTCAGGGTCGTCGAGCAGGTCATCAAGCACCGTTTTTGACCTACCGCTGCCAGAGCCCTGATCTGAGGAGTTCGACCCGGAGCTTGTGCCCGATGTGTCGTCCTGCCCCTGATCCTGGTCACCAGAACCGCCCTGGTTGGATTGATCATCCTGACCGTTGTCCTGGCCGCTCTGATCACCCGTCCCGCTTTGGTCCTGTGCCGTCGGCTGTTGCGAACCGTCATCATCCTGGCCACCACCTCCGTTGCTGGAGGCGCTGTCGTCGGATGCGGACTGATCGTTGCCTTGCTGTGACTGTTCCTGCTGCTTGCGGGCTTCCTCTTGCTCACGCTCAAGGAACCGCATCAGCTCCACGCTCAATGTAAACGCGGCCTGGGTGGAGTCGACGCTTCGGAACGTCCCGATGACTGGCGCCAGACGGACGAGAAAGCCTTTTGGAAACAGCTCCTCAACCGCTTTCTTGGCCGAAGGGTAAAGCTCCTTGGCCACAGGCTCGTCCCGGAACTCGGCATAAAGCCGGTACATGATGTATCCAGTGAATGCTGCTACCGGACCGTCATCGGTCTTGACCTCCTGCATGTCACCGCGTTTGCGGATGACAACAGCGAGGGCGTTGAGGTACCGCCTTGCCGCAGGGAAGCGCCTGATGTGCAGGTTCTCCTGGCGAACATCCTCGATGACGTTGAGAAGGAACTGGTGCAGTTTGTTCCCGTTGCACTGCTCCATGAAGCCGAGCGACGTGTCGTTGATGTGCCCCACTTCATGGTGGATCAGACCGTAGAGCAATGCAGCGATCTCCACGTACTGTTCCACATCGTTCTCATCGGTCGGAAGCGGCACTCGCGGCAGCGTCACATGAGACTTCATGTCCGTATAGCCGGTCGTTGCAGAAGCGCTCGTGATGACACGAATCTTCTTGTCGCTCCGATCCATCAGAGCCCTGAGGACGATGGGCAGGGAGCCCAAGACAGCGCGCATTTGGGAAACAATGCGGCCTTTCTGGGCGTTCTTGAGGAAAAGGTCATTCAAGTACTGGGAATAGTCCATGGTGAACCTCTTGGATGAAAGAATGAACCGAGAACCCTGCTGGCTGGGTTCTGGTTCTGGTGATGAACTAGAAGTCGTCAGCTCTTCCAGCGATGTCTTGCTGTGAGCTCGCCGGGGACGAAACTGCCGAAGCGGTGGTAGCTGCTTCTTCGGTGTCGTCATCGGAATCCATATCGGCCTGGTCCAGAATCTGGTCCGGGTCCGAAAGGATCAAGCAGACGGTCTTGAGCACGCCCAGGTTGCCCTGAGTGAGCTGGCCGCTTGCGGGCACGATGGCCAGCATGCTGTCGAGCGTCTCAGCCGCAGCGTTCACGCGGTGGTCGAGGAACCCGAATGACTCGAGTTTTCCGACCATGGCGCGAAGCGCATTGGCATGGGCATGCCCGATCCGACGACCGGTGCCGAGGGGCCCTTCCAGCAGCTTCCTGGCGCTCTCCGAGATATCCTTCAGCAGCGAAGGAACCGCGTCGATTGCATTGCCGAATGAACGGCTCAGCGTGCTGTTGGGATCTTCGTCGGGCGGTGCCATGCGATAGGCGCCGATCTTGAAGACGAGCTTGGCCCGGACATCCGCGGCGTCTGGCTTGCTCCGCTCGATGAGGTCACGCCATTCAGGTTCGTTGGCGATGTGCTCCTCGACCGCGTTGGGCAGGTTGGCGATAAAGTCCGGCACCAGGGAATTGAACTCGTCGCCAAAGGCGTTGAGCTGACTGGTGACTTCGCTGACTGCTTCGGCGGGGACCGCGTAGGCGTTGGGGGTGATGCTGAAACCAACGCTGTGCAGGTACCGCTGGACCTTGCTGCGGATCGTGTTGAACGGGGTGAGGAGCTTCAGGTCGATCAGGGTCTTGCGTCCGTCCGAAACCAGCGATCTCGGGGGCAGCTTGTCCTTGATGTCCTTCAGGTCCTCGTCGCGATCAACCTTCACCGTCGCGCTCCAGACGTTGATGATCGGAGTAAAGATCACCAACCGCGTGATCGGACTGTCCTTTACGTTGATGTTCATGATGAACTCCTGTGGATGAAAAAAACCCGCAGGATCAGTGATTCCCAGGGGGAGTCACCTCCCCATTGGGCGGATGAAGTACAGGGAGTCGTCCCTGTGGCGTTTTGAGCACTAGGCTCGAAAAGAGTCTTTTCGATAGCGCCGTCTTGTCAGCGACATTGAAAAGACCCCGGTGTACTGGGGTCAAAGGATCTGGAGGATCCTGGTTAGAAATCGACGGACAAGGAACCTGCGTTCTTGGCTAGAACACCAAAATCAAAGGGGCGGTAACTTGCACCCAGATCATCCAGTGCCGCATTGACCGTGTCGCCAAGATCAGCGCGCCTGGCCATCCCAGCGATCGTCGAAGCGAAAGCAGAGTTGGCGTCCAGAAACTGGTCACTCTCATCGACCATTCGAGGTTTCAGTCGAGTGAAGCAACGCAAGCAAGCGGCTTGTTCATCGGTGAGTTTATTGGACCAAAACGCCACGGAGAGTTCACTATTGTCGCCAATTACCGACAAGTTGAACTCCAGGCCATGGAGAACGAACTGACCTTCGGCCAGCGGATCAAGCTTGATCCCTTCAGCTCCGAGAGCTTTCAGGACCTTGCCCATCCATTCACGATCTTCCTTGGACGTGGGTTCTACGGCCCAGCTGATCCGGTATCGTTTGAGCTCGTCCGACAGTGTGAAGTGATAACCGTCGTTCGCGATCAATTCATCGATGATCTTGCTTTCGATGTTGACACCGGGGTAGGTCTTCGTCTGTGTTCGTCCAGACTTGAACTTGTGTTCCACTTTGATAAGCGGGGTTGATCCGCCATCGACGCTGAACGTGATCGTTTGAGGATCTTGTTCAGACGTCTTGGCGGTGAGCGTGGCCATCACAGTCATGGTGCTCACCCAGCGCTATCGTTGAACGCCACACCGAGGAGCTGCATGACGGCTTCCACCTGGTCAGCCGGAAGGCTGTTGGTGTAGTTGAAGCCCAGGGTGTAGGGCGCGAGATCGATCTGCTTTGACAGCTTGGAGAAGCCGATCATCATCTCACCCCAGAGCTCCAGCCGACGCCGATCCAGTGCAATGTCCAGATAAACGCCGCCGTCATTGCCGGAATTTGCTTTCCGGGTCAGTTCGGCGAACTTGGCCATGCTCTTGATCAGCGGCGGTGTCAGCCCAGGGAAACGCTCAGTGAGGTACGCCTCATCCTGTTCAACCGTCGCATGGGGCATGACGTACACGTAGAAGCGGCTCTCGACAGAGGTGTTCTGGGAGCGGGTCCCGGAACTTCCATCAACGCCACCTTCCGTGAAACGACCATTGCCGGTCATGTGAACCATGAAGCCACGACGGGCATGAACGACATCACCGGATTCGGGCAGGATTGCGCGCCCTTTCTCGATGACTTCGTTCAAGGCGACCAGCTGCGCAGGAGCCAGCAGGTTGCCTTCATGGATGATGATCGGTACGCCCTCTTCCATTGCCCTGAGCATCACGCCAGCTTCCCAGAAAGTGGTACCCCCGGCGACTTCGCGGGTCTGGAGCAGGTCGGATGCCGTCAAGTCCGGCGTTGCGGTGACCGAATAGACCGGAATGCCCCGCTGAGCGTGACGCTGCTCAAGGAACGTGGTCTTGCCGGTGCCAGGTGGGCCGAGCAGGAGGATCCCGCGGCGGGACTCGTACTCTTCCCTGGACCACTCACGATTGATGGCGAATGCCAACAAACGATCGAGGTCCACCTGGTCGAACTTGATGTTCGGGTTGATCTGGATGACACCGGGGTGATCATCCGGGACATCCAGGTACACCACGGTGTTGGCCTTATCGGGCAAACCAGTGACGCCGGCGTCACCGCATGACATCAGCGCCGGCTTGCCGACACGTCCATCATCATTCCAGGCGTTCTTGGCGAACGCGGTGAAATCAGCGGCGAAGGTCGAAACCGAAGCGCCACGAAGAGTGTGCTGTTGCATGACAGGTCTCCAGATGAAAAAAAGGGGACCTGTCCCATGCGGGAAATCAGGTCCCACAGGGGTGATGAAACGAAATGAAATGCGGGTTCCAGGTATCAGCCGAAGCTGAGGGATTCCTGGTTCTCGTCGACTTCCGGGGCGGTCGGGAAGGCTTCGATGCTGATGGCATCATCGCGCTCGTCGATCGGCTCGGGAATCATGTCGGGCGGAATCAGGATCTGAGATCTCGCCTTTTTCGGGTTGAAGCCAAGGGCACGACAACAGTCATTGAAGCTTTTGCTAACGTCCGACGTGCTCAGGACCCAGTCCACAGCGCGTTGGTCACCAGCTTCAGCATCGATGACATTGTTCCGGAGGATCCGGAAGTGGTTGAAGTCCTGCCCATACAGCTCACGAATGGTCGCCAAGATCGCTTCCTCGCTGTTGTCGGGATGAACTCCGACAGCGGCACAGCACTCCTGGAACGAGAACGGCTCGTCGTAGTCACGGCGCGAGATCCACGCCACGATTTCAGCGATCCGTCCCGAGTCACGCGCACCGAATCCTGCGATTTCCTTGGGGATGTACTCCAGCAAGGTGGCGAGGAATTGCTTGTAGCCGTCGGTGGTTGGCTCGAACACACGCGTATCGTTGCCCTCAGTCTCATGACACCGAGCTTTGAGAGCCCTTTTGCGAGTGCCTTTGACTCCCTTCCAGAAGGGGATCTTGTACTGCACCATCTTCTTTTCGCGCTTGGGCTTGGCTTTCTTGCCCACGAACCTACGCCTGATCTTCAGCGTCGAAGGGTCAATGGCAGCACCCGTCAGCAGGTCGATCTGCAGTGTCGGCTCGTTGGTGATGACCAACGTCTCGGCCTCTTTCGACTGACGCTTTTTGATTTCGAAAGAGCTGATCCGATTGCGACGATAGAATCGCTGCATTCGGATCCCGGTGGTGCGTTTCTTGAAGCGTGCCTTTCGCAAGAAAGAGCGCCTCTCCACATGCATCTTCATGGCGGTTGCTCCTGGTTGATGAAAAAGTGACCAGGCAACCCCCAGCCGGGAGTTGAACCCGGTCATGGGTTGATGAAGAAAGCTAGGTGTGCGAGAACCCGGGGAGTTCCGAGATCACGTCGTTGTTGTCGAGCACGATACGCATGCGCTGCCGACGATCCCTGTAGGTGGGGCCAACAGCAATCGCGTACGTGATCTGATCATCATCTTCCTCAAGGAAGATGAATCGGCCATCAGGGGACTGATGACTGAACGGCGTGATGTCGGCCAAGATCCCCATCTGCTGGAGCTTGGCACGTTCGACGCGGAGGAAGCCGTGACTTGGGGTCACAAACTTCACATCCTCTGTCGGATGGTCGTAGATGAATGACATGAATACCTCTCGTTGAGAGTTGGATGAATGACGAAATAACCGTCGTCTACGGTTTTGAGTCTGCAGAGCAGACAAAAAGCGAACGCGACAATGCCGCTGCCCTGAAGCCACGGAATGCGGACTCAGGGCAACGTGCTGAAGTGTTCGGATGAGGCGCCCTATCTGGGCGCGGCGCTGCGTTTGGCCACGCGGCGCTAAAAGTTGAGGGACGGTACCGTCGTCAGCGGGAGCCTGCCTGGCTCAGCATCATAGATATCACAGTCCATGCCCGGTCGCAATCCTGAGGGCCTTTTCGGGGGCTCGGCGGGTTCAAGCGCCCGAAAAGACCCTCAGGATGAGGGTCAAACTATCGATGAAGGGCTACGTCGGCCGATAGCGCTCAAGGCTGGGAGAGTTGCGAAGAACCTCGTTTTCGTCATAGACGTAAGGAATGGCGTCGAGCCATCCCGGAGGGCCTTCACTCATCGCCACCCCTGCAAAAGTGGCCAGGTCCGAGTCTTCTTCGAGATAGACGAACTGCCCGTCTCTGCTCTGGTAGCTGTAGCTCGATATCTTGTCTTCCAGGCCATTCTGGACAAGCTCGGATCGCGCGACACGAAGCCAGCCGTGTCCGCCATCTTGGAAGAAAACCATCTTCTCGGGTTGCTGTGTGAGAAATGACATACTTAGTACCTCTGATGAAGGCGCGGCCCGAGTACTGGCCGGCAGTTGGATCGGCTTTCAGGAACGCACCGTCTTCCTTGCGGCGGCATAGACATCCGCCAGGCCTTGGTTCAGGCGCTCAGGGAAGGCGCGGAGAAGGGTCTCGGCAAACTCGACCTTCGAGCTGACCGATGCGAAGAGCTTGTCATGTGCTGACTTGGCGACCTCGCTGTCTTCATCCACCACTTCGATCAACATCCGCGCCAGGTCTGCGGCACAACTCGCGCCAAACAGCTTGCCTTGCGTACGGGCGTCGACCTTCTTTGTGGGCTTGCTGGTGTGACTGGAATGCGCTTTGTTCATGACGACCTCCAAAGTCACTTTCAGGCGCTATCCGTGAAGCAGGACGGCGATGGTGGGAACTTGAAGTGCGCAGCCGATGTCAAGGCCGCGGAGCCGAAAGCCCGCAGTGCCAGGGTTGAATAACCTCATGATGTTTCTCCGTAGAAAGCGCCCGGTGGGCGATTGATGAATGACGAGAACCGTCGTCGGCGGCTTTTGTCTGCAATGCAGACGAAAAATCGTTGCCCGAGGGCTTTCTTCAACCACGATCGATACGTGACTGAAGAAAGACCTCGATGGTCTGAGAATCTTTCCGGAACGATGAAATGTCCCTAATTACACTGCTTTCTGAGCGAAAGGCTCAACTTATGCCTTCACTCTTAACTCAAGAGGCTAACCGCACTTGCTGCTACCGCATGACGTGCAGGTATCACACCCGTCAAGCCGGATCACAGCGTAGGCGCTGCAGTTGGTGCACAGTCGCCCGGTCGTTGGCTCGGTGGCGACAACCTCTTGCTTCCTGGTGGGCTTGGCGTTGTGGATGGAAACCACAGTGGCAGACCCTCCGATCGGCTCGAAATTGTCATCGAGCAACCCGAGTGCTTTGTAATGGTGAAGAACCAGCGATGCCACATAGGCAATCGTCGATCCATACCACGCGCTCTTGTCGGAGCCGGGAACCTGGCTCATGAAGCCGCGATCATCTTCCACGACGTTCAACAACTGCTTGAACTTGCGTGCGGGCCAACCAACGTCGTTGACGCGCATGTCGTAGGAAAGCGACTTGCACAGGCCGTTGTAGCTGTCAGGAAACGCACCCGCCATCCAGATGCTGATGGGTACAACACGACCGTCATCCAACTCGACCTGTTTGATGGTCACGACGAAATCGTCTCCCGTGGCGGGGTTCTTGACATCCCAACTCCATGAGGGCGCGCCGGCTGCAGTGGTCTTGGGTTCCTTCCTGGACATCAACGCATCAAGCACTGGGGTGTGCTCCATACTTTTGTCCGAAAAGGCCCCGAGCTCTTCACAGCGATGCAGCAAGATCTGTGCTGCGGCGGCGCAATCACTTGCCATCCTCACCAGGACTCCATTCGGCATTTGCATGTCGAACGCTTCACCTGGTGTCTTGCTGATGGCGGTGATCTTTTCCTTGAGAAAGCCCCTGTCGCGACTGCGCATGTCCATGGAAAGCGACTTGCACAGGACGCTCATACCACGAGGCGCCGAGTCTCCCAGGGCCCACACTTCGAACGGGTAGCCGGTTGAGGGGCTGCCGTTGATGTGATGGTTGATCAGCAGGCCGAACTTCTTCTTGATGCTGCCTGTGACCTGATCCTGCTCGACGATCATGTACGTCCGTCCGTCGGTGCCTTCAGCGCTGTAGGGCTGTTTCTCCCACCGCAAACTTTCGGCCAACGGGACAGGGACTTCAGTCAACTTCAGCCGACGTTCGGCCTGGTCAACGTAGCTCACCTGCGTGGACGCACTGCTCTTTGCCTCGGGCGACAAGACGCT
>ERZ1032699.6-NODE-6-length-11135-cov-3.201534_pt1 | contig 11135 bp, 21 predicted proteins | sample MGYA00517095_ERZ1032699 | MGnify/ENA primary metagenome ERZ1032699 (study PRJEB33719, sample SAMN04262507) | wastewater metagenome | biome: rural village; feature: composting latrine chamber; material: composting feces with ash | place: El Salvador | collected... | reverse complement strand
CATCACCACCACCACCACGATCAGGAGCGAAGTACCGCCAAAGTAGAACGACGCATTGAGCTCGGTGCGCATGAACTCCGGCAGCAGACAGACGATGACCAGATAGGTCGCGCCCGCTGCAGTCAGCCGGGTCAGCACCCCGTCCACGTATTCCGCCGTCGCCTTGCCCGGACGGATGCCGGGAATCAGGGCACCGGACTTCTTCAGGTTGTCGGCGGTTTCCTGGCTGTTGAACACCAGCGCCGTGTAGAAGAAGGTGAAGCCCGCGATCAGCCCACCGTAGAGCAGGATGTAGAGCGGCTGGCCCGGGGACAGCGCCTGCGCCGCCCGCTGCAGCCACAGCGCCGAACCCGCCTGGCCGAACCAGGTGGACACGGTAGCCGGGAACATGATGATCGACGATGCGAAGATGGCCGGAATCACACCCGCCATGTTCAGCTTCAGCGGCAGGAACGAGCTCTGGTTCTGGTAGGCGTTGCGGCCGCCCTGACGACGGGCGTAGTTGACCGTGATCCGGCGCTGGCCACGCTCGACGAACACCACAAAGAACGTGAAGGCCACCACGATGACCGCGATCATGATCACCGCGATCGGGCTCATGTCACCGTTGCGCGCCTGCTCCAGCGTGGTGAAGATCGCGCCCGGCAGACCGGCCACGATACCGGCGAAGATGATCAGCGACACCCCGTTGCCGATGCCCCGCTCGGTCACCTGCTCGCCCAGCCACACCAGGAACATGGTGCCCGCGGTGAGCGCCACGATGGCGGTCAGCACGAAACCCAGGCCCGGCGAGTACACCACGTTCAGGCCCGCACCGGCGCCCGAGCTCTGCAGTGCCACGGCGATACCGGCCGACTGGAAGATCGCCAGCGGGATGGCGCCAAGGCGCGACCACTGGGTGATCTTGCGACGGCCGGATTCGCCCTCGCGCTGGATCGCCTTCAGGCTCGGCACGATCTGCACCATCAACTGCATGACGATCGAGGCCGAAATGTAGGGGATCACGTTCAGCGCAAACAGGCTGAAGCGCTCCAGGGCGCCACCGGAGAACATGTTGAACATGTCCACGATGGTGCCCTGCTGCTGTTCCATCAGGCGCAGCATCGCGTCCGGGTTGACGCCCGGCACCGGGATATAGCACCCGATGCGGTACACCAGCAGCGCACCGGCCACGAACAGCAGACGCTGCCGCAGCTCGGTGAACTTGCCCAGGCCTGCGCCCAGGCCACCCATGGCGCCAGCGCTACGCGACATCAGGCTTCCTCAATGCTGCCGCCGGCGGCTTCGATCGCCGCGCGGGCACCGGCCGTGGCCAGCACGCCCTTGAGCACGAGCTTCTTCGTCACGTCGCCCTTCTTCACGATCTTGGCGCGCTTGGCGGTCGCCGGCACCAGCTTCGCGGCACGCAGTGCCTTGAAGTCGATGTCGCCTTCCAGTTTGTCCAGCTCGTACAGGAACACCTCGGCGGTATCACCGGCGATCCGCGAACGGAAGCCGATCTTCGGCAGGCGCTTGCGCAGCGGCATCTGGCCGCCTTCGAAGCCGGCCTTGATCTTGCCCTTGCCCGAACGTGCAAACGTACCCTTGTGGCCGCGGCCGGCGGTCTTGCCCAGGCCCGAACCAATACCGCGGCCGACGCGCACGCGCTCGGTGCGGGCGCCCTCTGCGGGCTTGATGTCATTCAGTCGCATTGTCGATTACTCCTCGACCCGGACCAGGTAATGGACCTTGTTGATCAGGCCCCGCACCTGCGGGCTGTCCTTCAGTTCGCGGACGTCGTTGATCCTGCTCAGTCCCAGCGCACGCACCGACAGGCGGTGACGGCCCTGGGTGCCCTGCAGGCCCTTGACCAGGCGCACCTTGACGGTGCCGCCGGTGGCTTCGTTCTTAGCCATGGAGCAGTTCCTCCACCTTCTTGCCGCGCTTGGCCGCGATCTTGCCGGGCGAATGCATGGACTGCAGGCCCTTGATCGTGGCGCGCACCAGGTTGATCGGATTGCGCGAGCCGACCGCCTTGGCCAGCACGTCCTTCACACCCACCGCCTCGAGCACGGCGCGCATGGCACCGCCAGCGATTACGCCGGTACCTTCGGAGGCCGGCTGCATGAACACGCGGGCGGCGCCGTGGTTGGCGTTGACCGTGTGCCACAGGGTGGAACCGTTGAGCTCGATGGTGCTCATGCCCTTGCGGGCGGCTTCCATCGACTTCTGGATGGCCAGCGGCACTTCGCGGGCCTTGCCGTAGCCGAAGCCGATCCGGCCTTCGCCATCGCCGACCACGGTCAGCGCGGTGAAGGTGAACTGGCGACCGCCCTTGACGGTCTTGGCCACGCGGTTGACGGTGATCAGCTTTTCGATCATGCCGTCATCGATTTCCTCGCGATCGCGACGATTACGGTCGCGGCCGCGCGGGGAGCGCTCTTCTGCCATCTTTCTTTGCCTTTGTCAGTATCGGGAATGTACGGCTCGTGCCGCTTGTTGTTGGGTGCTGGTGCTGTGTTCCGTTTTGCCGCACAGAAGGCGACTGACGTCCGGTGCATATCCGCACCGGCGGAGGGTCAAGGCCCGGACCACGCTGGATGCAGCGCTGTTCCGGTAGCGCCCTGCCCCGGCCGGTGGCCGGGACGGGAAGTCGCGAACCCGCGATAATACGCCAATGAAGTCTGTCGTGACAGACCCCAACCGGCAGGAGATGCCTCCTGCCGGCGGTTTTCCTGAATCAGAACTGCAGGCCGCCCTCGCGGGCCGCGTCTGCCAGGGCCTTGACGCGGCCGTGGTAGCGGTAACCCGAGCGGTCGAACGCAACCTTCTCGATGCCGGCAGCCTTCGCCTTTTCGGCGATGGCCTTGCCCACCCTGGTGGCGGCTTCGATGTTGTTCAGGGTCTTCAGGCCGTCACGCACGTCGGCCTGGGTGGTGTTGGCGGCTGCCAGCACCTTCGAGCCGTCGGCGGTGAACACCTGGGCGTACAGGTGCTGGCCGGTGCGCAGCACCGAAAGGCGCGGCACCTCAAGTTCGCGGATGCGGGCGCGCGTGGAACGGGCGCGACGCAGGCGGGCTTTTTTCTTGTCCATAGCTGTGTCTTCTCAGTGGGAAGCGGATCGGCGCGGAGGTTGTCCGCTTAGGCCTTCTTGGCTTCCTTGCGGATGATTTGCTCACCGGCGTACTTCACGCCCTTGCCCTTGTAGGGCTCCGGCGGACGGTATCCACGGATCTTCGCGGCAACCTGGCCCACCTGCTGCTTGTCAGCACCGGCCACCAGCACTTCGGTCTGGGTCGGGGTGGTGATGGTGATGCCTTCCGGGATCGGGAACAGCACCGGGTGCGAAAAGCCCAGGGTCAGGTTCAGTTCCTTGCCCTGCACAGCGGCACGGTAGCCCACGCCGACCAGCTCGAGCTTGCGCTCGAAACCTTCCGACACGCCGTGCACCATGTTGCCCAGGATCGAGCGGATGGTGCCGGTGATGGCCATGTAACCGGGCTCGACCGGAGCAAGAACGATGTTGCCGTCCTCGATCTTGATGTCGATGCCTTCCGGACGGGCTACGGACAGGGCGCCCTTCGGGCCCTTCACGCTGAGCAAGTCGTCCTGGATGTTCAGGTCAACGCCCTTGGGCAGGGGAATCGGCTTCTTGGCAATACGGGACATTCTGGTTTCTCCGTCAGGCCACGAAGCACAGGACTTCACCGCCGACGCCCTGCTGGCGCGCCTGCGCATCGGTCATGATGCCCCTGGAGGTGGAAATAATGGCGATGCCCAGGCCGTTGAGCACCTTCGGCAGGTCGTCCTTGCCGCGGTACTGGCGCAGGCCGGACCGCGAGAAGCGCTGCATCTGCTCGATGACCGGACGGCCTTCGTAGTACTTGAGTTCGATCTCGATATCGGCCTTCGGGCCGGTCTCGATCACGCGCCAATCGGTGATGTAGCCTTCGTCCTTGAGGACTTTGGCAATGGCAGCCTTCACTTTGGATGAGGGCATCTTCACCGTCGGCTTGCCAACCGCTGCCGCATTGCGCATGCGGGTCAGCATGTCGGCGATTGGATCAGTCATGCTCATATCAGTTTACCTGCATCGATATCCGTAAGGATTTTTTGGGTTTACCAGGACGCCTTGCGCAGACCCGGTACGTCGCCACGCATGGTGGCCTCGCGCAGCTTGTTACGGCCCAGGCCGAACTTGCTGTACACCGAACGCGGCCGGCCGGACAGGGCGCAGCGGCTGGTCTGGCGCGACGGGGAAGAATCACGCGGCAGCTTCTGCAGCTTGGCCGCGGCTTCCATCTTCTCGTCGTAGTCGGCGGTCTGGCTGGAGATGATCTTCTTCAGCTCTTCGCGCTTGGCGGCGTACTTCTCCGCCAGCTTGGCCCGCTTGACTTCGCGGTTGACCATTGATTTCTTTGCCATAGTTGACTCTCTTCCTCAGCGGAACGGGAAGCGGAAGGCCTCGAGCAGGGCCTTGGCCTCCTCGTTGGTCTTCGCAGTGGTGGTGATGGCGATATCCATGCCGCGGACCGCGTCAACCTGGTCGAAGTCGATCTCCGGGAAGATGATCTGCTCCTTCACGCCCATGTTGAAGTTGCCGCGCCCGTCGAGCGAACGCGCCGACACACCGCGGAAGTCGCGAACGCGCGGCAGCGACACGTTGATCAGGCGGTCGAGGAACTCGTACATCCGCTGGCGACGCAGGGTCACCTTGCAGCCGATCGGCCAGCCGTCACGGATCTTGAACGAGGCAACCGACACGCGCGACTTGGTGATCATCGGCTTCTGGCCGGACACGCGGGCCATGTCGGCGGTGGCGTTTTCCAGCACCTTCTTGTTGGTGGCAGCCTCGCCCACGCCCATGTTGAGCGTGATTTTGGACACCTTCGGCACCTGCATCGGATTGGTGTAGCCGAACTGCTTCATCAGCTTCGGCACCACTTCTTCCTGGTAGAACTTTTCCAGACGGCTCATTTCTTCATTCCTCAAGCGTCGAGCGCTTCACCACTGGAGCGGAACACCCGGATCCGGCGTCCATCCTCCAGCACCTTGATACCGATGCGCTCGCCCTTGCCGGTGGCAGGATTGAACGGCATCACGTTGGACACGTGGATCGGCGCTTCGCGCTCGATGATCCCGCCCGGCTGCCCGGCCTGCGGGTTGGGCTTGGTGTGGCGCTTGACGATATTGACGTTGGAAACGATCACACGATCGCCGTCCACGCGCACCACATCGCCGCGCTTGCCCTTGTCCTTGCCGGCGACCACGATGACCTGGTCGCCCTTCTTGATACGGTTGATAGCCATTATTCCTGTCCTCCGCTCACAGCACTTCGGGTGCGAGCGAGACGATCTTCATGAACTTCTCGGAACGCAGTTCGCGCGTGACCGGCCCGAAGATACGGGTGCCGATCGGCTCGTGCTTGGCGTTCAACAGCACCGCTGCGTTGCCGTCGAAACGGATCAGCGAGCCATCGGCACGGCGCACGCCCTTGCGGGTACGCACGACTACGGCGTTGTACACCTCGCCCTTCTTGACGCGACCACGGGGGATGGCGTCCTTGACCGACACCTTGATGATGTCGCCGATCGCGGCGTAGCGGCGCTTGGAGCCGCCGAGCACCTTGATGCACATCACTTCCTTGGCGCCGGAGTTGTCGGCCACGTCGAGGCGGCTTTCGGTCTGGATCATGTCAGCGCTCCTTCTTACTCGGCCGCGCGCGAGACGATCTCGACCACGCGCCAGTTCTTGGTCTTGGACATCGGCGCGATCTCCACCACGCGGACGGTATCGCCCTCGTTGCAGGAGTTGTCTGCGTCGTGGGCGTGCAGCTTGGTCGAGCGGCGGATGTACTTGCCGTACAGCGCGTGCTTGACCTGGCGCTCGACCAGCACGGTCACGGTCTTGTCCATCTTGTTGCTGACCACGCGGCCTTCAACCGTGCGCAGCTTTTTCTCGGCCTGCTTCATATCGGTAACGTTCTCGTTCATCGTCGGCCTTCCTTACTTCTGCGAGCCAGAGTCGATCTGGCCGAGCAGTGTGTTGACGCGCGCGATTTCCCGGCGCACCCGGCGGGCCTCATGGGTCTTGTCCAGCTGGCCGGTGGCCTTCTGCATGCGCAGCGAGAACTGCTCCTTGTGCAGCTCCACCAGGTGGGCCTGCAGGTCCTCAGCCGACTTCTCGCGCAGTTCGTTGATGGTTGCCATATCAGCGCACCGTCCGGGTCACGAATTGGGTGGTGACCGAAAGCTTGGCAGCGGCCAGGCGGAACGCCTCGCGCGCGGTTGCCTCGTCAACGCCTTCGATCTCGTAGATCATGCGGCCGGGCTGGATCTGGGCGACCCAGTACTCCACGTTGCCCTTGCCCGAGCCCATGCGCACTTCGATCGGCTTCTTGGTGATCGGCTTGTCCGGGAACACGCGGATCCACATCTTGCCGCCGCGCTTCACGTGACGGCTGATCGAACGACGGCCGGCTTCGATCTGGCGGGCGGTGATCTGCCCGGTCTGGGTGGCCTTGAGGCCGAACTCGCCGAAGCTCACGAGGTTGCCGTTCCAGGACAGGCCCTCGTTACGGCCCTTGTGCGTCTTGCGGTATTTGGTTCGCTTGGGTTGCAGCATGATTAGTCCCTCGCCTGGCGATCACGGCGCGGACCGCGCGGGCGCTCGTTGCGCTCGCCACGATCGCTGCGCGGCGAATCGTCCTGCTTTTCCTGGCCCACCTGGCTGAAATCGAAGATCTCGCCCTTGTAGACCCACACCTTGATGCCGATGATCCCGTAGGTGGTGCTGGCTTCGGCAAAGCCGTAGTCGATGTCCGCACGCAGGGTATGCAGCGGCACGCGACCTTCGCGGTACCACTCCGAGCGGGCGATCTCGGCGCCGTTGAGGCGACCGGCCACGTTCACGCGGATACCCAGTGCACCCAGGCGCATCGCATTGCCCACGGCGCGGCGCATGGCCCGGCGGAACATGATGCGGCGCTCGAGCTGCTGGGCGATCGACTCGGCCACCAGCTGGGCGTCCAGCTCGGGCTTGCGCACTTCGGTGACGTTGATGTGCGCCGGAACGCCCATCATGTCGCTCACTTCCTTGCGCAGACGGTCGATGTCCTCACCGCGCTTGCCGATCACCACGCCCGGACGGGCGGTGTGGATGGTCACGCGGGCGGTCTTGGCCGGGCGCTCGATCAGGATCTTGCTGATACCGGCCTGCGACAGCTTTTTGCGCAGCATCTCGCGGACCTTCAGGTCGGCGGTGAGATAGCCGGCGAATTCCTTCTTGTCGGCGTACCACTTGGAGTTCCAGTCTTTGGAGACTCCCAGGCGAATGCCGGTCGGATGAACCTTATTACCCATGATTACTTGCCCTTTCCGGTCGCGTCGCCCACCACCACGGTGATGTGGCTGGTGCGCTTGAGGATGCGGGTGCCACGGCCCTTGGCGCGCGCCATGAAGCGCTTCAGCGTCGGACCCTCATCCACCATGATCGTGGTGACTGACAGCTCGTCGACGTCGGCACCCAGGTTGTTCTCGGCGTTGGCGATTGCCGACTCCACCACCTTGCGGATCAGGTGGGCGGCCTTCTTGTCCGAGAACTTCAGCAGGCCAACGGCTCGTTCGGCCGAGAGCCCACGCACCTGGTCGGCGACCAGGCGGGCCTTCTGCGGGGAGATGCGCACGGTGCGCAGTACAGCTTTGGCTTCCATCGTCATCTCCTTACCTGGACTTCCGGTCGCCGCCGTGACCCTTGAAGGTGCGGGTCAGGGCGAACTCACCGAGCTTGTGGCCGACCATGTTCTCGTTGATCAGCACCGGGATGTGGTTGCGTCCGTTGTGCACGGCGATCGTGTAACCGACCATTTCCGGCAGGATCATCGAGCGGCGCGACCAGGTCTTGATCGGGCGCTTGGTGGTGCCGGCGGCCTCCACCTTCTTGATGAGGTGGTGGTCGACGAAAGGACCCTTCTTAAGTGAACGTGCCATGATCGATCAGCTCCTGCGGTCGCGCACGATGAACTTCTGGGTGCGCTTGTTGTGACGCGTCTTGTAACCCTTGGTGGGCACGCCCCACGGCGTGACCGGGTGCGGGTTGCCCTGCCCGGCCTTGGCTTCACCACCACCGTGCGGGTGGTCGACCGGGTTCATGGCCGCGCCGCGGACGGTCGGCTTGATACCCAGCCAGCGCTTGGCGCCGGCCTTGCCCAGCTTCTGCAGGTTGTGTTCGACGTTGCCGACTTCACCGATGGTCGCCCGGCACTCGGACGGCACGCGGCGGGTCTCGCCCGAACGCAGGCGCAGGGTGGCGTAGGTGCCTTCTCGGGCCACCAGCTGCACGCCGGCACCAGCGGCACGGGCCATCTGCGCGCCCTTGCCCGGCTTCATCTCGATGCAGTGCACCGTGGAGCCGACCGGGATGTTGCGCAGCGGCAGGCTGTTGCCGACCTTGATCGGGGCATCGGAGCCCGCGATCACCTGGTCGCCGGCCTTCAGGCCCTTGGGGGCGATGATGTAACGACGCTCGCCGTCGACGTAGCACAGCAGGGCGATGTGGGCGGTGCGGTTCGGATCGTATTCGATCCGCTCCACGCGCGCCGGAATGCCTTCCTTGTTGCGCTTGAAGTCGATGATGCGGTAGTGCTGCTTGTGCCCGCCGCCCATGTGGCGCGTGGTGGTGCGGCCGTGGTGGTTGCGACCACCGGTACGGCTCTGCTTTTCCACCAGCGGCGCATAGGGGTCACCCTTGTGCAGCTCGGGCGAAACCACGCGGACCGCGGAGCGGCGACCGGCGGAAGTGGGCTTGAATTTCATCAATGGCATGGGACTGGATCCTGTTTGAGTGGAGTCCTGACTGAATCAGGGCTCCGTCAGACCTTGGCCGTCATCACGTCGATCGACTGGCCTTCGGCCAGTTTCACGTACGCCTTGCGCCAGTCGCCGCGGCGGCCGGTGCGAAAGCGGAAGGACTTGTTCTTGCCCTTCACGTTGACAACGTTCACCGCTTCAACCTTCACGTCGAACAGCTTCTCGACGGCGGTCTTGATGTCGGCCTTGGTCGCATCCTTCGCGACTTCGAACGCGTACTGGTTGGAGACTTCCTGCAGGCGCGCGGTCTTTTCGGACACGCGCGGCGCGCGGATGACTTCGTAGAGCTTCGCCTCGTTCATGCCAGCCACTCCTCGATCTTCTTCACCGCGTCGGTGGTGACCAGCACGGTATCGGCGGACACCAGGGCGACCGGGTCCAGGCCCTGCACGTCGCGCACTTCCACGTAGGGAAGGTTGCGGGCCGACAGGTACAGATTCTCCGACGCCTCTTCGGTCACGATCAGCGGGCGCTTGCCCACTTCCGCTTCCTGCAGCTTGGCAACCAGGCCGCTGCTCTTCGGCACGTCGACGTCAAACGATTCGACCACGCGCAGACGGCCCTGGCGGTTGAGCTCGCTCAGGATCGCGGCGATGGCCGCGCGGTACATCTTGCGGTTGACCTTCTGCTCGAAGCTGCGCGGCTTGGCCGCGAAGGTCACGCCGCCGCCACGGAAGATCGGAGCAGTCAGCGCGCCATGACGTGCACCGCCGCCCTTCTGCTTCTTCGACTTCTTGGTGGTGCCCGCCACTTCCGAGCGCGTCTTCTGCGCCTTGGTGCCGGCACGACCGGCGTTGCGGTAGGCAACAACGACCTGGTGGACCAGGTCTTCGCTGAATTCACGGCCGAACACGGCGTCGGAGACCGACAGCGTCTGGCTGCTGTTGTCGATGGCAAGTTCCATCATGCTGCTCCTTGACCCTTACTGGTGGGACGCACGATCACGTCACCGCCCGGCGCACCCGGAACCGCGCCCTTGACCGCGATCAGGCCGCGCTCTGCGTCAACCCTGACCACCTCCAGGCCCTGCGTGCTCTGCTGCACGGCGCCCATGTGACCGGCCATCTTCTTGCCCGGAAACACACGACCCGGCGACTGGCGCTGACCCAGCGAACCCGGGGCCCGGTGGGAGAGCGAGTTACCGTGGGTGGCATCACCCATGGCGAAGTTCCAGCGCTTCACGGTGCCCTGGAAGCCCTTGCCCTTGGTCACGCCCTGGACGTCGACCTTCTGGCCGACCTGGAAGATGTCGGCCTTGATCTCGCCGCCGACGGACAGATCGCCCAGCTCATCCACGCGCAGTTCCCACAGGCCGCGACCTGCTTCCACCTTGGCCTTGGCCAGGTGGCCGGATTCCGGCTTGTTGATCAGCGAGGCACGCTTGTGCCCTGCGGTGACCTGCACCGCGGTGTAGCCGTCGGCCTCGACGGTCTTCACCTGGGTAATGCGGTTCGGGGTGGCTTCGATCAGGGTCACCGGAATGGACTGGCCATCTTCGGTGAATACCCGGCTCATGCCCGCCTTGCGACCGACGATTCCCAGCGAATATTTCTTCGCAGTCATTTCGTTAGCCTCAGGTCAGCTTGATCTGGACGTCGACGCCGGCCGCGAGCTCGAGCTTCATCAGCGCGTCCACGGTCTTGTCATTGGGGTCGACGATGTCGAGCACGCGCTTGTGCGTGCGGGTTTCATACTGGTCGCGCGCGTCCTTGTTGACGTGCGGCGAGGTCAGGATGGTGTAGCGCTCGATCCTGGTCGGCAGCGGGATGGGCCCGCGCACCTGCGCGCCGGTACGCCGCGCCGTTTCCACGATCTCGCTGGCCGAGCGATCGATCAGTCGATGATCGAAAGCCTTGAGCCGGATCCGGATCTTTTGGTCCGCCATGAGACGAAATTCCTTGGTTGAAAGAGCGTCAGGCCCTGCGGCTGGGTGCGCAGAACCCCGTTAAAATCAATGACTTTCCGAACCTGATGCCGCCAGCCCGGGAGTATCCTTCGAAGAAAACAAAGCGAGCCGGTTACCCGGCCCGCCAGACGGAGAACTGCGAGCGTGACAACGCGCCCCTGCCGTAAATGTCCCGAAGAACTTCGGAACGACCGGGGCCCTGCCACGCGACGATATTCCCTGTCTGGCGAATACGAGGTGCTTCCTGCGCCTCATTTCGCTGTATCACGCACCCGATGGAGCAATGGGTCCGCGAGCAAGCTGATCATTATGAGGGAATCGAAACCGGAGCGCAAGCGCTTTTTTTCAATTCCCTGTTCTGGCCCCCGTGCGCCAGGCAAGGC
>ERZ1032699.5-NODE-5-length-11356-cov-3.403504_pt1 | contig 11356 bp, 8 predicted proteins | sample MGYA00517095_ERZ1032699 | MGnify/ENA primary metagenome ERZ1032699 (study PRJEB33719, sample SAMN04262507) | wastewater metagenome | biome: rural village; feature: composting latrine chamber; material: composting feces with ash | place: El Salvador | collected... | reverse complement strand
ATAGTTCTTTGACTGATTTTCTTCAGGCGTCTTCTTGCAACAGTTCAGAAGTCCACCCAACGCCTTCATGCAATCCAAGCGCTTGCCATCGAAGAACCTGATGTCATCGAAGTTCAGACCCGCAGCGATTTCGCCGAAAGAGTCATACACGCCGTACGGAGCCGCATTGGGATCCTCGGGGAAATTGCGTGGATCAAGCGGCGTGGCGAATGGATCTGCATCCTGCGCGAAGACCGGAGCGGCAAGAAGGGCGAGCAGCAGGGTATGTACGATCTTTCTCATGGGTTGATGATCGGAACCTGCGGATCACCAGGACCCGGGCCTCCGCCTCCAGGGGGGATTGAAGAGCTGTTGATGCGTTTGTAGTCCTTCATCTGGTGCTGGATGATCATCATCCTTGCGGCCGGCTCAAGAACATCCCGGACCACTGTTTCCGGCTGCTCCTCCCGGCAACTACCATCCATGCAAACGGTAGGTATTCCAGACGAGCCCTCGGTGCAGATCGTTTCTTCATGGATCGTCGGATCTGGCACATTGAAGGCGCGTGTGCATTCGTAGAGATAGGAGCGCACGTAGCACCATCCTCCTGCCGACTGCCCACCCTCCGTGCACTCTTCGCGAACAAGAGTGCAGTTCTCGTCTGCCTCCAGTTCGCCACAGGTATCGGGCACATCTGACGGCGGCTGATCAACGCATACTTCAAGGCCATCAGAATTGATGTAGCACTCCTCGCCAACCCACATCGCTTCACAATCAACGCCCAGCTCGGCCTGCATGCAAGCACCACCATCGTCCGGGAATAGGGGTGGCTGCCCTTCGATGTCGGGGCGATAGGGGCCTGTCGCGTCAGGATCCGGCGGGACGTTGTAGCCCATGTTGTCCCAACGGAACTGCAGGTAAACGCCGCAACCAGCACCTTGGGCATACGCCGGGGGCATGATGAAGTCGAAAGTCGCTTTCGCAAGCCGGTAGTGCACCGACTCCTTCGGATAATTGAACATCATCTGAAAGTAGACATCGTGCTGATCGTTCCAGTAGTCGCCGCCACCGCCCCCTCCGGTGTTGCCGCTGCCATTGATCACCGTGACGTTACTGTGGGGATTCCCGGGTGTGGGCTTGCCAGTTACGTTGGCATTGCATACACCCGTACCGACTTTTCCAGTGATCTGCCAGCTGAAATTCTCAACGGCGACCGTTCCCGCGGGGAATAAGGACCCGGGGAATGTGGCGGTTGAGCTGTGCGGCACTCCCGGGAACGCGTTACCGAAGAGCATCGGTGATGTCGTCACCGAGCTAAGCAAGACCATGGTTGGTTCGTCAGCGGGGTCTTCGACCTCGCGTGTACAGGTCCACTCTGCGTCACAGAATTCGTCACTGGTGACCGAGCAGTCGCCTGTTTCAATAACCTCGCACTCGTAGTAGGTGGGACCATTCATGGTCCACGTCAAGCTGACCGTAGGAGGAGACGGCGCGGTAGACCAATCGGTTCGATCAGTGCGGAAAATGGCGCGCCAACCATTCTCTTTGCTGGGCGCTTGCACCTGGGTGATCGTTACCCCAGGAGACTGGGAGGTCACCTCCCAACTGTAGTCGGTAATCGAGTCAACATAGTCGGGAATGATGTCGTCAAGCCGAATTTCCGTATATGCAGACCCATCACCTGTGCAGTTGTTTTCAAGAACCGCATCCAGGCAGGTGGGCGGTGGGCCGTCGCCTTCATACAACGGCCCACGCTCATTGAGCATTTGCTGAGTGACCGTCCCTCCGTCGTGGGTCCCCGGACCATGGGCCAGACAGGTCCACTCAAGCGGGCAGTAACCTCCCTCCTCAGCCCCGTCACAATCGCCTTCTTCGACAACGTCGATCCGGTGCTGCAGCTCGCTGTCCACTTCCCAGTTGAGGGTGATGTTGGGTCTGGGCGGTGAGCCTCCCCCGGCATAGTCGCGCGTCACATCGAATCGCGCGGCCCAGCCATTCCCTGCGTTCGGCGCTTCCAACAGAACCACCGTCAGGGCTGGATCCGGGTTGTTCCACGTCCAGCTGAAGTTGCGAATCGCTGTGGTGCCGGCCGGCAGCAGATCCGAAATCGGGATCGAACTGATCGTGTTACTTGAGCCATTGCAGATTCGGGTGAGAGTGCCCACTACGCAGCTGCTCGAAGCGCCAGGGAAAAGGGGCGCCTGCGTGCCAGCCATCGCTGCAGTAACGCTGATGCCATTTACTGTGAACGGCGCGTTACGTTCACAAGCCCAGACCGCGGGGCACGCCGGGGAACCGGTGTCGCCGCAGCTCCCATCGTCGACCACCGAGATCAATGTCTCCGGATAGCGCGAGTTCCAGGTCATCCGAATTTGCGGTTGAGCTTGCTGCGTGTTGAAATTGCTCCGGGTCGTCCTGAATCGCGCCACCCAGCCATTGGCCAGGGTAGGGGTCTGGATCAGCGTCACCGAAACTCCCGACTGCGGGTTCTGGACAGTGAAACTGAAATTGTCGATCGACGTAGTGCCGGCCGGCATTCTAGAAGCGAGGTTGATCGTGGTATCAGAGGTCGCGTTACCGCTACAGGTAGAGGAGCGTGTAGCGGCGACACAGGCGCCCGGAGCTCCGGGGAAAAGTGCGGGTAGCGCTTGAATGTCCGCTGCGGTCACTGGAATACCGTTGATCGTCGTCGGCGCACTCGCAGTACATGCCCACTCCTGGGGACAATTTGGCGTCCCGCCCTGCGAACAATTACCGGTGGTGTCGGTACCGAAATTCACCGGCGCCGGCCCATTGAAATTCCACTCCAATACGTATTCAGTCTCGGTGCCGGAAATTTCGCACATCTGAGTCATCTGGCCCTGCCGAACCATTTCGACATGGACCATTGTTGACCCGCTCCCCGCGGCAGAGAACTGGATAATTGTTGGAGTCGTATGGCCGTATATGCGCCTGGCGCTGATATGGTGAGCATAGTCCGGGGGCACCGGTACGACGTGCGTTTCGACGCACCCTGAGTTGGGCGGCCCATTTAGGTGGGAGATAACCGGCACCTGACCGCTCCACGGTACCGTCCCCCCACCAGAAGCGGTTCGAACCACCGAACAGCTAGTAGTTGGCCCCTGGTCATCAATAGTCAGCGTGGCGTCATGGCTCGTCGGGGCGACGGCTTCGGTTGTTTCGGGCCAAACGGTGCGGCGGCAGCTTAGGCCCCCAGTCTCTTCCGTGATATCGAGAAGCCCCGTGCGGGACATCTCGAGGTTGTCTCGATACCCAACGACCTCCGAGTCCAGCGAGCAGGCCTGCGCTGAAACGTCCTGGGCAACGTTAAGCTGCGCGGATTTCTCGGCCGCCACAGGGTCGTTGGTTCCTTCACATGTACGCTCTCGCACGCACGCCACGCCGTTCTCATCGCCGGCAGCCAAGACAACCTTCTCACACACCTCTTGGTCGGTAACCGAGACCTCCTTCTCCCCCGGGATGACCGTGCGTGTTGTCTCGCACTGCGGGAAAGTGTCTTCGCCAATCATTCCAACGTGCGCATCCGAGAACGCCTGCTCAGTCGTATCCCAGTTCGTGTCCAGGACCATCTGCCGCCCTTCCTGGTGGGTGTCAGCGGAATCATGGGTGGACTTGTAGGCACTGCCGCGGGCGGTTGACTGCCCTTCCGCGCGTATCTCCTCGTCGACCTCGTCATGGAGCTGGCGCAGGTCCTCCATATCGCCATCAGCTTCAACCGCGGCGGCACGATCCACCCGGTCTGGCTCATCCCGGCCACCGGTGATCTTGTCGGTGTCGTACCACTCGCCAGCAATCCGCACCCGCCCACCTGAGTGCTCTGTTGCGCCTTGCTGGTGCTCCGGCGATTGCGCCTGTGCGTCGTCACCCGCCTGACGCCCGACCAAAGAGCCCAGGTCTTCCATCGCCCGCATTTCGGATTCGGTCAAAGCACGCGGCGTTTGCTGCTGCGCCGTTGCAGAGGCAGCACAAAACAGCGTGAGACAAATTCCGAAAACAAAAGGCTTGTTCAAAGAGATGAAAGATTTCACGGAGCACCATCCCGCTACATGGTTTCTTTTGCCTGGCGAAACATTCTCAGACCTGTTAACTTCACCGGTCAGCTAATTAAAAATAAGCCATCTTCATTAATTACCATAGCGTGACACAACAGTCGTTATAACCCCACCCGAGGTAAATATAATCCTCCTGGCCGGGTAATGTTGACCACTCGCCGCCCCATTCAAAACTCGACGCACCGATCCAGTGATTGCTGCTTCCCGACCCACTTCTTCCCATCCTTGCGTTACTTTTCTCTACGGAGGGAAACGTCATTTGCAGCCGGTATTGTTGCTTTTGCAGGGTGAACGCCATGGTGTCTGCACAAATGGATTTGTTTCCATACGTGCGCCGGTAAATACCAAAGCGGTGTTGTTTCGCCATTGCTCGGGCCGCGAGCAACGAAACTGATCGTGGCATATCGCTATTTGATGTTTCATGCCCAGACATAGGGAAGATGACCCCCCATGAGCCGGCGCAGTAATAGAGCGATCGCATCGGCTTATTCAGAGTGGATGCGACGGCATCGACAGAGCACGCCACGACTGCCCACGGTGCAGCAAAAATCTTTGCCTCCGGCCCCGTCCACAGCGCAAGATCATCGTTGTTCCAGGACGGATCGAATTCCGACATGAAGGCGATATCGATGCCGGTCGAAGTAGCCTTTGAGCACGCGAAATCGGACAGGTACCCGACGAGGTAGTCGACGGGAAATTTGTAGGAGTGAAAGTTGTAGTACGTCGAGACGTTATCGTCGGTGACGTCTCCTGCACCACCCCACCGCCCGATCGGTACGCCGATGCCCAGCCCACCATCTCCGGATCCCCCAGAGCCGAGCTGCAAACCGGCCAAGCTCGGCATGCACCAAGGCTGGCGCACAAACTCCAAGGCATACCGCGGTGACCACCACCCAAGCGTGAACCCAATGGAGGGATAGCCACTGCGACCCGGGCACAAACAAATTGGCGACTTCACCCGGTCATCAGGCAGGTCACTGCTACTGCCCAGCAACGGGATCCCGAAGATCGTGAGGGGGAAGAAGCACTCCCAGCAAGTGCGCATGATCTGTTCGCCGAAGTGCCAGTCTTTCGGACACGTCACTCCCGTGGCACCCTCAATCGCTCCCTGCGCGTGAGCCTTGGGCATGGGAGCCGACCACGCCATCAGGATGGCGATGAAAAAAGCGGCGATGCGCTTTGGACAGGTCATGGGTCAGGCCCCCGCGGCCAGTACCGTGTTCGCGCAATCGACGCACCCCGCCTCCTTCGCAGCAGGCTTGTCGGTGCTGGGTTCCGGGTCGTATCGAGGCGCAATCTCCGCTCGCAGGATTGCAACATCCTTCGGCGCAGTAACCGCCACGCTCACCGCCCGGCCTTCCTTGACGTCGAGGATCGACACTTTGATCTTGCCGTCGATGATGATCTCCTCACCTGGCTTGCGTTTGAGTACCAGTGCCATGACTCACTTCTCCTTGTTCCAGGGGGACTTCCACAATTGCGAACCGGTCTTCCAGGGGCGTGACCAACGTAGGGATGGCCTCGATCCGGAAGGTGGATTGAACCTCTCTCGTCAAGAGGTAGATGGGCCGGCCGATTTCCGCTTCCTGCTGGATATAGCCGGTGAATCCGGAGGCCCGGTCGACATCGGTCGTCATCAAGATCACGTTGCGATCCGGGTATCGCGGAAGGATGGATTTGGCGAATTCCACGTGATAAGGGTCTTGGCTGTTGAAGACCACCAGCACCGGCGCCATGGGCATCTCATCGACCATGGACAGCACCTCGCCGGCCCGGTGGCGGACCACCCCTTCGTGGTCGACCACATCTTCCTGGACCACCATCTGGGCCAGCATTTCGCGCCGCCGTGTTTCCTTGGCGTAGGGCAACCCGATGGTTTCGAGCTCTTCGAAATAGCGCTCTGCGGCCTTGCGTGACTCAGCCTCGTGGTCAAACTCGGACGCACGCTGCTTCATTACTGCAATCAGGTTCTCTTCGACGATCTCGTGGGTCTCTCCGACCACTCCGTAAGACGACTCCAGACCGCGTGCGATCCGGTCATCCAGCCACTGGGGATTTGCAACGCCTTCCACCTTCGCGATCGGATTTCCAAGCGCGTCGAACTTGACGATCGCGGGCACCTGGTTGATCGAGTTCTCTGTGAACGCCGGAGGATTGAGCATCACGCTTGGGACATCTTCCTCATCGTCAGGCGCCCCGATGATCTTCTGCAGGGCGCTGAAGAAGCTCATATGCGTCTGATCAGCTCTGTAGCCAATAAAGGCGAACGCAACATCCTTGCGACCAACTCCATAGGCGAACGCCTGGCGCAGGCCTTCTGCGCCCATTGACTGCGAGACGAATACGATGAAGTAGGGCCCTTCCGGAACAGCCTGCTCCACCTGAATTCCTTGTTCCCTTCCGTATTGATCGATGCTGCCTTGCGCGATTTGCTTGGTCCGATCAACCTGCCGCTCCAGCCATTCGCGGTGCTCATGGGTATAGCGATCGACAGCTTCCTGCTGCTTGAAGAATTCGGCTTCTTCCTCCAGCCCCGGGTTCGCCATGATCTCGGCGCCTTGCCGGGCCGCCTCTTCGATGAAATCCATATTTGATTGGCCCAGCGCCGTCACGTCCCGCCCGCTGGCCTGCTCAGCGGCCGCGGCGGCCGCCTGCTCCTTCGTCTGCTGGGCCGCAGCCTCCGGGACCACCCAGCTCGTTGCAGCCACAAAGACGGTCAGAGCGATAGTGAGCAGCCAGTTCAACCGGACGCCAAAACCGAAGCGGACATTCACATTGGCTTCGTTCTTCACCATAGTGGATACGCCCTTCCAATGAATTGGGCTTCACTCACCAGACCCCAGTAGCGCCCGTCGTACGACCTGGGCAGTGTTCCCAGCATCAAGTACTGCCCTTCCGGGATCGTGTATTCGGTGTAAAGGCTGCTCGTATCCAACCCAGCCTTCTCAATCACCTCAGGATTCAAGGGTCCCCAGGTTTCGTCGTTGATATGCACCCCGTGGGCATCAATGCGCACCACGTCACCGGGAACACCTGCGGCGATCTTCCCCATGTTGGCGTTGTCTGGGAGCATGGGCTCCAGACCGACCGACCGGTACGTGTAGATCTTCCCGCGCTCGATCACGTCCGGCGCTTTCTGGCGAACCAGGAAGTAGCTCTGAGGTAGGCACCTGATCTCTTGGGGAGAAACATTCAGATGCCAGGTCGCCTGCAGCCAGGTAAAGAACAGGACGAAGACGATGGCAACAGCGCATGCGATGTTCAGGAACTGCGTGGCCGAGTATTTGCGCGGCGCTGGCGTGAACATGCGTCTGATCCAGCTGGGTTTGCCGCCCTCATGTTCTGCAATAGAGCTCATGGGCCTTCTCCCACCTCATACTCCGGCGGTGTACCCAGAATCGTTCTTGCATCGATCACGACGTAGCCGGCCTGCACCAGGACATCGACCTCCTCATCCAGTTTGCGGATCAGCTCCTCACCCGCCAGTCCGGCCTCGCCATGCACTCGCATTCGCTCGTTGACTTGGTAGACCACGACGGGCGCTACGTCGCTTGTCGGCGCCGCTGGTGCGAAGAAGATGATCCATACGCCCAAGAGGACTAAGGGCCAGATCAGGATCAACGCGAGCTGGCTCAGGCTCAGGCGTCGACCTGGAAGGACCGACGGTCCCCGCACCTCCGCAGCATTCGCCTTCTCTCGGATAGAGTCAGTGTTGGACATGTCAGTTCAGCCCCCCGATCTCCGAGCGGCCGCGATCGTCAAGAACCCGGTTGATCGCCTCATGGAGCGTCATACCTTGGTCGCGATAGGAGCGAATAGCCGTCTTGTCCTCAGCCTTCGATGAGTACATCAGCACCGAATACGGGGACACGATCAGCCGCCCCACGCCCTTGCCAAACGGCGTGTCCAGGAAGATCTCCGAGTACTGCCCGGTCACTGTTTTGACGGTGGACAGCAGCTTGAAGCCGTTCTCACCCAGAGCCAGCTCTCCGCTTTCACGGGCCCTGTCGATTGACTCGCCCTTCTGCATCAGCAAGTAGCGATGGGCGCTGTTCTCCATGATGGCTACCGCACCCTTGTTGATCGTCAGGTCCATCACCGACTGGGTACAGATGGCCGCGCACCCACCGTGTTTACGCAGCTGCCGGTACCAACCCACGATGAAGTTCATCGTTTCGTCAGCGGCCAAGAGCGCGAACGCTTCATCAATGAGCACCAGCTTCTTCTGGTCAGGCGGTGCAGAGTGCATGCCCTGCTGGATCTGATTCATGATCTGAAGAAGAACGAGCCGTTGCAGGTGCGGGCGGGCTTTGAGCTCCTGCAGCTCCAGCACCACGAACCTGTTGTTCATGTCAATGCTGTTCGGGCGATCGAAGTATTTGCCGTAGTTGCCCTTGGTGGTGAAGGGGTAGAGCTGCTTGCCGATGTCATTCAGGCGCTTGTCCTCTTCACCGAGGAGCGCCGCCTGCATATCGTCGATCAGCATCTCGTGCCCTTTGACGGCCCACACATCCTTGAGGACCCGACGCACCTCAGCCACCTCAAAGTCGTCGAAGCCATCGCGAGGCGCAGCCATCACCTCGATCATGCCGACGATCAGCTCCTCCTCGTCGGCAAAGTTCTTGACGTTGGAAAAGGGGTTGAGCGAGAGCTCGACGTGGTCCGTAAACTCGATGTACTGCCCTTCCAAGGCCTCACAGGTCTGCTTGTACGAGCCACCCTGATCGATGATCCAGACCCGACCGTTCACAGACAGCACGTTCTCGGTCAGGAAGTTCGCGAGGAAGCTCTTGCCGGCGCCCGTTTGGGCCGCAATGATGATGTTGAAGCCCGCGTTCGTATCCCAGGGACTGACAGACATCAGCTGGCCGTCCCGTGCGATGAAGGTCAGCAGCGGAGTACCGGTGCCCCGCCAGGACCCGAATACGGGAAGCATGGGCACGATGTGCTTGGCCATCAGCGTTCGATAGCGCGTCAGCGACATCTTGATGTCTTCACTCGCTCCGAACGGCAGCAGCTGTGAAAACAGCGGGAGGACGAAATACCTGTCCTCGACCATCTGCATCCCCAGTCCGCGGAACATCGAGATCAGGTCGGTGGTGGCCTGGATCGACCGGTCATCCGTCTGACAGATCGTTGCGGCACCGATATACGCGTACAGCGGACGATCGCCGGCATCGATATCGCGAATCGCAATGTCGAGAGAGCGCTTCTTCTTGGCGAAGTCCGGAATGAACCTGGCCAGCTTGCCCTCCGACTGTTGCGTGGTCCACATGTGGTCACGCTGGATGTCGCCACGGCGCCTATCTGAATCTGGAAAAAGGATGTTGACCGTGATCAGAATGGGGTCGCGACTTGCTTTCGTCCCATTCGCGAGGTCAGCAAGGTACGTGAACCCTTGGCCCGGAAACATCTGCTTGGGAAAGCGCTTCGGACTGATCACCCTGATGATCGAACCATCGGCTAGTTCGAGCTTGTCCGGCTTTGAGGTGATCGAGTTGTTGCCGTCGATGATCTGGTTGCAGATCAGCGTCGTGGGATCATGGTCGCCGATAGGATTGGTCCGCCAAACAGCGTCCTTACCCTGGTTGACGATGGTTTCCATGAAGCGGAGGTAGTCATCTGAACTCATCGGCTCAGGTGCGAACTTCATGCCTTGGAGCATGGCAAGAATGTTCTGGCGCAGTTCCCTGAACTCCGCCAGTTTCGCATCGCTTGGCTCAGCTCCTCCTGTAGGGAGCTGAACCGTAATCAGAACCTGGACATCGCGCAGTCTTGCAGGGGCAGAAGATCCGCCAGGGCGTTCGGTCAGGTCACGAAGAAAGCTCACCCGGTGCTCAATGGCAGAGCGCACAGGGCCGGATTCCAGACGGTTGCGCAGGCTCAGGAACCGATGGAAGGTCAGTTCGACGTCTGGAGACGAATAGAGGGTGAATTGCAGAATCGTTCCGGTAGGGAACGGCAGGTTGATCAGTGCCTGCAGAGAGTCGACGACGTTCTGGTCAATATAGGGAAGAGGAGGGGTGACGAATCCCATTCCGATCCGGTCCGGAGCGACGACAAAAAGCCCAAGCTCTTCGTCATATGCTTCAACGACACCGAAGACCCGAGCGAGGGTCTCTTGCTTGTCCGCGTAGTCCATACGTCCTCCATTCCGCACACGGATCCCAGAACCATGGCCCCGCGCGTGCGGGGCCATGGCAATTACAGCGAGCTTTCCGCCATCGCTTAGATGGCGAAGGTGAACACCGCGTCGATGATCTGCGGCGCGTAGGCCAGGGTCAGCGCGAACGCGATGCCCAGGACCACGGCCAGGATCGACTGGCGGATCACGCCCATGCCCATGCCGATCAGGAACGCGGTCACGGCGAGCAGCTTGCCCAGGGTGCCTTCGGTCCAGTCGACGACCATCTCGTACATCGTGTCGAACTCGGTACCGCCGGTACCGGCGGCGGCCGTGCCGGCCACCAGGCCCATCAGCAGGGTGAGCAGGCCGTACTTCTGCATGAACTTCTTCATTGCGACTTCTCCGGAGAGTTGGAATTAGCCACATTCCTCTCCGTACGGCCGGCACTCGGGGTGGCGCTCCCGGGTGCCGTTCTCGCATCTTGCGCCGTCTCTCTCGCCGGAGAACCCAACAGGAGTCGATACCCGTGATCGGTCGCGCTGACATTGCTGCCAACTGACCACCGCCGGGGCTCGATCTCCGTTAGTACATATCCACCCATATTTAGATCGCCAGAATCATCGATCCATGGGTGGACCAGAATCCGCATCACCCGAGCCGGGGTGCGGAACGCTTCGTTGTTCGTTGTGCGCAGTACCGTCTCACCGCCACCGCCCGGAAGAACCACGTTGGGCGAGGTTGATGTGACCGTGGAGGAGACGGCCTGTGGCTGGACAGCCTGCACTGCAGCCTGCGTGGGTACCGGCGACGATACAGCCAGCGTGTCGCCCTTGACCGTCACCGCAGTCGCGACCGGATCGCAGCAGCGATCAGGGGTTGGCACTTCGCTACCCGGCACTGCCACCACCTGCGGGGCGACCTGGGGCGGAGGTGCATAGATCGGCTGCACCGGCTCGGCCTGGCGCGCACGCCGACGGTTGTTGCGCTGACGCGCCCGACGGCCCGTCTCCTCGGGCTCGAGGTAATCAACGTGGTTGGTCGCCTCGTAGACATTCTCGGCGCTCATGCACGTCACGCCCTTTCCGATCGGGCAAGAGAACTTGCCGGTCCGAGCCTCGGACTCAACCGGCAGCACGAAAAGCGTGCCGAGAAGCGCGATTGCGAGGGCTGACTTGAT
>ERZ1032699.4-NODE-4-length-12734-cov-3.473697_pt1 | contig 12734 bp, 14 predicted proteins | sample MGYA00517095_ERZ1032699 | MGnify/ENA primary metagenome ERZ1032699 (study PRJEB33719, sample SAMN04262507) | wastewater metagenome | biome: rural village; feature: composting latrine chamber; material: composting feces with ash | place: El Salvador | collected... | reverse complement strand
CTTCAAGCCCTGCCTGTGCAGGGAACATGCCTAGAGGAGCACTGGCGTCACTCACTCCATCCTTCAAGCCCTGCGTACGCAGGGAGCACGACGAGCAGTAGCGCCGAGCAGACCGCGAGTTCCTTCAAGCCCTGCGTACGCAGGGAGCACCTGTAGTTGTCGACCGAGATGCGAAGGCCACGCCTTCAAACCCTGCGTGCGCAGGGATCACGTGCCAACGTGGCCCTATCTGCTTGAGGCAACCCTTCAAGCCCTGCATGCGCAGGGAGCACTGGGAAGCACTGAGCAAGAGGAAAGTAATCCACCTTTCAAGCCCTGCATGCGCAGGGAACACCCTCTGCGCTGACGGATCCCACCGACACTCCACCTTCAAGCCCTGCTGCGCAGGGAACACGATCGCCAGCCAGTGGCCCAGGTGTTCGGGATCCTTCAAGCTCTGCGTGCGCAGGGAGCATTCGAGGCAAAATCCTACGAGCTGGTTGATCAGCTTCCAAGCCCTGCGTACGCAGGGAGCACATCACGTCCTCGCACGAGCCAAGAGCAACATTCTTCAAGCCCTGCGTACGCAGGGAGCACTCAAGCCTCACTCCGCCAGGTACGCGTTTGCCCCTTCAAGCCCTGCATTCGCAGGGAGCACGGAATCAGGCAGCGTAGAGGCATCATGGCACCCTTTCAATCCCTGCGTGAGCAGGGAGTACAAGCAGACAGTCCAGCGATACGAAGCGGCACAACTTCAAGCCCTGCATACGCAGGGAACACGGTCAATGGCCACCAGGAGCCGCCCCTCCCCCCTTCAAGCCCTGCATGCGCAGGGAACCCCACATCAATAGCTGCTTGAACCGAAGCAACCACCTTCAAGCCCTGCGTACGCAGGGAGCACGAGGACCACCCGGTCCATGCCGAGGCGTTTTTTCTTCAAGCCCTGCGCGTGCAGGGGACACATTCCGAGCAGCGCTGCACAGAGAGCCGCCATCCTTCAAGCCCTGCATACGCAGGGAACACATCAGCAAAATGCCTCTCGTCTGCAATCTGATGCTTCAAACCCTGCTCGCGCAGGGAGCACGGCGGCGCTGTTGGCCATCGCGGGTATTGCCAGCTTTCAAGCCCTGCGTGCGCAGGGGCACGCGTGCAGGGTCCCGCGCTCAAGGAACAGGTGACTGATCCTGTCGCGAAGTGGCACGCTCATCGGTCGATGAATGTCCCCATCGTCCGTTATCGTATGGCCGAGTTGAAGAAGAGCAAGCCTGGAGCTTCAATACTCAAGGCGCAGGAAGCAGCATACCGCAACCAAAACGCTTGGCTCGGCCGATGCCGTTTTGGGCAGCGAGCAAGGCCAAGGCGGTGTTCGTAAAGCGAGCCTTGAAATTGAGTTGGCTCACGGGAATCCGAATCGCATGACGCCGACCGGAATCCCGGTCCAATTTTGAGCCTTGCAGAAGGTCCTGCCCATCTATTTGCAGGCCAGCTGCACGAATCCCGTTTCGCGCCAGGAGATCTTCCGCCATGGCCGTCGCGTCTGCCGGGCCAAGTGCGACCAGACCCCGGTCGGTCTGGCGCGCCGTGGCAAGCAGCACCCGCATTTTGTCCTCCCGAAAGGCACAGACCTTTCCGCGAGTCAGTCGCTCGGAGCGGACCAGAGCAACATTGGGGGACAACATGGCGTAGACAAAATCACGGCCGTGCCGGGCAACGCCACGCATGGCTTCCCAGACCAGCTGGTGTTGCCTGTAGACGTCGCCATCCGTGGCAGGAAGGGCGATGTGGACCTCCCGGCAGTTGGAGGTCACAGCGGCCGCCAGCACACCCTGGCACCTTCACCTTGCCAGTACGGGGGGCGCATGCGCCCATGGACAGGCACGTAATCGGCCACGGGCTCGGGCATATAACGACGCTGCCAAAGCTTCACCGCCCGCGGATCTTCGACCACGTTGAATGCCAGACCGCCTTCATCGTCGTCGCTCTGCTCGCGCAGCGCGACGCGGCCATGGTCCAACCGGGACCGCTTGCCGATGTGGGTGATCAGAGAAAGCAACTCGGTAATCCGTTCCGGGTCGCCAATGCACCAGGCCTGGATCTGGTCGATGTGCTCAATCGTGTACCAAAAAGCATCGTTCTTGAACTGGCCGCGTACGGTGTCGATCGACTTGATCTTCCTGCCCGTGATCTTGCCCTCGACCATCGCCTCTGCCATTGGCTGGGAAGCCGTCTTTGCAGTCATGTAGACGCGCTCAGAGCCGCGGACATTGAGCGGCTGCAGGAGCGATGCCTTCCAGCACCAGTCGTCACCAGCTTCGTGCTTTGCGAAAGGGAGCTCTGTCAGCAGCTCGTCATGGGACGAAAACTGTCGCCCATCGCGTTCGGCTTCCTGCACCACGGCATAGCCGATCAAGCCATCCAGGTGGAGCCCCAGCGCCGGCGGGCACCAGGGCGTCGCGATGGACCAGTCGATCCTCAGGGGCAGCGCATCCATGCTCAGGCCGCCTTCTTCGCTTCCGGCACCTGCGCATATGCTTCCTCCAGCGCCTCGACGGTGAGCTCATCCAGGGCCTTCTCTGCCGCCTCAACGTAGCTGGCCACGTCTTCGCTGAACTCGTAGCTGGTAGCGTGATCGCCGGGGCGGAAAATCGTCGGCGCGACTTCCGTGTTGTCGTCGTAGAGGGCAAGCTGGGCCTCAAACCGACCGAAGCCGCGCGCAGATGCCCCACCAAGCTCGTTACGGTTCGCCCAGTCGCGAACAGCCATGAGCGCCAAGCCCACCTGGGCATCGGTCGCAGACGGCTTCAGGCGCAGGGAGAACTGGAGCGGAGTGCCCGGGAGCATGGCTTCAATGAGAGGGCAGACCATGAGTTCGACGGATCTGCCGGCCGCGGTTTCAGCGTCAACCGCTTCACCACTGGCCTTGGCGGCCTTCTCGGCGGCCTTCTTTTTCGCCTTGGCGTCCCGGCCGCCGCTGACTTCCGCCAGCCAGGCGTCAAGAGTTTCCTGATAATTCTCGATCCGATCCTGACCCTTCCCAGCCATCAGGTCGTCCTTGCCGGTGAGGATGATCTCGGTCGTAAGTGGAATATCGCGAACGTTGCCATCCTCACCGCTGTAGGTAAGTTGGTCGATGTCGATTACACGATCGCGCACTGCAGGATGCAGTAGGTGACTGGTCCAGCTGACAGCCGGCAACAGGGGGCCCATCGTGTAGCGGCTGTGGAGCATGTAGGGCCCACCGCCGAAGAGGCCGGCGAACACGTTGCGCTGACCCTCAACCAGACCGGTAACGGTGGGCTCCAGGCCAATTCCCGAGCGCGATGCAGCGCCGCGGGTGAGGCAGTGGAAAAGTTGCCGCGAGATCGGAGCATCCAGGGCGTCCATCACGCGCTCGGCAGCCATGCGCCGCAGGAGTCCGCGCACGGAGTTTGCAGTGATGAAGGGGACCTTCCTGCGCCGCCCATCGGCGCTGAAAACGTGCGTCTTGATGGTGTCGGAGCGGTTGCCAACGCGGCCATCGGGCGCAGTCTGGTGGGCGTGGGTCGTGAGAGTAAGGGTACCGACGATCTGCAGGGACATGCGGGAATACTCCAAAGAGAGTCGAGGATGCCATGGTGTTGCGATGGTGACTGCACTGTAGTAGCGTTCTCCTTACCCTGTCAACAGGTAAGGCGGTAAGGAATGCAAAAAGTTCTCCTGGCGGCCCTTCCGCCTGCAATCGACTCCAGTCCGGAACGCAGCAGCAGCGAGTGGCGCACGGCCTTCGTTACGGCCGGCATAGGCACTTATGACGACTGGAACAAGATCCGGGTGTCTGCCACCCATCGCCAGGTCTGGATCGTGGCTGGCGAGCCTTCCGCTAACGCCTTTATCGAGGCTCATCTGGACGGGATCGCAGCGACGCTGGCCCATATCTGCAACGGGCCGGTGCCGCTGGAGATCAGTGACCGGGCGATTGGTGTGCGGGCCTGCACAGACAAGCTGTGGGCCTACCGGATCCCCAAGCTGGTCGTGGAAAAGAAGGCCGGCGACTGGTCCGCGCATTTCAAAGCCCTCCTCGATCCCTCTCTGAAGTCCAGCATCGAACGCAAGGTCGAGCGGTCCATCCGGCGTGAGCTCGACACTTGGGGCCGCCTACCGGACGCACTGGACAATGACGCACCCTTCCTGGTGTTGTCCCAGCCGGGTCGTGCCATGCCGATCCCGGCCATCACGTCGCAGCGCAGCGGACATGGGAAGCCAGTGAATGTGCTGACGCGGCTGCAACCGGTCTTCCTCTCCTACTGGCGCCTGGAGGGGCAGATATTTGTCGGCCCTCTTGCATCTCTGGGGTACGGCCGCATCGCACGCAACGAAGCTCCGGAGTTGATCGACAGGGCGACACAAAAAGCCCTCCTGGACATCATCCCCTCACAACCGGCAAGCGAGGCTGCCCTATGATTCGTTCGTCTTCCCAGGTCTACCTCGCTGCCGCCAAGCTTGCTCCGACGGGCTCAGACCTCGTTGATACCGACACCCACTGCACGATGTGCGCAGCACCCATCCTCGCTGGCGAGATGGCCAACAAGGTTGTCAGGTCCACCTTCGGTGACACCTTCAACAACAAGCTCGATTTGCGGGCCATCAGCGGTACCCATGTCTGCGGCGCCTGTCAGACGCTCTGGTCGAAGGATTGGCTGCAGAAGTACAGCAAGTCCTACGCATGCCCGGAGGGGGTATTCAAGCTGGCATCCAACGAAGACCAGGCCGCACTCCTGCTCAACCCTCCCCAGGCACCGTTTGTTGCCATCCTTTCGACACGTCAGCAGCAGCACATGATTTGGCGCACCCCCGTGTCGCTGAGCCCCGAGCTGTTCTTCGTCCGGCTTGACGGGGACATTCTCCAGATCCGCCGCAAGGTGCTGATGGATGCGCTCGCCGCATGGCAGCACACCGTGGAGGTCATGGCCAGCACAGTACTTGAGGGACGTAAACGCCCTCTCAAGGGGCCGCCGGCCTGGATCGATCGCCAGCTTGAATCCTCCAGTACAGGCATGCTGCGTGACGACGTTGAAGCGTTGCTGTTGCAGGTGGGCGATACATGGGCCATCGAGCGCCTCAACGCCCTCTCCATGGGTGAGTGGTGGGCGCTTAACATCATCAACCGCTTTGACCCCCAAAACCCACCACCACGGCGCAACGCGCTTGAACCAGCGGCTACCGAGAGCTAACCCATGCCTTCGCTGAAAATCCGCATCCTGAAGGAGGACCTTGGCTTCTACGGACAACCCTCGTTGCCGAAGGCAGTCCTGTCGTCCATTCTGGATGATGCCGACCGGGCGGTGCCAACCGCACCATCGTCCGGGCTCGCGGCAAACAGTGTGACCATCTGGATTTCCGACAGCCAGAAGGAGAAGCTCGAGGAGCTGCAGAGAATCTACCGCGGCTTCGAAGGCATTGGCCCCTTGGCAACTGCGCTGCTGCATGGGAATGCCGAACGGGAGCGGGAGCTCGACGAGGCTGACGTCCCCGAGAGCCTTCCAGCTCGCGACGCAACCACCCTTGACAAGGTGAATGCTGCACTTGGCAACAAAACCCGCACCGCCCAAGCGCAGCTGTTCGACAGGCTGCACAAAGAATTGTCCGTGGCCACCAGGCATCCTCCGGTGATTGCAGCGGAAGCGGCGACCGGTATCGGAAAAACCCGGGTCTTCCTCGCATCCATGCTGGACTGGACGTACGCGCATCCTGACGCAGCGGCAGTCCTGACGGCCCCCAGCTACAACGTGCTCCTCCAGGCAGTCGCGCTATGGCACCGCCTGCGGGACGTGATGCCGGACATCCCGGACGCGGTGACCCTGCTGGGGCAAAGGGAGTTCGTGAGCGCCGCTGCACTGGAAGGGCTTCTTGCTGATCTTCCAGACGACACCCCGGGCAAGGTCGCGGCCGCGCAGTGGATGGCGGGCAAAGGTGCGGCGGCAGCAGACGACCCGCTGGGCCACTCTTGGCTGGTGCGGAGCCTTCAGGCGGCCTGTGGCGGCGCATGGGAATTCGCCGAACAGGTGTGCTTGGACACCGGCACTCCGGAAAATGATCCTGGCAGACTGGCCTACCAGCAACAGTTCGCGCTGGCCAACGATGTGCCCTGGGTATTCTGTACGCACGCCATGCTGGCAACCGATGTCCGCCGTCGAATCATTCAGGCACGCCGCGGCTACAAGGCGGAATCAGGTGCAACTGCATCGCAGGCAGCGTGGGCTGAGTTCCAGGCGATGGAGGAGCTTGACCGTAAAGGCTCCCAGCTCCACGAAATACAGAACAACTTGCTACGCGACCAGGCCGAGAGTGATGCTGGCAGGTTGCCGGCAATCGGGTTGCTCGTCGTGGACGAAGCCCATCTTCTCGAAGAGAACTTCGCCCGGCTGTTCGCCACGGGCATTTCCATCGCAGGCCTGGTGCGCACCCTGAAAGAACTCCAGCAAGCAGCGCCAAAAAAGATTACCGCTACCGACCTGCAGGAAGTCAAGGATGCCTGGGACTTGCTGCGCCAGATCGGCCGCTCACGTGCCGGCGACCAGCTCCTTGCCGAGAAGCTGCCCGGAACCGTTGAGGCTGCCGCCAAGGTGCGCAGTGTTCTCAAGAGAATTCTGGGCCGGAAATTGCCTGACAACGACGCCAATCGCAGCATGCTCATCAAGCTGCGCGAGGTGTCTCGATCCCTGGAGCTCGCTGCCCAAAGCAACCACCAACGCATCGGCATGACCACCCGGGTGAGCTGGTCTCCCAACGAGCATTGGCCGAGCATCGAGGTCGGGCGCTACGACGTGGGCCCCGAGCTCGACTTCCTGTGGACGGTGATGGTTGAAGACCGTTCGGTGCTGGTATCTGCCACGCTCTACGACGATGTGAGCCTGGTTGGTCTGGAGGGCGTGCGCCGCCTGCTGAGCGTGCGATCAGATCGGCTTCGTGCAATGACGCCGGTGCGGCCACGGTGGACGATCGAACCCGTTCGGCTCTACATGCCGGCTGATTCGGTAATGCCAGATCACCCGAAGGACCAGCAGCGATTTTACCGGCCGACCGAACGATCCACGCCGGACCCGGAAAAGCGCCACCTGCACACCATTCGATGGCGCAAGGACATCGCTCGCTACGTGCTGCAGGCGTACGGTAGCGGACATGGCGGGATGTTGGTCCTGCTTACCTCCCATGCCGAACGGCAAGAGCTGGAAACTGCAATCACCGCGCACCTGCCGCCAGGCGTCGTAATTTCCCAAGCTCCTGGCGTGAGCATTGAGCTGGCCAAGGCCCGCTTTCTCCAGGCGACCGCGCTGGGCGTGCGGCCCTGCCTGCTCGCCGTAGGTTCGGCGTGGACCGGGCTCGATATCTCAGGCGACGCATTGACGGCCATCACTGGTCGCCCCGTACCGCCGGAAGAGGATCTTGTACTCACGGACCTGGTGATCCCCAATGCCCCGATCGGAGTCAATCGGACACTGACTCACCAGTGGCGCCGGGAGCGGATAGGAACCCTGGCCGAAATCAGCGCCGTTAGCATGCTGTTTCGACAAGGCGTCGGACGCCTGGTGCGTCGCGAAGGGCTGCCACAGAAGAGCCGTCGCCTCCATTTTCTGGATGCACGCATCTATGATCCGGCGATGGGTCAGTTCTTCAGCCCGATCAAACGCGCTCTTGGAGTCTATGGAGTGCCGCGGCACGTGTAGGCGGCCGTCGCCACAAAGAAAAAGCCCCAGGGGCGGCTCTCCTTTGGGGGAGGGGCCGACCACTGGGACTTGGTAGCCGTCAAGAACTAACGACGGCGGGACTGCTTCGAACTACTACGGTGTATCACAACCTTTTGAGGCGCATTCCCAGGACTCGTTCCAGACGTCCTGATCAATGTCGGACCGTAGAGGCTGTTTGGATCTTTGATCTTGAACAGATCGAAGACCCTGCTGAATGCATTGCGACCTTTGTAGTTCCTGTTCATGGCTAGTTTTCCTCGTCCTCAACGGATGCCTTGTCGTCATCATCCCGGGGAAACAACTCCGGGTTGAGATGGAACTTGATCGTGCTGATCTCAGATCCAAGGACAAGGAGGCCAGAGCTGTACTCATCCAACTCAAGCTCACCATCATCAAGCTCTAAATACACTCGCTCGACGAACAAGTCCGGATGCCCCTTCGCAGCAGTGACGCAGGAGTCCGGACCGAGAAGCCCGAACATCGTCTTGCCATTCTTGAGCGTGATCTCAACGATCGGATCGGACTGACGATGATAGAAAACAGCCTGAGCCAGGGCCGTAGGATGCCGCGGCAAGGGGAAAAGCTTGAGCTTGCCGAGAATATTAGCATCCCATGCCATCCGCTGTGCATAGGCGGAGAACACCGCCAGCAACACAGGCGACACGATGAGCTGCAGGATCACCGCGACAGGATTGTCGAGGATGACCTGGATGAACGCTCGCATGTCGTTGGTGGCAAGAACGACCGAGAACGGGTCGAAGCCGAAGAAGCTGAAGAGCGGCCAGGTGATAATGAGCACCAGCAGGCCAGTGACGCCGTAGGCCAGGAAGGTCTCCTGGACGTTGGCTTCATGATCGACCGTCAAGAACCTGCGGACAAAGCGCCTGTAAATGTAGCCGGGGACAACAAAGCTGACCACGAGGGCCAGCGCAAAAACAGTAGTAACCATGAATAAACTCCTTTCCAGCTGCGCTGGATTTGATGAATTCCGTCAAACCGGACGGAACGGATGAAATCCCACGCACGGAAAATCGACCCTGGCCCGAAAGTCCGGGAGGGTGCTCTGAGTGCGTGGATCGGGTGAAGTCGCAGAAGTGCGACGGTTGAGGGCAGTGAACCGACTGCGGCGGAGGTCAGGTGTCACCTGAGATCTGGTTCCGAGACTACCCGCGTCCGAAGACGGATACAAGAGTCGCTGCACAGCAGTGCAGAAGTCCCGCCAGTTCGTGAAGTTCTGGGCGCATGAGATCCATGGGGTAATCCATCCACGGGGCACAGATCATGCGTTATGCATCCAAAGCTGATTGGGCACAGGCCAAGAAAAAAGAAGTCGACGAGCGGATCGACGCACTGGCCCGGCCCTACATTCCCTCTTCAAACTGGCAGCGCATCCGGCGCCGCGAGCAGGTCCTGTCAGAGCTCAGGTCCGAGCGTGCCAAGTTCCAGCGACTGGAACAGCGATACCGGGCTTCGGGGGAGTAGCTCCCCCGCGCCCAGGCCGACGGCGGGAAGCATCGTCCAGTAGACGAGAGGCCACCCTGCCCCCAGGGTGGTGTGGACTATCAGGACAAGTGCAGCCATGCCCAGCTTCCGCCGAACGATCCAATCCCCTGCACGCCAGCGTGGGCTCACCCTGATTTCCACGCTGATCCTGATCGCTTGCGGCGTCGCTGCGCTGTACCTGGGCGGCCGTATTCTCCCCGCCTATTCCCAGCACGCCAAAGTGGTCAAGGTGATGCGTGAGGTCGGCGGCGCGTAGGATCCAAGCGCTCTATCCGTCCACGAGTTCCGCGGCAGGCTCATGAACGCGCTGGAGGTCGCAGGAGTGACGACGGTGGATCGTCGGGACTTTACTGTTTCGCGCACGCGGGGCGGGATAACCCTGTCGGTACAGTACGAAGTTCCTATCCTCGTGTACGGCAGCCTGGGTCTGGTGGCCAAGTTCAATCGCACGGTCCCAGTCGGAGAGGCGTGAGCCAGACGCCGGCCGCGTAGCCTCACCTATTTGGACACAAGTGAGCGGAGGATCTGCTGCGGCCGCAGCGGCGGGTGGATTACCTGGTCCGCGCCCGCGATGATCACTTGGTTGCGAGTCCTCTCACGAAGATCTGCAGTCATCACGATGATCCGAGCCTCTCCACTGATCGAACGAACGGCCCCAACGAAATCCTTGCCCCGATGCGGCGGCATGTTCAGATTGAGAAAGACGACGCTGTAGTGGTCCGCTTTGAGCTTGTCCAGAACCGCAGCACCCGTTCCAGCCTCAAATACCCGATGACCCTTTGCCTCAAGAACGCTTGACACCAGCAGCCTGGTAGAGCGCATGTCGTCGGCCACCAGAATATTGCTCCTTGGAGGCGAACTGATCTTGTCGACCATCGCCTGGAGACTACTGCGACTTAACATGATGTTGGCGCTCCCGTTCTACGAGCCGCTTTAGGAAAGAAAGCATCGCCGTGTAATTGGCCAGCAGTTCAGCGCGCTGACCGTCGAGCAATCGCCTGCAAGTGGAAGCCAACTCGTTGGCCCCGATGTTCTTACCCAGCCCATGCAGGGCGTGGATCAGCTGCCAGATCGCATCCGCATCGGGCTTGAACGCCAGAGCTTCGAGCTGCTGTACCGTCTTGTCGATATCCTGGAACGTCGCGTCCACGAACGCGGCAATGAACTCCGGGGTCTCATAGGCAGCCAGCTCTCCCAGGTAGTCGCCCACCTGTTCCTCTTCCTTCACCACAGCTTGGGGGCTCACCGAGGCAGCTCGACCAGCTTCCGTGACTGCCTTGACCAGCTCCTCCGCGTCCACTGGCTTGCGTAGAGCAGTGGTGCCGGCGTCGTCCGCCACACCTAGCCCTGCCCTGCCCTGCCCGTCCGAGGCCAAGACCACGACCGGCGGCGATCCACCCCGGCCGGCATACATGACCTTGACGAGCTGGATGAAGGAATCGATTCCACTCGGAAGTGTCTGGCTGGCCACGATCACGCGAGGGTCTTCGTCGACAACCAGATCCAGGCCGGCATCTTCATCCGTAGCCGATACAACGCGCATCCCCGCGTTCGTCAGGACCCGCTCAACCGCCAAGCGGTCTGATTCCAGCGGCTCAACCAGCAGCACAGTGCCCCTCTGGCTGCCACCGGCCCGCCGGCCGCGCGCAAGCCCGATCGAAACCACATTCGGATCCTTCTCTCGGGTCTGTCCCATAGCTGGATTTCTCCCTAAATCTGCGGTGACAGTCTACTGATTTCCCGCTTATGCACGAGCGGACAATGACCGCAATACGCAACCAAGGGAGCGATGACGGCGTAGTAATTCGGTGCTAACTTCAAATTCTTCGCTCAGCAGAGCCCATCGGCGCAGCTGCGCGTGCCTGGTGCCAGGGAGGGGTCTGGTGCGCCAGCTGGCCTCAATTTAAGGCAGCTATCAATGTCCCGTCGTCGTGTCGTCATAACCGGGATCGGGCTTATTTCCCCCGTCGGTCTTGACCAAGAACAAGCGCTCAACGCAATCCGCACAGGATCATCCGGGGTCAACCTGGTCACCGCCCCACCCATCCAACACCCCTTCGCGGCCGGGGTCGTCTCCGAAACGTTCGATGAGCACTTCAAGAGCCTTGAGAGGCCCTTCCTGGACCGGTGCCAGCACATGGCCATCCTGGCCGCCAGGCAGGCCCTGCACAACGCCGGCTTACCCCAGGAGCTGGGGTATCTGGGCGATCGGGCAGGCGTGTACTACGGCAACGTCAACGGCGGGGCCTCAACGACGGTCAACTGGACCCGGGACCTGCACGTGGGGGGCAAAAGCCGGGCCCGCCCCTACACGGCCGTCGCGATCATGGGTAATGCAGGCGCAGCCCAGGTGGCCATTCGTCAGAAGATCCACGGACCGGTGATCACCAACGCCAGCGCCTGCGCCTCCTCCGGGGTCGCCATCGGCGAGGCCGCCCGGGCAATCAGGCACGGTTACGCGGACGTGATTCTCGCCGGCGGCGCCGAGGCGCCACTGACCGCCGGCGTACTGGGGACATTCGACGGCCTGCGCGCGATGTCAGCCCCGGACCCGGACGACCCTGCGCGGACCTGCAAGCCGTTCTCCTCCACCCGCTCAGGACTGATTCTGGGCGAAGGCGCTGCATGGATCGTCCTGGAGAGCGAAGAAGGAGCCCTGGCGCGAGGGGCCAACATCCTGGCCCATTTGTCCGGCTATGGGATCTCGTCGGATTCCAACAACATCGCCATGCCAGAGACAGGCGGGCAGGTGGCGGCCCTCAAGATGGCCCTGAAAGACGCAGGGCTTGCCCCTGAAGAAATCGATTACATCAATGCTCACGCAACTGCGACCCACGGAGGGGACATCATTGAGGCCGAGTCGATCCGCTCGGTATTTGGCAGTGATGCCGACGCTCCACTCGTCAGTTCCACGAAATCGGTGCATGGGCACCTGATTGGCGCTACAAGCGCCCTGGAGCTTGTGCTGACGATCCTGGCCATGAATGCCCGCCTGGCCCCGGCCAGCGCCCACCTGGACGAGCCTGACGCCCGTTGCACCCTCAACCACGTGGGGCCGCAGCCACGCACCAACGTCGACATCCAGCACGCCCTCAGTTTCTCCTGCGGGTTCGGCGGTACCAACGCCGCACTCGTAGTCTCGCGCCCTCCCGCAACTCCATAGAAGGAACATCGCCATGCAAGCGACCGCCCAGCTCCCGCAATCCCGCCACAACCACCAGCCTGAAAGCCGGGTTGCAACGTCGATCAGGAATCTCGCAGCTCCTACGCTCTGGATCGGCTTTGGGCCATCGACGCCGGGAGGGGTCCACAACTTCACGCCCGAACTGATCGGGGAGCTGGACTCGACGATCGACCAGATCTACCAGGCCCAGCCCCCGGTGCCTCGCCTTCACCGAGACTCCCCTGCCTACGCGGTTATCCAGTCACATGATCCCAACTACTTCAGTCAGGGCGGCGATCTCGCGTTCTTCCTCGATTGCATCAGGCGACGCGACGCACAGCAGCTTCACCGGTACTCAATGAGCT
>ERZ1032699.3-NODE-3-length-17067-cov-3.022631_pt1 | contig 17067 bp, 16 predicted proteins | sample MGYA00517095_ERZ1032699 | MGnify/ENA primary metagenome ERZ1032699 (study PRJEB33719, sample SAMN04262507) | wastewater metagenome | biome: rural village; feature: composting latrine chamber; material: composting feces with ash | place: El Salvador | collected... | reverse complement strand
CCGCGCGTTCCTCGTCGGTAAGCAGGGAGCGGACGTCGTAGAGATCGAGGGGGTCGAGCTGTCTGGTCATGGTTGTGATCACGGGCACCTTCGTGTCCGGGTCCTTTTGATGGGGAGGGGAATGGATCAGGAAGAAAGGATCGCGGCGGCCGCCCGTTCACCGGACACCACGGCAGCTTCCATGCCTGGCTCATCGAGCTCCGTTTGCTCGCCGGCAAACTGGATACGGGGCAGGGGCTGTTGGTACCACTGCAGAACCTGAGCGGCCCTGCCCGGCGCAATCTCGGAGAAGGCGCCATCTGCAAGCGGATCAGCTCCCCAACTGCGGGTTTCCAGCGGCTGGAGCGCACCGCGGCTGGCTGGCCGCAGGCGTGCAAATTCATTGAGCACCCAGGCAAAGCGGGCGTCGCGATCCATCCGGTCGGCGCGTTCGGCCATTGCCCCGTTGAGCCAGACGATGAGGCGGTTGACCTCGCCATCTTCTCCGGTCACGGCAAACACGCGCTGCAGCGCGCCCTGCCCCCAGAGCCACAGGGGCTGGCCATCGCTTTCCCAGAATCTGCGCGTCGGCTGCAAGTGAATGGTGGTGACCGCATTGCTGCGTCGCGATGCCCACATGTCCACCTGTGCCGCTGGCGGCGCGGGATCCATGTGGATGCGTGACAGGGGCCCGCTCGGCACGGCCATCACGAGATGGGCGGCCTTGAAACGCCGGCCGTCCGCGGCATGCACTTCGACCCCGCGGCGGTCCGCCGTGACGGCAACCACCCGGGCCCCCAAGACGGGGGGCTGAGCAAGGGAATCGGCCATCGCCTCCGGCAGCGCCTGGCTGCCGCCTTCGATCCAGCCCAGCCCCGGCTGGCCATAGCGCCGCAGCGCGTCACGCCGGAGCACTTCCACCGCGCTGATCGACTGCAGGGAAGAAAAGCTGCTGCCGATATCCATCAGTTCGATTGCGGCATCCGACCACCCTGCATCCGACAGCCGCTGCGCCATCGAGATATCCCGAGCCAGATGCTCCGGCGCCCGCCAGCTGTCCCCGGCGGGCAGCGCCAGTTCACCGATGGCCGCACGCAGCAGCGCCGGCGGCGGGATGCTTCGCTCGCGACCCTGCAGATGGTTGGCGCTGCTGCCTGGCCAGGCGTCGGACGGAATGATCGTATCCGCCATCACCAGGCCCATGCCGCTGGCCGGAGGACGCTCCAGTGCCGGCGGAACAATGTTGATACCCACCCGCGCAGCGTGGGCATGCATGCGGCTATAACCCGCACCTACCTCGACACCACCGACCTCGAAGCGCAGGCCGTTGCGCACGACAGTGTGCAAACGGCCCCCTACCCGCTGGTTCGCCTCAAGCACCATGACCCGGGCGCCACCGGCCTCCAGGGCATGCGCGGCCGCAAGACCGGCCAGACCAGCCCCAGCGACAATCACATCTGTGCTGGCTGGCCGCCCTCTGCTCACACACGCGGGAGTTACGGCCAACGTCGCAAGACCGGCCGCAGCCGCGAGAAATTTCCGCCTGTCCATCTCCATCCGAACCCGCTCCCCTGCCGGATGGCCTGCACCTGGCAGGCCATCCGCTCTGCCATCCTCAGAAACGATAGCTGACCTCGACGCCGTACATACGGGGCAGCGGCGCCGATACGCCAAAGGCACGCTGCTGCACCGACGCATAGCCCGGCGTGGGCGCCACGTTCGGAACCATGATCCGCGGTGCATCAAAGCTCAGGTAACGCAATCCACCCTGCGGTGAATCATCGTCAAAGACGTTGTTCACATAGGCTGAAAAACGCCACGACTCATTGGGGCTGAGGCTGACGCGGAAGTTGCTCAAGGTGGAAGCGCCAAACTTCGCCAGATTGTGGATCTGCACGTAGCGATCGCTCTCGTACGTGGTGTCCCAGTTGGCCGCAAAGTTCCACCCGTTGGCCAGGTCCGCGTCGTAACCCAGGCCAAGGGTCAGCTTGTTGCGCGGAACCATCGGGGATTTGTTGCCTGCCACGCTGGCCAGCGGATCATTCGGGCCCGGTGCCGGGTTGGCCGGCGTTCCCATCAGGTCCGCCTGGTCCGGCGAGGAGAACTTCTGGATCTCAGAGTCCGTATGGGCATAGACGAAGGTGGCCAGCCAGCCCGGCGCAAAGGCCCAAATGCCCTCAAGCTCCAGGCCACGGATGCGGGTTTCGCCCACGTTGAGGGTGTAGCTGGTCGAGAACGGAGCGCCGTTGCGCTGGGTCACCGTACTGGCCACTGTCAGCCCCTGGCTTGTCCAGTCGATCTGGTAGACGTTGGCATTGATGCGCAGCGTGTTGTCCAGCCAGTCGCTCTTGATACCCAGCTCGTAATTGGTGACTTCCTCCTCGTTGACGCGATCCAGGCCCTGGCTGATGAGCTCTGCACTGGCTTCATCGCTCAGGCGCGCGTCGTAGACAAAGGTGTTGAACCCACCCGGCTTGTTTCCCTTGGAGACCAGGCCGAACAGGTTCACGTTGGGCGCCGCCTGGTAGCTCAGCGTCCAGCGTGGGGTGAAACTGTCGTAGTTGGTCGTGGCGGTGTAGCTGCGGGTGTAGGCAACGCCGTCAACCACCTTGGTATCCGAGCCGTCCAGCGTCAGCCGGTCCTCGGCGTAGCGTGCTTCCAGCGACGTGGTCCAGCGGTCATTGATATGCCAGCGGATCTGGCCATAAACGGCCCGGTTCTCAGCTTCGTTGCCCGGGTCGTTGGGCACGGGCACGCCCGAGCTCAGGTCGCCGGCATAGCCCGGAAGGCCCTGCAGCTTGAAGTAATAGACGCCCAACAGGCCCGCCACATCGCGGCTCTGGTCGCTGCTCAAGCGCAGGCCCTGGGACCAGTCCTTGGACCGGGTGTACTGGAACGTTTGCAACGCACCCGGGATGGTGAGGTTGATCGGGCCGATCGGAACGACCATCTCCCGCAGCCCGTCATAGCTCTGGTCGGCGCCGGCGTAACGTTCAAACCGGTTGTATCCAGTCATCGATCCCAGCGTCCAGCCGTTGTCGAAGCTGTAATCCACCTTCAGGCTCATCCGGGTGTTTTCGCTTTCCACCCCCGCCTTCAGCCCGGCATCCTCGAACATGCCGGTGGCAACGTTCCACTCGCTGGGCAGTGGCAGATCGCCACAGAAGTACCCCTTGGTGCGGGTGACCATGTAGTTGGGCGGATCGTTGGGATCAGCGGTGGGCGTGGGCAGGTAGCAGTTGTTGTGCTCGGGGCCGATCATGCCGATCGCCACGTGGTCGTCATCCGTTTCCTGGCGCGAAACCCGGGCCACGATGTCGAGCCTGTCCGTCGGCGCCCAGGCAACGGCACCCATGAAGCCGGTGGTTTCCATTCCACCCAGGTCTTTGCGCCCGGTGAAATTGTTGTAGTAGAGGCTGTCGTTGCTCCGCCGGTTGGCACCAATCTCGTACCCGAAACTTCCGTCTTCATTGCCGCCGGAATAGTTGCCAAAGCCCAGGGTGACCTTGCCGCCGGGCATCTCACCCGGCCGACGGGTGATGTAGTTGATCGCACCGGCAAAGGTGCTGCGGCCGAACGCTGCCGCCTGGGGGCCACGCAGCACTTCGATCTGCGCCACGTTCTCCAGTCCCATCGTGGAGATATCCCCGTACACGTAGACCCCATCGACGAACAGCGACGCGTTGGTGATGATCTCGTTGGCTGCGGGCGGCGAGATATTGGACATGTCGCGGATCACCGGCACTTCCTGCCAGCGTCCAAACGCCGGCTTGAAGGAGAACCCGGGCGTCAGGGCCGCGACGCTGGCCAGGTCCACCATGCCTTTTTTCTCAATGGTTTCCTCGGAAATCGCGGTCACCGGCAGCGGAAGCTTCTGCAACGTCTCGCGAACGCCACGGGCAGTCACCGTCACTGTTTCCAGGGTCTTGGCCGCCCCCTGCTCCCCTTCATCCACCTGGCGGGCCTGGCCCGCATCCTGTGCATTTGCCTGCAGGCTTGCCATCAACAGGACCGATGCGATCGCCATGCTGAGTGGAGCGCGGGTCTTGCTATTCATTCTCTTCTCTCCGGGTTCTGTGTTGCCGGGGGGCATCTGGTCAGTTCTTGCCGTCGGCTTCATGTCTCAGGCGCTTGTAGTAGGTCCAACTGGTCATGTTCGGCTGCACCCATTCGGAGGGCGCACGCGCGTACTCCGGGTAATCACGGTGGATGCGTGCCTGGATATCGGCTGGCATGTCCTGGATCGATGCCTTCTTGTTTCCCTGCCCGACATACAGGAGCCGGCCTTCAACACCGCCCATTTCCATCCAGGGCAGCCATGGCCCCACGCGCGTCCATCCGACATGGGTGTCGACCTGGGAGAGCGAAGGGTCATCCATCTGATCGCGCGGCGCGGAGAACATGAAGTGCTCCGATCCCACGTACATTTCTCCGCTCGACTCCCGGGGGAACTCCGCCGGCGACAGTGGATTGGGATAGGCGAGCGGGATGTTCAGCGAGAGCATCGTGGTGTTGCCCGATTCAGCCCACGGCATTGCAGGACCGCCGACGCTGAAAGCCGTGTTCACGGGATCGTTGGCCACGTGCACCACGCTGTTGGAGGACTGCGTATAGGGATTGTCCCAGTCGTCCACGATCTCTCCGGTCACGAGGTCGCGATAGAAGGTCAGCTCCCGGGTCAGCAGCTGCCAGGAGCCATCCGCCTGCTCCTGGGAGCGGCAAATGTTGTAACCCTCGAAGCCCAACAGCGGCTTGGGCGCCTGCTGCTCCTGCAGGCCGTACAGGACACCGGTCCACCAGACGATGACCTCTTCGCCCGGGTCGGTCGAGCATCGCAGCTTGACCAGATCCTCCAGCCCTCTGTGCCCGGCGTCTGCCGGAGTATCGGCCGCTGCCACGGGCGCGGTGACCAATGCAGCCAGGGTGGCCGCCACGAGTAATTTCCGGATCGACACGCACACTCCCTGGTTCCGGGACCGATTGGATTGCGACAGGCCATTTGACCTATCTGCATATCATTAGTACACATTTGTCCGGTCATTTGGCACGTTGCATTGCAGCATCGAAAGCTGCGCCGAACGCTTGAACTTTGTCCGGACATTCGGCAAGGTGTCAAGCACCCAGCGGTACCTGGCAAGGCATGCGATGCCGTCTTTGCACGGCCGGCAATGGACAAGCCCCGGCCTTCCAGCACACCCTCGGAGCAACGCGCACGCACTGCGCCCCCTGACGGAGACTCACCATGAGCCAGCAAGCTTTACCGCCAAGTTGGCAGCACGTAGGTCGACACGGGATGTTCCCGGAAAGCACGCATGACGATGCCGCGCGTTTTGACTTCCTGGCCAACCTCAACGGATACCTGTCCACGCGGCTCGCTCCGAAGGTGCAGGAGGCCTACCACCAGCGGGTCAAGCCGGCGTTCGAGAAAGAAACCGGACGCAGCCCGGAAACGCGCCATGAAGTCCGCAAGGCAATGGCGGTCGACCCGACCTACCAGACGTGGAGCGCCTTGCGCCGCAGCAGCATGGAAATGCGCCAGCAGGCAGGCCGCGGACTGGTCCTGCGACAGCTGGACGCACTGATCGGGAAGGCACGCCAGATCAACAACAGCCACGATGGCCTGGAACTCGATCCGACGGTTGAAGTCCCCCGCTACGCCTCTGCAGTGGATATCCACTGCATGCCCGGTGGCTACCATACGGAGCTGGTGCCGGATGATGTCTCCGCCGCCGCCAACTACGACGCCGGAATATTCGCCACCACCGGCGGTATGCTCGGCCGCTTCAACGACGGCGGCGGACAGGCCCTGGCGCAGTGGTTGAAGGAAGAACATCCCGGCTTCCAGCCAAAGCGCATCCTCGACATCGGCTGCACCGTCGGCCACAACAGCGTTCCGCTTGCCCAGGCCTTTCCCGACGCCGAAGTCGTGGCGGTCGACGTGGCTGCGCCCATGTTGCGTTATGGACACGCCCGCGCCCGGGCGCTTGGAGTGCAGAACATCCGCTTCCGCCAGGCCCGAGGCGAGGATCTGGGCTATCCGGACGGCCATTTCGACCTGATCATGACGTCGATGTTCTGGCATGAAACCTCGGCCAGGGCTATGCCCCACATGCTGGCGGAAGTGCAGCGCATGCTGGCCTCGGGTGGCCTGACCGTGCATCTGGAGCAACCGCAGTACCACGGCATGGATCCCTATGAGCAGTTCATCCGCGACTGGGACACCTACAACAACAACGAGCCTTTCTGGGGCGTGATGCACGAGTACGACCTGCGCGAAATGATGGCGCGTGCAGGCTTCGAACCCTCCTCCTATTTCGAGACGAAGGTTCGTGGCGTGGTGGATCGCACCATCTTCCCGGAGGCCGGCGAGAACGGCGAAGACTACGGCCGCGCCGCCCTGTGGACCATGTTTGGAGCCTGGAAGGCATGACTGGAATCGACCCCATCGCCCTGGCGGGTACCCGCGCCAAGGGCAAGCGCCCACATTTTTTCAAGGACAGGGATGTGGAGCGTCTGCTCAACATCACGATGGCGCTGGCCATGGAGCATGCGGTAACCCGGCAGCGCCTGGATGCGCTGGAAAGGGTGCTTTCGAAGAAGGGATTGCTGGATCCCGAGGAGCTGGCGCAGTTCACGCCGGATCCTGAGGCGGAAGCACAGCGAACGCTGTGGATGAAGGAATACGTTGCCCGCGTGCTGCGCATCGTGCAGCAGGAAACCGAGGCGATGGAAGGCGGTGCTATGGACGTGCCGATGGAAGAAGTAATGGACCAACTTCGCAACACCTAGCCCGGAAGGGCCAATCGACCACGCACATCCTACAGGAGACCTCTATGCCGGATATGCAAAAGCACATGCCTTACCTCGCCCGCCACGAAGGCGTCTGGGACGGCATGTACCGCTACTACGATGCCAACGGCGACAAGACCGATGAGCACAAGTCACGCCTCATATGCCGTTTCACCGGCGACGAAAAGGTGCCTTACCATCAGACCAACCAGTACAGCTGGGCGGATGGCAAGACCGAGATCCGGGACTTTCCCACCACCTACCTGTTCGGCCGGATCATCTTCGACAACGAGCTGATCTACGGCTGGTGCTCGGAAATCCCCGAGGACGATCACCACCGCACGCTCATGCTCTATTGGCAGCGCAAGGGCGAGGAAGGGCTGGAGCTCTACGAGATGATCCAGCTGTCCGATTGCGGCACGCTGCGCAACCGCGTGTGGCACTGGTATCGCAAGGGCGTACTCATCCAGCGCACGCTGATTGACGAAAAGCTGGTCAGCCGCGAGTGGCAGAAGATCACCGGACCGAGCTTCAACGGCGACCCGATCTGATCAGCCAACAGGCGCATCCCATCCGGGATGCGCTTTCCATTTCGCCGGCACCGGCCGGAAAAACAACAGGACAAGAGGGCAAGCATGAGCAATTCCAGACGTTCGTTCCTGTCGGGGGCCGCCGGCCTTGCGGCGCTAGGCGTGGCAGCACCGGCACTGCTGGGCACCTCGGGCCCCGTCCGTGCGGCCATGGGCAAGGGTCCCGACCAGCTCAACATGCGTACCGACGGTACCTACGAGACCGTTGACCTGGCCAAGCCGGCATGGACCCTTGGTCTGATGCAGACACCGGTTCACACCTTCGATGTTTCCCAGGTGAAAGCGGGCCTGGCACGCAACCTGGCCTATCTGACCGAAGCAATCGACAAGGCGTGCTACTACTCGAGTCCCGACCTGCTGTTTTTCCACGAGTTCCCGCTGACCGGCTGGCGCAAGTGGGACCGCGCCGACGCGCAGCGCATGTGCATCGAAATCCCGGGCCCGGAAACCGACGCCATCGCCGCCAAGGCACGTGAATACAACGTGTGGGTGGTGTTTGGCGCCTACGTGCGCGATCCCGACTGGCCGGGACACGTGCTCTCGATCACCACGATCATGGACAACACCGGCCGCATCGTGGACAAGCACTGGAAGGCCCGGAACGTGAAAGGCCTGTTCCCGGACTTCGAGCTTTTCACCACCACCGTCTATGACGTGCTGGACCAGTACGTGGAAATGTACGGCCGCGACGCCGTCATGCCGGTCACCCGGACGCCGCTGGGCAACATCGCCACCAGCTCAACCCAGCGCGAGCCGGAGATCTTCAGGGCCCTGGCAATGAAGGGAGCGGAGATCTTCCTGCGTACGGCCACGGGCGGGTTCGATCCGGTCGACATGCAGGCCACCAGTCTCTACAACGGCACCTACACGGCGGTGGTCAACAACTCCATTTCTCCGGATAACGGGCCTTTCTTCGAAGATCCCGGTTCCGGCGGAACGGCACTTTACGGCCCCAATGGAAAAGCGGTTGCCGAAGCGAGCAGCAAGCATGAGCAGATGGTGACTGCACGGGTCGACATCGGCGCCCTGCGCGCGCGCAAGCGCCAGCCGTCGATCCACAGCGCGCTTTACAACGACGTCTTCAACACCTACCAGGAGCAGTACGCTCCCAACCTGTTTTCCGCTTACCTGCCCACCTCCCTCGAGGATGCCGGCCGCTACCTCAAGGACAAATCACGCTGGAAATAAGCTGCGGTCCGCTGTCCAGCGCTGGAACGGGAAGCCGGCGACAACGCCGGCTTTCCTGATCCATCCGTCGTGAAACCCGTTGCCCCTGAAGTGCCGGAGCCCAGGCATGCCAACCGAGCATTCCCCCACAGCCCCATGCGCAGCAGACCCCATGCGTCTGCAGATCCTGGGGGAGATGCTTGAGAACCCTGTCCGGGCCGCGGTGATCGTGATCGACATGCAGCGGGACTTCTGCTCACCCACGGGCGCTTTTGCCAGGGCTGGCGTCGACATCACCGCCAACCAGCGCATTGTTGATCCCATCAACGGGTTTGCATCACAGATGCGTGCCAGCGGATTGCTGATCGTCTGGGTCAGGCAATGCATCTCGTCCCGACACATCTCTCCCGCCATTGAGCGGCGCCTGCGCCGGGCGCCGGAGCGGATGGAGCTGTGCCGACCCGGCACAACCGGCGCAGCGCTGGCTGAAGGGTTGCAGGTCCACGCCGATGATCCGGTCATCGACAAATACCGTTACAGCGCCTTCAGTGGCTCAAGCCTGGACCAGCTGCTGCGCAGCAGTGGCATCCAGACCGTGATCCTCTGCGGCACCGCGGCCAACGGCTGCGTCGACACGACCGCCCGCGACGCCGCTCAGATGGACTACGACGTACTGATCGCCAGCGATCTGACGGGATATTCGGATGCCAGGCTGGCCTCGGTGGCACTCGAGAACCTCGACCGCCACTTCGCCCTCGTCTGCCGCTCGGATGAGATCCTGCACCAGCTCCAGCAGGCGCCTGCTACCTGAGCCAGGCCCGGCACTGCGGCCTAGGTATCCAGCTCGCCCAGTACCGCGGCGGTTGACCCTCCCAACGGATCAAGCCGCGGATCAATGCAGCCAGGCTCGTTGGCAAACCGGATCGGGATACCCAGGTGCAGCCCGCCGTCCGGCGCCTCCCACACCATGCCCCGGGCCCGGGTATGGGCGTCATTGAACGCCTCGGTCAGGGTTTTCACCGGCGCCCAGCACACGTCCAGTCCTTCCAGGAAGCTGCTCCATTCGGCGAGCGTGCGACCGGCGAAAGTCTCCGCCAGCCATTGCTTCACCGGATCCTGCCCGGCACCGGGTGGCAGCAGGCACAGTTCAACCAGCTCCGGCCGACCCAGCGCATTGAGCAGGTTGGCGGCGAACTTGTGCTCGGCGCCGCCGAGCGCCAGCCAGCGCCCATCGGCACAGCGGTACAGGCGGTACATGGCATTGCCACCCCAGCTCCGCTCCTGGATGACCTCCGGGTCGCGCCCTTCCGCGAATGGAGGGCCCAGCACATTGGGGAGCCAGGCCATCAGCGCGTCCTGCATCGACAGATCGATGTAGTCGCCTTCGCCCGTCTTTTCCCGCCTCAACAGGGCCATCAGGATTCCGGACAGCGCCATCAGCGAGCCCGCCATGTCTGCCACGGGCATATGTGGAGAGGCCGGCGCGCCATCCTGGCCAAGGTTGAGACTGACCACACCGCTGTCGGCCTGGATCGCCAGGTCATGCGCAGGCCGATGCACCTTGGGCCCGGTCTGGCCATAGGCGCTGATCGAGCAGTACACGATCCCGGGATTGATTGCGCGACAGGCGTCGTAATCGATACCCAGACGACTTGCGACGCCCGGGCGGAAGGCCTCCACCACCACGTCCGCACGGGCCAGCAGGCTGCGGAACGCGGATATTCCCGCTTCGCTTTTCAGGTCCAGCTGGATGCAGCGTTTACCGCGGTGCGTATTGCGGAACCAGGTGGAAACCCCCGCCTGCTTCAGGCCCACCTCACGCACGGGCTCACCGCCGGGAGGCTCGATCTTGATCACGTCCGCACCGTGGTCGGCCATCATCATCGTCAGATGGGGACCCGGAAGAAACAGCGACAGGTCCAGGACTCGAACGCCTTCCAGCTTCATCCTCTTCTCCTCAGGCATCCAGCAGGCGCGCCCGCTCCTGCTCGGAATAGCCCAGTTCCCGCAGCAGTTCGGCGGCATCCGCGTCCAGCGGTGGGCATGCGACGCCGTCCGGTCGCTGCCCATCGAGCCTGATCGGGCTTCGCAGCAGGCGCTGCGGACCCTGCGGATGATCCACCTCCTGGATCATGCCCACGCGCTCCACCCACGGATTGTCCAACGCCTGGGCCACGTTGAGTACCGGCGCGATGGGAATACGCCCCGCAAACTTCCCGATCCAGTAGGCGGTGGGCTGGGTGGAGAGCGCTTCATCCACCAGCGGCGTGAGCGCATCACGGGATTCACGCCTGGCGGCAAATCCCCTGAATCGCGGCTCGTCCGCCCAGGCGGGACTGCCGATCCCTTCCACGAAGGCCTGCCAGAACTTTTCCAGCATGCACATCACCATGACCCAGCCGTCAGCGGTACGGAACACCTGGCAGGGCACGGTGGACGGATGGGCGCCGCGCGGCAGGCGCGTGGTTTCATGCCCCCGGTTGAGGTACCAGCTGGCCGGGTAGCTCAGCTGGTGCAGGGCCACGTCGAACAGGCTGACATCCACATCGCGGCCACGCCCGGTGCGCATGGCACCGATCACCGCGGCCAGCAGGCCCATGGCCATGGTGGTACCGGTCATGTAGTCCACCATCGACAGGCCAAAGCGCGCGGGCGGCGCGTCGGGCTCTCCCGTCAGTGCCATGAAGCCCGCCTCGGCCTGCATCAGGTAGTCGTAACCGGGCCATGCAGCGCGCTCGTTGTCACGGCCATAGGCGGACAGATGCGCGCAGACGACCTTCGGATTCAGCTGTCCCAGCCGGGCATAGTCCAGGCCAAGCTTTTCCGGCTGATCGCCACGCAGGTTGTTGAGCACGGCATCGGCGGTTGCCACCAGTTTTTCGAACACCTCACGCCCGGCGGCGGCCTTCAGGTCCAGCTTCAGCGAACGCTTGCCAAGATTGAACGTCTGGAAAAACAGGCTGTCGCCGTCGCCCAGGAAGTGGGGGCCGGTTGCCCGCGAAACGTCGCCCATTGGCGGCGCCTCGATCTTGATCACCTCGGCGCCAAGATCCGCCAGGTGCATCGATCCATACGGGCCCGCGCCGTACTGCTCAACGGCAAGGATGCGCAGGCCTTCCAGGGGCAGGGTAGTCATCGTGCGTTCTTCACTCAGATCGGGTTCCGCGCCACCAGCTGCTTGGCGATGATGATGCGCTGCATTTCGTTGGTCCCTTCGCCGATGCACATCAGCATCGCATCGCGGTGGAAGCGCTCGATTTCATACTCCATCGAGTAGCTGTAGCCGCCGAAGATGCGCATGCCCTCCTGCGCACAGAAGGCGCCGGTTTCAGTAGCGAAGTACTTGGCCATGCCCGCTTCCATGTCACAGCGCTGCCCGCTGTCATAGGCGCGCGCGGCGCTCTCGATCAGCAGCTTGGAGGCTTCCACCCGCGACGCCATCTCGCCCAGCTTGAGCTGGATGGCCTGGTGCTGGGCGATCGGTCGGCCAAAGGTGCTGCGCTCCTGGGCATACCGGACCGACAGCCGCAGCGCACCTTCGGCAATGCCGGCACCACGCGCCGCCACGTTGATGCGCCCCAGTTCAAGGCCGCCAACGGCATGCTGGAAGCCCTGCCCTTCCACGCCGCCGAGCAGGTTCTCAACCGGCACCCGGTAGTCCTCGAACACGAGCTCGCAGGTATCAATGGACCGGTAGCCACTCTTTTTCATCTTCTTGGCAACGATGAAACCGTCACCCTTCTCGGCAATGAGCATGCTCATGCCCTTGTGGCGCGGCTCGGCGCCCGGGTCGGTCTTGACCAGCAGCAGCACCATGTCGCCGTGCAGCGAGTTGGTGATCCAGGTCTTCGCCCCATTGACCACATAGTGGTCGCCCTCGCGTCGTGCCACGGTGCGGATGGCCTGCAGATCGGTTCCCGCGTTGGGCTCGGTAAGGCCCAGGCCCGCACGGATCTCGCCGGTCGCCATCCGCGGCAGGTAGCGCTGCTTCTGCTCCTCCGTGCCGCAGCGGTCGATCGCTGCGGCAACGATCAGATGGGAGTTGAAGATGCCGGTGGGCGCCATCCATACCGAGGAAATCCGCGTAACCAGCTTGGCGTAGATACCCGCTGGCAGGCCGAGGCCACCGTACTCCTGCGGAATGGTGGCTCCGAACAGGCCCAGCTCCTTCATTTCCTCGACCAGGTGGTGGGGGTACTTGTCTTCCTGGTCGTATTCCATGGCGATCGGTGCGACGGATTTCTCGATCCACGCATCGATGGTGTCCAGCAGGGTGCGCTCGTCGTCGGCGCTCCAATCGGTGGCGGTGCTCATCAGTAGTTGACCTTGTCCTCGATGGAATGGCCGCGCTTGGCGATCAGCATGGTGCGGTTGAAGGTGCACACCAGATCGCCGTTCTGGTTGTAGCCATCCGTGCGGCAGGTAACGATCCCGGCACCCGGCCGCGATTTCGACTCGCGCTTTTCCAGCACCTCGGATTCAGCCGTCAGGGTGTCGCCCACGTAAAGCGGGTGGGTCAGCTTGATATCGGACCATCCAAGGTTGGCAATCGCCTTCTGGCTGACATCGGTAACGCTCATACCCACCATCAGGGCCACGGTGAACGGCGAGCACACGATGCACTTTCCGAATTCGGAGGCCTTGGCGTACTCCTTGTCGAAGTGCATCGGATGGGTGTTCATCGTCAGCAACGTGAACCAGGTGTTGTCAGTCTCGGTGATCGAACGACCCGGCCGGTGCTCATAGATGTCACCGATATTGAAGTCCTCGAAAAATCGGCCGAAGGTTTCCCGGTAGCGGTTCTCGCCAACCTGTTTTGCGATCTGGACCATGATGTTCCTCGAAAAGGTGCAGGTGTCTGTGCTTGGGTAAAGGGTCAGTCCGGGCGGACGCCGTGGGCGCCCAGTGCCAGCGTGCGGCTGGCCGCGATCTCGATGGGCAGATCAACCAGCTTGCCGTCCAGCTGCACGGCCGCACCGCCGCTGGCGGCAAGCGCATCAATCACCCGCCGGGCCCGGTCGAACTCGGACGCCGTGGGCAGGAAGCACTGCTGGATGGGATCCACCTGGGCGGGATGGATGGCCGCCTTGGCAGTGCAGCCAAGGGCGATCACCCGCCCGGTTTCCGCCGTTAGTCCGGCCTCGTCGCGAAAATCCAGGAACGGCACGTCGATGCAGCCGATACCCGCCGCCGCAGCCACCGTTGCCAGGTGCACGCGCGGCTGGAAAAAGCTCTCCCAGCTGGCCCGGCCGCGGAGCGCGACGATGAAATCAAAGCCGCCGAACATCAGCGCCTGCAGCCGCGGCGTGGCGGCGGCAAGGGCACGGGCGTCCAGCAATCCCAGCGGGGTTTCAATCTGGGCGATCAGCGCGGTGTCGCGTCCAGCCAGCGCCGCATCGGCCGCCTGGAGCTCATCCACCGTCTCCACCTTGGGCAGCATGACGAAGGCCGGGGCAATGTCCGATGCCTGCAGCGCCGCCAGGTCTTCCTGTCCCAGGCTGGTCGCCAATGGATTGAGCCGCAGGCCAACCTCGCTGTGGCTTTGTCTGGACTCGGCCAGGAACGCGAACGTCGCTGCACGCGCACTCTGCTTGTCGGCCGGGCCCACGGCATCCTCCAGGTCAATGCAGACCTGATCGGCGCCGGTGGCAATGGCCTTGGCGAAGCGCTCCGGGCGCGAACCCGGCACGAACAGCAGGCAGCGTCTGGGATTGGTGTTTGGTGTGCTCATGGCGCCGGCACGCTGGTGGCGAAATGCGCGGCAATCTCGCGACGGGTCGCGAACCACACCCCCGTGCGTTCCTGCACATGCTGCAGGAACTTCTCGAAAGCGCCGATACGCCCCGGACGCCCGATGATGCGCAGATGCAGACCCAGCGACATCATCCGCGGCTGCTCCGCCCCTTCCGCATACAGCGTCTCGAAAGTGTCGATGGCGTATTCCAGCCACTGCGCCGGCGTGTAACCCGGCGCAATCCACATCTTCATATCGTTGGTGTCGAGCTGGTAGGGCACGATCACCATGGGCGTGTCGCTTCCTTCCACCTCGCCCCAGAACGGCGCATCGGCCGAGTAGTCATCCATGTGGTACTGGAAGCCTTCCTCCTGCAGCAGGCGCCGGGTGTCGGCGGTATGCAGGTAGCGCGACAGCCAGCCCACCGGGCGGGTGCCGGTGGTTTTCTCGATGCTGTCTGCGGCCTTCCGGATGAACTCGCGCTCGGCGGCTTCATCCAGCCGGAACTGATGGATCCAGCGCCAGCCATGCGAGCAGGTCTCGTGGCGGCTGCCGCGCAGGTAGGCGGCAATGTCCGGCGCCCGCTCCAGCGACAGGGCCGCAGCGGTGTACGTGGCGGTCACCCCGTACCGGTCCAGCAGGGCGGCGATGCGCGCATGCCCCTCGTTGATGCCGTAGCGGTAGTTCGACTCGTTGCCGTAGTTGCGGATGGGCTTGGTCAGCGTGACGGCCAGCTCATCGACCGGCTCGGTAATGCGGTCGCCTTCGCCGACGTTGTATTCGGACCCCTCCTCGACGTTGACCACCACCGACAGGGCCAGCCTGGCGTCGTTGGGCCAGCGGTATCCGGATTGCTGCATCTGCACGTGCTCCTGGCTCAATGGGTTTCCTCGCCGCCCGAAACGTTCATCGCCTCGCCGGTGATGTAGGCGGCATCGTCCGAACACAGGAACGCGCAGGCAGCCGCGGTGTCGTCCGGCTTGCCCGGGCGGCCCAGCGGGATGCGCCCGCGCATGGCGGCCAGGTACTCCTCCACGCTCTGCCCGGACAGCCTGGCGAAGTACTCGTTCTGCCACGCACCCAGGCCGGTGGTGACGTGGTTGGGGCACACCGCGTTGACGGTGATGCCGTGCTGGCCGAGTTCCAGCGCGGCCACCCGGGTCAGGCCCACCACGCCGTGCTTGGACGAGCAGTAGGCCGCCGCATGCGGAAACCCCGACTTGGCCGCCTGCGAGGCGATGTTGATGATGCGTCCGCCCCGGCCCTGGGCCTGCATGGCACGGGCCGCATGCTTGATGCACAGGAAGGCGCCGCGCAGGTTCACGCCCTGCACCGCATCCCACTCCGAGACGTCCATGTCGGTGATCGGCTTCATCAGGTAGCCGATGCCGGCGTTGTTCACCAGGATGTCGATGCCGCCGAAGCTGGCGATGATCTCGGCGATGACCGCCTCGACCTGCGCTTCCTCCAGCACGTCCAGCGACATGGCGGTGCAGTCACCGCCCGCGTCGCGGATGGCCGCGGCGGTACGGGCCATCTCCTCATCGCTGCCGATGGCCGAAGGCGGCATTTCCGCGCCCCGGTCCCGGCCGATGTCGGTGATGACCACCCGGCAGCCTTCGCCCGCCAGGCGCCGGGCGATGCCTTCGCCCAGGCCGCCGGCGCGACCCGCGCCGGTAATCAGGGCCACCTTGCCCTTGAGTTCGGGAAATCGGGACATGCCTGGCCTCAGATGTGTTCGGTGAGGATGAACAGCGGGTTGTCGGCGAACTCCTGGAACCGCGCCGCCCCGGCTTGGACCTCAGGCGAGGCCAGGTCACGGCCGAAAGCCTCCATGTCCGGCACCCGCATGACTTCGATGTATTCGTACGGCGGCTTGCCCTCGCCGATCAGCAGCCCGCGGCTGCGCAGCACCTCGAAGCTCTGCATCGAGGCCAGGCCGCTGACGGTGGGGATGTCCTGTTCCCGGGCCCAGCGCTCGAAATCCTCGCGGCTGGCGCCGGGCTTGAGGTTGAAGAGAACGATCACGGTATTCATGGCTTCCTTCCCGCTGCCTGGATGTGGCAGACTTTGTCCGGACAAAGTTGAGCATGTAATCCAATCCGGGTCAACGCCGCAGCCGTCTGCAAGTGCCACAAGCCGCGCCGACCCGGCGGATCGATCACGGCACACTCCGCAAACCAAGCGCTGAACGAGGATCGACTATGAAACACGGCTTCCCCTGGCTCATGGCTTTCATGGCCCTGCTGATCCTCCTGGTGTCCAACGGGCTCACCGTGACCGGACTGTCCGCCTTCGACGAATCGCTGCTGGCCGAGTTCGGCTGGTCGCGCGGCGCCCTCAAGTTCCGCGATCTGATCACCCTGCTGCTGGCCGGCGTGATGGCGCCCTTCGTGGGCATCCTCATCGACCGCATCGGTCCCAAGGCGCTGGTGATCATCGGCTGCGCCATGCTGGCGGCGCTGTACGCCGCCTACGCCAACATCCAGTCGATCACCCACGTGTACCTGATCCACGTGGGCTTCGCCGCCGTGCTGGTGGCCGCCGGCCTCAACGTGGCCGTGATCCTGGTATCGCAATGGTTCGTCGCCAAGCGCGGCACCGCCATCGGCATTGCCCTGGTGGGCACCAGTCTGGGCGGGGTATTCGTTCCCCAGGTGGTCGTGGCGCTGATTGGCGAACAAGGCTGGCGCGAAAGCTTCCTCTGGCTGGCCCTGATACCGGTGGTGATGATGGTGCTGGTGGCTGCCGTGGTGCGTGCGCCGCGTGCCGATGGCCCACAGCCGCTGGGCGCCGGGCAGCCGGCTG
>ERZ1032699.2-NODE-2-length-20608-cov-6.206539_pt1 | contig 20608 bp, 26 predicted proteins | sample MGYA00517095_ERZ1032699 | MGnify/ENA primary metagenome ERZ1032699 (study PRJEB33719, sample SAMN04262507) | wastewater metagenome | biome: rural village; feature: composting latrine chamber; material: composting feces with ash | place: El Salvador | collected... | reverse complement strand
CGACAAGAGAAACGAGCCACTACAATCCCCACTTAACTTTTGAAAGCAAGGATGAGCTATATGAGCTTATAGAGCAGAAGCAGGCGTGCGAGGCGTTGTGGCAGATCTTCCTGCTGATAACACCGTCTATCGCCTAGACCATGGGTGGGGGTTTGATGGCAAAACCTTCCCTCATTACATAGAGACTGCCTACCTATTCAATGAAGACCCTACGTTCTTCTCCATCACCAAGGCTGTGCTTTATGGCATGGGGTATGGGAGCAGTACGCTTAGGCTGAGGGCTTCTGGTATTGAGGATGACTTTACTCAGCCCTTCGATACAACAGTGCAGGACATCAGTCTGCCTCGCAATCCAGAAATCCTCTACAAAACTCTAGGAAGAGTGCTGGGCATTGTAGACCACTCTAACTGGGGCAGAGGTCTTAAGCTGCGCTTTGAAAACATCACCCCGGCAGGGGAAGCTTCTACGGAACCACACCACATTCTACAGAGCGTGAGACTGTTCCTACAAACAGACGGAGTTAATGAATAATGGCAACACTAAATCCACAAGAACTGGCGACAGCTACTCAGGCGGGCAACCCCTTCGGTGGGCTTGCTGCTACCACGCAGCATGGCTCTGCTCTGAATCAGCCAATGCAGCCAACTTCTACTATGGGCAGCCTAGATCAAGGCATGTACAATCCCACAGGGGATGCTGCTAGCATTGTCAACAGCCATCTAGGAACTATCCTAGGAAGTAACAACGCCCTTATGCGTAATGCGCGGACACAGGGCCTAGAGCAGGCGGCAAGTCGGGGTCTGCAGAACAGCACTATTGCGGCAGGGGCAGCTCAGAGGGCTGCTCTAGACTATGCCATGCCTCTGGTGGGCCACGCTCAGGACACCTTCAATCAGAGAGAGCACAGGGGCTGGCAGACTGGTGAACGCCTAGGTTCTCAGGAATGGCAGACCGGCGAGCGTCTAGGCTCGCAAGACTGGCAGACCGGGGAGAGGGCTCTAGATCGAACACATGAGTTTGGTCTACAAGATAGCCGCCAAGCGTGGCAGTCAGGAGAGTGGGGACTGGACCGCTCTCATGATGAAGCCATGCAGGACAGTAGACAGCAGTGGCAAACCGGTGAGCGTATCGGTTCACAGGATTGGCAGAGTGGAGAGAGCGCAATCGAGAGGGATTGGCGTTCTAGTGAGGCTCTGATGGAGCGGGACTGGAGATCTCTTGAGGCTCAGCTAGACAGGGAGTTCACTACTGAAGAGCGCAACGCTGTCCAAGCATGGCAGAGCGGTGAGGCTGAGCTGACAAGGGAACAGCAGGTTCTGATGGCCAACCTGCAAGAGGAGATGAACCGAGCACAGCGTGGATGGACTGCTGAGCAGAACCAGCTTGATCGGGATCAGCAGCTAACTATGGCGGAAGTGCAAAACTGGCTCAACAATGAAACATTCATGCGTGACTTCAATGCACAGCTAGCTACCATGCCCATCAACAACACAGCCAACCTGCTCAACTTCATCTCTCAGCAGGCTATTACAAATCCAGAAATCTACACTCCTGATATTGTGTCAGGGATGTCTGAGTTCTTTACTACTAATTCGATGGATGTTCTGTCTAGATACTTCCCGAACTACTTCCAGAATCAAGGAGGCGCATAATGTCTTGGTGGAGCAGCGTTACTAAGGGTATTGGGAACTACTTCAGCTCCGGCTCTGGTTGGGGGGACCTTCTAGGGGGAGTGATGGCAGGGATTGGCGGCTCGGCTGCTGCTAAGCGTGAGGATAAGGCCTCTGCTCAGAGCCATGAGTGGGCTCTAGCTCTTGCTGCCCTTAAAGGGACTGAGGATCGGCGCACTCTGGACTTCCAAGCACAGCTGGAAGACTTTACTACGCAGCGAGACAAGCAGCGGCAGCGTCTTGCTCTAGATACTTACGGACAGTTTAGCGTACAGAATCGACGTACTCCGGGTTTTGTTAACACACGGCCTGTAGATGTACCGACACAACCGAAATGGGATGATTTCGATGCCAGTTGATCTTTCTATGCTAGCTGGGAATAACCCAGACCCAGAGCTTAATGAGCAGGCCATGCAGGAGATTCCTGTTGACGAAGAGCTTGCTGAGTATGTCTTCCTTCTAGGGGTAGACCTGCTAGAAGAGGGCGGTGGTATGAGCACTCTACGCAAAGCTGTAGAGCAGAGCTCCGACCCTGTTGCCGTCATTGGGCAGTTTATTGTGCAGATGGTTGGGCAGCTTAGTGAGGTGCTCAACGAGGAAGTGAACTTCGATCCCCGAGTCATGTTAGTGAGGGGAGGGTTTGTAGACTCCATCACCGACTACATTGTAGAGAAGCTGAACATGGGCGATGAGGCTGCTGAGATGATTGAGCAGGAAGTTCTGGAGATGATTAAGGGGCTGGCTCAGGGAGAGACGCAGCCCGATCCTAATGCGGAGATGCCTCCTGAGGCTGTCCCTATGGAACAGCAGGCAGGCATGCCTCCCTCGCAGGGCGCTCCTCTTGATGGGGGCATGGGCCCTCAGCAGGGCGGGGGCTTGGATCAGATGGGAGGTATGGTATGAACTGGGAAGGCTTTCTAATGGGCATCTCCGACTTCGGGCTTGAGCGCCTGAAGGAGGAGAGGCAGAAGAAGATGCAGAAAGAGCTTCTAGAGCTGAAAGAGAAGCACCAGATTGCTGCGGAGAAGCGTCAGGAGAGGGTGCTTGCTAGAACCGTCAAGCGTACAGAAGAGACTGCCGACGGCAAGATGCAAGACTACGGAACCTTTGGAGATCCCATCGGAGAGGCTCGTGAGCAGAGCCCTTGGGTGACTGAGCAGAGAGATATGGAGCGCACTAGGCATGAGGATGCTTTGGAAACTTCTGCCAGCACGCGCAACTACCAGTCACGTAGCCTAGACATGCGTGGACAGGAGTTGGCAGAGAGGCGTGCCTACCGTGAGAGGGACATGAACTCTGGCGGCGGTGCTGAGTTGCCAGAGCTAGATGGACCGGCAGCCATCGAACAGATCTTTGCTCCCATTCTATCCACTGCAAAGAATCCAGCCGAAGAGGCTTTGCTATGGCAGGTGGTGAATGAAACCTATGAATCTGCTATGGCTCCGGGGGCTAGTGCCCCTCCTTCAGCAGCACGTATGCGTGATATGGCCAGACGCACTATTGCCGAACGAATGGGCTCAGGGCAGTTTGGACAGACTTGGCGGTATGATCAGACAGAAGCCTCTGGCGGCAGAGCCACTTACTAATTAAGGAAGAACATGGCACGTAGATTGTCTAAAGAAGAGCAACGTCTCCTGCAAGAGCAGGCTGTAGACCAGTGGCTGCTAGGTGAGTATGAGCGCCGTAACAGGTTTGCAGGCGTAGAGGGAGGCTTTGACAGCACTGCCCCCATCTACGAGGAGCCTGTTGTAGAGGAGGTGGAGGAGGATGAGGGCTATGCATGGCCCTCCCGTACACAGCTGCTACTTAACAGCCCTGTCAATCCGTTCAGCCCTCTCATGAACAGAGAGCTGCGTGACGCTGCTATAGGCTTTGGTGGCACGGCTCTAGAGAGTGTTGGTGCTATCGTAGACGCCGTTGCTCCAGACCCTCATGCTATTGCTATGGGCATGGATGACTACGAGAGTGGCCTAACCCCCTCTTTGTATGCACGCAGTGCTCTAGAGAGTGTGCGGGATCTTGGTGGCTCCATCCCTCAGCTAGCCGGTAGTGTTGCCGACTGGGCTGGTATTCCTCGTGATGTCCTCATGCCTCCTTGGATGGGAGATAGCTCGGGAGCAGAGCAGGCTGTCCGTAACAGAGAGGCCGCTGACATTGCCCGTGAACGGGCTGAGGCTGGTCTGATTAGCCCTGAAGACCTGCGTACTCGTGCCCTTCCTAACAGGATCGCAGATGCCCTGTACGAGGCAGGAGCAGTTGTAGGGGAGCAGGTGTCCCCCGAGCTGCAGGCGGCGCAGCAGGAGCTGGGCCTAGCTATCGAAGGGGGTATGGGAGATACAGCTCGCTTCCTAGCCAGCCCTCAGGGTGTGCGTGCCTTAGCCACAGGCGTCATTCCGCAATCAGCTGCTTATGCAGCGCAGGGCTATGGTGTTGGTGCGCTTGGTAGAGCTGCTAGGGCCCCTGCATCTCTGTCCACAGCTGCTGCTAATACAACCCTTGCCTACACTATCGCTCAGCAGAATGCTAACGAAGTGGAGCAGGGCATTCTAGCTCTATCAGATGAAGAGGCTATCCTCAATCCCGTCATTCGTGAGGAATGGCTACGTACAAATGACCTAGAAGCAGCCAAGACTCATGCGGCTCGTGTCGCTAGACAACAGACTATTGCCGCATCTGCCGCCATCTCCCCGCTATACGGGGTGGATGTGTTCTCTCGTGCAGGTGCTGGCGTAGGCTCTGCTGCTACGTCTACACTGCAGCGCCGTGTTGGGCAGGCTCTAGCTGTAGAGGGTGCTGGTGAGTTTGCACAGGAGGCTTCTGAATCCCTAGCTGCCGACTTCGGGCAGGTTGGTGGTGGGCAGATGGATGCTCGGGATGTAGGTCAGACAGCTCTGGCTAGCGGCATGCTTGGAGCTATTGCCTCTGCCCCCCTTGCCGGGAGCATGTCCTATGGGCAGGCCAGGTCTGAGTTTGGTCAGAGAGCTGACGGCATTGAAGAGGCTGCTGCAAGGCTAGAGGCCCTCTACGCACAGCGTGCTGCGCGAGAGCAGGCGCAGGCTGAGCAACAAGCTGCTGCTGAGGCTGTTGAGCCTGATGCCCCTGAATCAGACGATATTGATGTTGATGCAGCTAACGCCCTACTCCGTACTGTAGAAGATAATGCTGACATTGAAGCGGCACGGCTAGCCCTGTCTGGTATTCCTGCTGATACAGCAGGGAGGCCTGAAGCACAGAGCACTCCTTTTGATATGGAAGAGGAGGCCAGACGTAATGAACTACTGCTTGCTTTGGAACCAGAGAACGAAGCGGAGCAGGAAGCATGGCGTCTTCTGAGGTCGATGCCAGCTGGCCCTGAACTGGATGGCAGGCCCGTCCGGGGAGAGGACGGCAGGTTCACAGGAGAGCGTATTGCTCCTGATAGGAGCGTCCAACTAAGAGACTCCAGAGGTAGGCTAACTTCGCAGAGATCGGATGGCGTCCCGAACCCAAACCCTGGCGTGGACGCTCTCACTAGAGACGCTCAGCGTCTAGCTGATAGCCTTGTTGCAGAGCAGCAGGCAGAGGCAGAGGCTGATGATGCTCGGATTACTCGTGAGAGTCAGCTGCAGCGGGCCCGCGAGTTTGATCAGCAGGAGCAGGAGAGAGGAGATAAGGAAGCTGCCAAGCGCCTAGCCACTGCTAAGGGCCAACACACTAGGAAAATGCGTGCCCACCTAGCTGAGGTGAGGGACGCTAATATGCACCTTGACCCAGAGGCTAGGGCCGAGGCTATTGCTGATGCTGAGATTGAATGGCTCGCAGACAATCCCAGACCTACTCTAGAGACGTTGCCCCCAGAGGCTCCTAGAGCCAGTAGACAGCGTGCCCCCCGAAGACCTGTACGTACCCCTAGGCCGGGGTCACGGCCAGCTCCTGCAGCCCCTGAGGCTGCTGTAGAGCCTGTTGCCGAGGAAGCTCCTACCACCGTCCCTGAGGACAGGCGTGAAGCCCTGCGTGCTCGCTATGGCAGGGCACAGGAGGGCGGAGAGGCTCCTGCTGGCAGAACAGCTGCGGAAGTACTGAGAGCCCTAGCTCCTCGTGTTCGTAGAGGCACTGACAGCTCTGCTCTAGCAGCAGAAGCCCTGCTATCTAATGAGAAGCTCTCTATTGTAGACCCTGACGTTATGGCCACTGTCGAAGGGGCTACGGAAGCTACAGAGGGCTACTACGACGGGGAGCGCATGTATATCAATGCTGCATCCCTTCCTGCCGGAGACCCTGTAGGCGTCCTGTTCAACAGCGTGCTTGCCCATGAGGCTAATCATGCTGCAACGATGTCACAGAATCCAGACGCTGTTAGCAAGGCTAGGGTGCTGCTAGAGGATGCCCCTCGTCGCAAGCTTATCGAACAGCTGGAGACAGCCAACCATCCCACAGCTATTGCTGCTAGGGAGGCTGTTGCTGCTCGCAACATTGACAAGGAAGCAGACCCCTCTCGTTATGAGGACGAGATTGTGGCCTATGCCATCAACCACGCTATTGAAAGCGGTGGCAGGAGCTGGGCCCCTATTCGTGGGATCGTGTCTGCTGCTCGTAGGAAGTGGAATGAGTTTACAGGCAGTGGTAGTCTAAACCTAGAGGACCTCGGCCACTATGCTAGGGCCACTGTCAACGCTCTTGCTGAGAGTGAGGTTGGTATCAATGCTCCGGGTGTAGGCAGAGAGCAGATTGCCATGCATGGCACTCCTGCTACCTTTGCACCAGAGGAGGGCGCTCCGCTAGGCCGCATGCGTTCGGACAAGGCCCTCACTGGAGAGGGTGCGCAGGCTTACGGCGCTGGCCACTACCTAACCCAGCAGTGGGACACAGCGGAGAACCGCTACCGCACTAGGCTGTCAGAGGATCGTGGTGCCCAGTCATCCAGAGAGAAGGCTCTGGCAGAGGCCATTGAGTCCTCTCGCTGGGCTGTGGAGTCTCCATCAGACCTCACAGCAGAGGATGTTGTTGATAGGCTGCGTTACCTAGACCAGCATTGGACTTCCGAAAGAAACCGCATGCAGTCTGTGGTGGACAACAGCGCAGATGAGCTGGATCGTGGGTATTATGAGACCAGAGTTGCGGAGATTGATGAAGACCTAGCAGCCATTAGGTCTGCTCTAGAGCTGGCTGAGAACTCAGACCTGCGACAGATGACGGAGATGGCTGACGACTCCAGAGATGGCGACGCCGGTGAGGTGTATTACGCAGACATCCCTGAGGACTCCGAGATGATGCACTGGCAGGAGCCTGTGTCTGCTCGTAGTCAGGAGCTGCAGGATGCTCTGCTCAGCATTGATCCAGACGCTAACCTAGAACAGCCGTTCGCTTCGTGGTACATCCAGCGTTCGCAGAACAAGGGTCTTGGCCGCTTAGCTGGTGACAGGGCTGTGTCTAATGAGCTGGCAGCTGTCGGCATCAAGGGGCACATCTTCACTGGCCGCATGGACGGTGCCCGCAACTTTGTTGTCTATTCCGACGATGATGTTAGCATTGGTGGTAGGGATAGACGAGAGCTTGGAGAATCTCGTCGTGAGATGGAAGCCTTTGGTGAGGAGATTCAAAGCCGACCAGACTCCAGCCGGTCCCTGAGAGAGCAGTTTGAGGCGGAGGCCCGTGAAAGGGTAGCTGCAGACAGGGCTGCCCATCCTAGGACAGAGCTTGAGCTGGCTCCCTTTGAGGGCAGGGCACAAGAACCTGTCTCAAGGGCACAAGAGGCTGCTGCCAATCAAAACAGAGGACCCTACCTGCGCACCAAGGGGGATGGTTTCGCCGCTGCTGTTAAGGACCTATTCACTGTTCACGGTTCTATTGGCGAAGGCACTGGTGTGCTTATGCAAGAGGCTAACTATGCTCGTGATGCTGTGTACCAGACAGCAGTGCATCGCTACCATCGCGTAGGCCCTGCTATGGACAAGGCCGCTGACAAAGCTATGGCCAATGAGGAGGGCACCCTCAGGGATAAGCGTGCTCGTTTCAATGACATGATTTTAGAGCGCATTGACAACATTGCTCAGCTCCCCTCAGAGGATGTCAAGGACAAGGCCCTTGCTCGCCTAGTGCAGCAATACCCAGACCTAGCTCCCCTACAGGAAGCCATCCACGACATCAACAAAATGACTGAGGAAATCATCTCAGCCCGCTTTGCCTATGCAGACTCTCGTCCTCTCACGGAAGAGGAGTGGACTCTGTATGACTACATGCATAACAACAAGTATGGCTACCTGACTAATGTGTATGCTGCCTTCCAAGGGAAGGACGGAAAGAAGTATGCTGAGGCCGTGATGTCTGCTGGACGGGAAGGCTTGGCTGCTCTAAGCAGAGGTGAGGAAGTTCCTGCTAACATCAAACGTCTGTACCAGGTTTATGATGATGCCCTCACCTTTGTCATGAATAACGATGTGGCTGTCTCCGATCCGGAGATGCTGGCTGCTATGGATGTGAAGGATGTAGCAGAGCTTTACAACAGATGGATGCCTGATGGTATTAGGGCAGATGCTCTGGCCACGGAGTTCAGGGAAGGTAATAATGGTACACTTGATACGGATAGCTACAAGGCTTACATGGAAGATGCAATCGCAGAGCATGTTTCTATGCTACAAGATCCTGAGTTTGTTACAGAGGATGGAACAACAGGTAGCCAGATTTTGTATAACGAGGCCAATGCTGTTCTCAATGGCCTGCTGGGCCTAACTCCTCTGCCTAACACAGCCCTTCGCTATGCTAAGGTTAGGGGCATTGACACCACAGTGCTGGAGCATCGCAAACCTTTGCCGGGACCTATTGCTGAGCTGTACGGGCAGATCAGGGACATCCCTTCTCTTATTAATGCCACGCTAACTAGGCAGGGAGAGCTGGCCTCTAGGCTAAACTTCTTCAACAAGCTAGCCACCGAGGCTTACGGAGATGCTGTCATCTCTGCTGCTGATAGACACAAGGCAGGGAACGAAGCCTTCACTGTTCCTCTGGAGGGTCCTTCCTTTGGCAGGCTGAATGGTATGTACACTACCCATGAGATGGCCCAGAGGCTGACAGATTACGGCAGCATGTTCACAGACCTTGTGGACACCATCGCTGTGGTTGGTGTAAACCCTACCATTGGCCGGAGATGGATGGAGCATAGGGTAGGTAAGGTGTGGACTACTGGTGCCGGTATGCAGAAGGCCATGAAGATTGTAACCCGTCCTGACTACACCCTGCTTAACCTAGCAGGTAGTTTCTCTGCTCCTGTGTTAGCTGGTGGCGTTAAGCCTTCCCATCTACTGACAGGTATGAAGGTTGCCCTTGAGCACATTGCTCTACAGATTGACCCTAAGGGCAGAACTGTTGGGCCAGAGCTTAGCGCAGCACATCAGCTTGCTCTGCAGACAGGTGCATTTGATAACGCTGTTACACAGGAACTTCGCCGCGCTCCTCGTAAGCTGGTTAATAGACTACTAGAGGAGATGACAACTGTAGACACAGTGGGTGAGGCTATGTCCCTGCTCAAGCGTGCATACAATTGGTCTAACGACAGGGGCTGGCAGACTCTGGTAGAGAGCTACTCCCTTGCTGACACATGGGTTAAGCTGCCTGTGCTTCTGGAGAGGATGGACTACCTAGAGTCCTACTACCGAGCTAACGGAGACAGTGTAACTAACGACAGGATTCAGGAAGAGGCTGCTCGCTACATGCGTGATGCTACAATCTCTATGGATAATGTCCCAGGTTTTGCTAAGTTCCTAGAGCGTGGTGGTATCTCCTTCTACCTCCCCTACTTCGCCAGTGTATTCCGCACCCTGCACAAAAGCAACGTACACATTGTGGACAGCTTAGAAATGGCAGCCAATGCCAAGACTCCCGAAGCCCGTTGGATTGCTCACAAAGACGCAGGACGTAAGCTGGCAGGAGTCTCCACTGTGTGGGCTACAGCAGCTGCTGGCCTACGACTAGTAGCAGAGATGGGCATGTCTGATGACGACAGGGAGCAGATGGAACGTGACAGGGAGCTTATGTTTGATGAGGGTAAGTACGGTGATCTAACCTACGTAGGCACTAATGATCAGGGCCATAGGCAATACTTCGTGGCCTCTCGTACTGACCAGTTCGGGCCTGCCTTCGACGCTGTTCGTAGGTTTCAGCGTACAGGTAGCGTAGAGGAATCTCTTAAGGCCATTCCTGAGGAGCTTCTAGAACTGCTCGTAATGAACAGATTCTTTGGGGCAACCATCGACCATGTTGCTCGTGGAGGTAAGGACACGCAGCTTGAGCGCACATTCCCTAAGGCCACAGAGTTCCTACTTACTCAGGCTAACAAGGTGCCGGGTGGGTATGCTGCTATGGACTACGCCTTGACTGTGGGTGACTTGGTTTCTCCTGCAGGCATCATGAACTACTTCGATCCTAGGAATAAAACACCTGTTGAAGTGGACGGCGATGCTGCTGCCATTTTGGCTGCCCTAACCCAAGGCACCGGGCATAAGCTGCTGACGGTGAATCCTGAAGCGGCTCTGGGAGGTAAGGGCTGGGCTGTGTCCAATCATAGGAGAGACGCTAACAGCAGGATTAGAGATAGCATCCAGAACCTAGGCCCCAGACAGGGATTCAAAACCTTCCTGCGTGAGGCTAGCAGAGAGCGTGCTTTGATGGAAGATTTGGGCAACGCCTATCATGCTATGATTGATTCAGGAATGTCTAGGCAGCAAGTGGAAGAGATGATTAGCTCTGTTGATGCCACTACAATCCGTAACCTACGCAACAGGGCTTACACATCAGAATCTGCTAGATGGATCAAGGAGTTTAGCGGGCTACTTTCAAGGAATAGTATTAACAATCCACCGGAGTTTAGAGACCTTCCCGAAGAGGAGAGGGCCGAGGCTCAGGAGGAATGGAAGAGACAGGCTTTCGAGATGAATAGGATGCTTAACGCCCTAGGACTTGAGGAGAATAAGTAATGGCTACACCACAACAGTACATCCAATCTATGGCGCAGCAGGCTTCGCCCTTTGTGCCTAACAATGGTAATCCAAACACTGTGTACAACACAGCAGCCACCCCCTTCGGGGGGACGGCGGGGGCTTGGCAGGACATCTCTCCTTTTGGAGGCACCAACATCAATCAGCATTGGTCGTTTGCTCCTGCCCCTACGGCAGTTCCTATGGGAGCTTATGCAGATCCCTCTGCTCAGTTCTGGAGAACACCCACGGAGATGGCTCCTGCTCAATTCAATCTAGATCAGAGCGGGGCTATGTGGCCAGAGGGAGGCAACCCCTTCATGCCCACACCCAACACGCCCAATCCCGACACGCAGCTGCCTGATGATCCCGGTATTGATGTAATTGTTCATCCTCGGGACCCTGTATCTCAGCCCCGTCCTGTCACAGGCGGAGGCCCCAGTGGGGGAGGAACTGGCGGACACCAAGGGGGAACTCCCCAGAACATTGTAGGTATCAACGTAGGCTCTGCTCTGGGAGGCAGCTCTGGTACTATCTCTAGCAGGCCTGTCGGTGACATCAGCTCAGGTCTTTCCAATCTAGCTGATAGCATCAGCCGTGGTATGGGCTTCAATGGCAGGGACGGAAAGTTCGATCCTATGCAATTTCTTGATGCCATCACAGAAGTGATCATTCCCGGAGACTTCTACAACGCTAACGTAGGCAGAGTCAACTGGCCCAATGTTGTGAAGGGCGCGCTCAATGCTGTCATCCCCGGCTTGGGTAAGGTGGCTGAATGGCTAGCTGGTAAGCTGCCTGACGGCAATCCCATCAAGGAATGGCTACAGCAGGGTCAGCTACAGAATCTAGTAGACGAAGCCTACGAGCCTGAGTCCTACATGAACGCTCCTCAGACCTCCTACAGCGGGGGCGGCGGAGGCGGAGGGGGCGGTCGGGTTCAGCTGGATTTGGGTATTCCTACCTTTTATCTAAATGATCCCGATCCTGTCAGGTATGGGTCCGTTGGAGCCATTGAGCAAGCGTGATGGATGTTGATCAGGCTATTGAGTTTGGTAAGATGAAGAGTAGGCTGGATTCGTTGGAGCAGAGCATCTGCGACATCCGCTCTCAGAATGTACGCATGGAAGGAAAGCTGGATGAGGTGGTTAGGACCATCTCTGCCAGCGCAGGGGGCAAGAGTATGTTGGTACTGCTACTAACGTTGTCCGCAGCCTTTGGTGGAATACTAACTAAGATTGCAGAGGTGTTTGTACGATGAGGAATAAACTAACTAGCTGGGGCGTAGCCTTCAGAAAGAGGAGCAACCAGCTAATCCTAGCTGCCGGTCTCGTCCAAGTGTGGTGGCTAACTGTGCCCGAGGACTGGAAGCGTGTGGTGATTGATTGGAAGGACGGCTCTCTGATCATAGTGAGTGCCGCCCTAAGCGCGGCTGCCTTCCTGTACAGCAACATTAGACAGCCTTCTATTGAGCAGGAGATGAAGAAAGCCTATGATGTTCCCACAGAAGATGATGGCTAGAGTGCTCAGCATCAACTGGCCCTTGATTGGGCTGGTTGTGCTGCTTCAAGTACTGTGGACCTACCACTGGTATGACAGAGGAGCCTCCTCCTGTGAGAGGGGGAGTGCTTCTGCTGTTGTTGAAACTTACAATGAGTGATTGCCCGTTGTGCATCAGGCAGAGAGGGGTGCTGCTCAGCTAGAGCAGGAACTACGCACAATTAAGGAGAGGTTGGATGAAGCTTCTAAAAGGCCTTACACTGCTGACTGCTCTGTTTCTGATGAGCAGCTGCAGCTCTACAGGACTCTTTCAGAAAAGACACACAGATAGTATGTTCTGCCCAAGCTCTGCTTTGGTAGATGTAGAATTCTACAAAATAGAAGGCCCCGCTGATAACAGCAGGGCCTCCGTTGATGTCTGGGTTAATGAGCTAGCTACTAAGTATCCAGACCTACTTATGCGCTATGACCAACTTAAGGAATGCTGGGAGTATTACTCGTCACGCTGACCTGAGACAAGCTCCTTCTGGATCTCCTCAATCTGCTTTACAACTTCTTGCTCATAGGACTTGCCCATCAGCTTCATGCATTCAACGGTGCGAGTCCTATCCCACATATTGATTGCTGCCTCAGCCGTCCTTCGTGCAAAGCGGGGGACGGCATTGATTACATTACTCATAGCTTAGAGGGTCTCCTTCTTAAGCATCTCTTTCCTGTCAGCCTTCTCGCCTGACACGCTCTGGCTCCACGAGCCGCAGCTCTGGCAGTGCCATCGCCTGTAGCGCATTGTAGCGTTGTAGCGGAAGCCTCTGGACTGTAGGTGGGTGCTCCCACACTCTGGGCATACGTGCCCCTCCTGCATGCTTAGGTTGATTGCTGGGGCAATCCACGGACGTAGCTTGTGATAAACCTCCTCCGTGAGAAGCACATCTTGGATGTTGTATTCCTCCATGAGCTTCTGTGCCTTCTTGTCCCCTTCCATCACACCAGTCCATAGCTCAAAGCCTCCTGTCTCAAGCTTCCTTCCTACGCCCAAGGCTTGGGATACGTAGTCGAGCTTGTTGCTTGGAAACTTCATGTGCCTGCGGACAGTTTGCATGAGGTCAATCTTCTTGTAGGGAGAGGGAGGTCCCCAGCCCAGCTGAGCAAACTCTGCATTGATGTGGCGAATGTCAAATCTATTTGAGTTCCATCCACTGACAGCCTCAGCCTCATCCATCAACTCCCACAAGTTGTTCAGCATACTCTCCTTCCCGTTCCTCCATACAGCATCGAAGTGAACGTAAGGGTCGTCAACAAACTTAGCAGACCAGCTGATGATGCCGCCTTCATTGATGAGTTGGTTTAGACTTACACGAGGCTCCCACATCTGCCACACAAAGGCTTCTAGGGGACGGGTCTCCACATCTAGTACCAACACTCTGTTAGTGGATTGTGCCATCACCCTCACCGGTGTGCTTCTTCATGATAGCATCAAGGGCTTTAGTGACATCCTCCCCATCACCCAGCTCCTCCTCTTCCTCTAGCTCATCTGGCTCCACCTCGTGGACGATGGCCCCGATCTTCTCAGCAATGGCAATGATTGCTCGGTAGGAGTGGGGCAGATTGTCGGGCTCCTCCTCAAAGATGTGGCTCCAGTGAATCTTAGGGAAGATGTGAGTGCCAGTTCCTACAGAGCGCAGCTCAAGGCTGGCAACATACACAGTGGTTTCATCTACGTCATCTACTTTAATCGGCTTGTCAGTCATATTGTTATTGTTCTCCGTTAGTCTCGCGCTTTGTGGCATGGCTTGCACACCACCCTTAGTCCTTCTTTAGAGCAGAAGAGTCGTTCAACAAATCCCGGCAGGTCTTCGTAGCTGCCTAGCTTGCCTGCTGGTACTATGTGATCTACCTCCACTTCCTTTGCTGGGAAATGATTGTTGCAGATGGCACAAAGATACTCATACTTCTGTCTCTTATTCTCCCCTACGTAGTCCCTCTTTGCCTCGTTCTTAACTTCATACTTAGGAGGGTAGCGATTGGAAGCGCTGCGTAGTGCACTCCTGACAAAGCTCCAGAACCTAGCTGTAGACCATGCTGGGTAGTTATCAAACGGCGGCGTTCTGTTCCTGCTCGCCTTCTTCACTACCTTCTTGGTGGCTTTCTTCTTGGCCAATAGTATTCCCTCTTAGATTTCCTCCGTCCCAGTTGATCCACAGCTCTCGCTGCATCCACAGCAGGGTTAGGTTCTCCCACATAGCGTGCTCACCGTCAGCACCATACTGCTTGTCGTAGCCTCGCCTAACCCAATCCTTCAGCTTCTCAAGATCGTGGTGCTTTTCCCACTCCTTCCACACTGTCTTAGCACCAATGCGGTGTAGGCCCTTGATGTTATCTGTGGTGTCGCCTGTGGCTCCTTGCATCCAGAAGTTTCTGTCTGCCTCTGCTAATGTGACATACTGGTACTCGTCCTTACGTGGGTTGTAATGATGTCCCGGAGTGTTCAAAAGATCCTTATCAATACTGACGATGATGGTGGACTTGTCGGGGTTAGCCCACTGCTCCATGCTCACAGCATCATCGGCTTCCATGCCGTCAATCACTTCCGCACCCCACGTGTCTATAGCATAGCGGCGCATCTCTTTGTAATACTTAGGCTTGTGTGAGCTATCCCTGTTGCCTTTGTAGGGGGCGATGGTTGCGATCTCTTCCCTGTAGTTGCCTACACCTGTTAGGTAGAGTGCAGGAGCGTCCTCATTGAACAAGCGCAGGCTCTGCTGAATCTGCTGCTTCAGATTGCCAAGAGCATGAGTGATGTAATCCTCCTGCTCTCGGGCAAGCTCTCTAGCTTTCTCCCTGTCGCAGCCCAGAATTTCCATCAAGTCTTTCTCTACTGCTACATCAGCTGAGAATCCCGCACCATATATATAACTGTCAACTAAGGTCCACGAGAGGACGTAGACGCTTCAGCTTATCCCTCATGGACCCCGCCCTCCTTGCCGGAGACTACGTACCCGGCGTTTGTTGACACATCTTTACACATGCTCATTCCTCAATATCCTCTTCCTCTTCTTCCCACTCAAAGCTGTAGGGGTCATGGTCTTCTGGCAGACGGCTAACAGCCTCATGGATGAATGCAATCAGCTCATCATCTGTAAGCTCTGCCAGCCACACGTCGTCAAGCCCGTAGGCTGCTAGGTCTCGCGTCTCCATAGTCTCTAGACTGTAGATGAAATCTTCAAGCACGTTGTTCATCCTTCCCCTTCAAAGTTATGCAGGGCTTCTTGGTAGCCGTCCCACTCACGCACGCCCGCCGCATACAATGCTCGTAGCATGTCACTATCGTCCAGCAAGCTCTTGTACTCTCGTAGGCTTACATGCACGCTGTTAGCTTCTTCACTCATGTCCTTGTTCATAGTCTAAGTCCTCTTGCTCAACGATCTTTCTCCAATCAAACTGCTCTCTTTTGTAAGGCACAGCCTTCTCATGCCTCCACTTAACGCTATCTTCTTGCTCCTTACGTTCCTCTTGCATTGTTATTCTCTAGGCCCAATGTCCTTAAGCCCATACCCGTACAGAATTCCTAGCCATGCAACCTGAAAGCCTGAGTAGCGCCTGCCGATGTCCACTTCTGAAACAACTTCGCTGATGTCAGCAATGTCCTCAAGGTCGTACTCCCTCCATCCAATGTAGGGGACGACAGTTCCAAGCAAGTCTTTAAGTTTGATCATTCCAAGCCTCATGAATAGGTTTCAGATCTAATTCCATCTGCTGTGGTGTACACGACCCGCAGCACTCCTGCGTCCCGCAGTGCTGATGCACAAGCCCTGCACGGCTTAGCTTCTGCCAGTCTTCCATTTCGATCATAACGTGCGACGTAGACAGTAGCTCCTTCAGCATTGTCATATCCGGCTCTGAGGAGAGCATGAACTTCAGCATGTAGCTGGTGCCTTGGTCTGGCATTACCCACAGCTTGATTATATCTTGCTTGCATCGGGTGGGTCTTAGTGATGTTACAAGCTTGTCCCACAATTTTCTTACCATTTGCTATCACAGCTCCTAGTTTAGTACGAGGAACGTCGGAGGCCGTGCTGACCTCCAACGCCCTTGCTATGTGCTTTAGATCACGACTTGTGATTGGGGTAGAAGGCATCGTAGAACGAGGCTACAGTAGTGTGTGCCCACGCAATGCACTCGTCAGTCTCCTTGTTCTTGTACAGGCCTGTAGTGAATGCATCAATCCACAGCTCTCGTGCCTGTTTGTCAATCTCCTTACGTCGCCTGTAGTCTCGCCACTTCTTGATCATCGGATGGCCTCCCTCATGATGGTGTCAATGATGCTGTACTCTTGGGGATTCTTGAACAGCTTCTTAGCTTCCCGTGCCTTCTCTCGTGAACTAACTCGCCGCAGGGGGCGACCAATAAACCATGCCGCATAACGGCTAGGCTTAGTATTTGTATTCTCCGGCACCATAACATTCTCTTTGTTTACAATTACATAACGTCCCATGTGTCTCTCCTTGTTTAGCGGACGGGGCATGCCCCACCCTCGCAGTCTGATGCAGCATCAAACTCGATAGGATCAAGCAGCTTGGTGATGCGTGTAGTGTTTGCCACAAGCTCCTCGTACTGCTCCTTAGAGATAGCTTCTAGAGGAGCCTGCTGAAACCCATGCTCGCTGTGCAGAAGGAAGCTCAGGGTCTTGAAGTTCTTGTTGTAGTTCTTGGCTAGGTAGTCCCTAATCTCAGGAAGCTCCTCCTTCTTGTAGTACACAGTACAGCTAACAGCATTATCGCTCCACTCTGTTTGCAGCCTCTTAACAGCTTCAAGCTGTTCGATGGCTGTCATGTCCTCAGCCAGCACTGTTCCTTCTGGATACATCATAGGGAACTCTGCCACCACAGTGGAGTGATCATCAGAGCCGTCGAAGTTCTTCTGAAACTCTGTGTGATAACCGTGCGCTCGTACAGTATCTACGATAGGGCTGTTGGCTGCGAAGCGGATTCGCCTGATCATGTACTGTGAGTATCCCGGATGTACGCCTGACGTTACTCCCGGAAGCAGGCTAAGTGTGCCGCTTGGCTTCGTCGTGGACAGCTTGATGCTGACCGGCCATCCGTGCTCCTTGCTGTAGGCCTCATCATACTCCCGCAGCTTGGTGTAGTTGTCGCTAAGCCACTCACGCTGTTCTTCCGTTGCCTGAAGGTAGCCAGTCACACCGATGCCCATACGCATGTTCCTGTGCACCACTTCTTCTGTCTGCTCTAGGTGGCATGGAAGAGCTAGACTGTGCTTGTTGACTCGGTAGAGCAGCCTAGTTACTTCCCACAGCTCTTCCTTGCTGGTGATGTTTGGTAGGAAGATTTCTGCTAGGCAGCAGGTTTCATAATCCTCCAAGCTCTGCTCGGCACATGGATTAAACGCCACCACCTTCTTGTCCTTGTACTGAGTCTCACCCAGCCTGCCGCAAGCTCGGGCAAGCTTGAGGTTGATAAGTCCATAGGGTTCTGAACCCCCTTCATAGTTTTCCCAGAAGGTGTCAGACAGCAGCTTGATGTCGTTGCACACCACACTGTTGTTGGACATGCTTCGCCAGTTGGGGATGTTGCCCTCTGACCATCGCTTGGCTTTCAGGAACTGCTCGTCATCGTGGTCGCCAATAGCAATGATGGCCGACCTTCGTACGTTCCCACTAACCACCACCTGCCCAATGATGTTAACAATATCTAGGCAGTCAATGGGCCTGAGCTGCTTTCCAGCCCTCTCTGCAATCACCTTGCGGATGTTCTCCACACCCTGCACGAGGTCCTCGGGACCAGAGGCAATGCCCCCGAAACCCTTGATAGGCAGACCCTTACCGCGAACCAGCTGTGTGCTATAGGAGAAGCCTGTGTGCTTTCCTGATGCGAAGGCATCCTCCAGCACACGTCGTAGCAGCTCTACCCACCCTTCCCTGCTATCGGGAACGATGAAGTCTGCTCCAGCATCCTCCACCCTTGTGGGACCCACGTAGTCTTCCCTGACAGGAGGAAGCTTGTAGACATACTCACGCTGGATGTTGATGCCTACGCCTGTGCCCAGCATCAGGGCATCGAAACACCACACAAAGGGCTCAACAGGCTCGTCAATCTTAACAGCGGCACAGTTCTGCAGGGACAGGAGGCCTAGGTTATCCACCGTAGTGGTTCCTAGCTGCCATAGAAAGCGCCCAGCAACAGTGCCCTTAAGCTCTGTCATATATCGTCGCAAGGACCTTTTTTCCGCAGGGGTAAATCCCACATTTAGCTGCTCATCCGTGGCGTCTAGGATGCGAGTGATAACTTCCTGCCATTCCTCAGTCCTGTCCTCCCCCTCCACGGGTCGAGCGTATGTTCGCTTCATGGTAAGGTAGCCTACACTGGACCATGGGGTTTTGTCTTCTCCTGTCACAGCTCCTCCCTCTTGGACCAGTCCCCTTCAGGGATGCGAGCAGGAGCTACATTACCTGCTACATAAACCCAAGCCAGTTCTTGCGATGGCTCTTCCTCCTCAAAGCTCCACACCTCTACCTGCTCCCTTGTGTATAGGTCGCTATCAACGCCCTCATATCTGTCCAGATAGTCCAGCCCCTTATCATCCACTTCTATGATGTTAACCATCACCTTAGCATCTTCATCCATACTCTTGGTAATGTATGGGTAGCGGTCATAGTAGTTGTACATATCAAATCCTAGGATAAAGTGGGTGGCTTCTTGATACTCCCCCTTCCCATCCTTAGGGCGCAGCGTTCCGTACACTGCCACCTTATGTTTATTCAATCATCGTCTCCTTCCATTCCCGTAAGGCTGCTAGGCCACCATCCTTGGCGAGCCTAGAGCTTGTCCCTTGCTTAGCGTACCAGCCATCCCACATCATGATGAGTAGGAACACACCAGCTAGTAGTGCTACTCTCACACATTAGTCCCAGCTGGGGAGTTCGTCATCTTCAAACTCCTCTTCCTCGAATTCCTCTGGCTCAGGTTTACGCACTGCCTTCTTAGCAGCAGCCTTCTTACGGACAGGTCGAGGGGCCTCCTCCTCAATATCATCCTCAGGCATCTCCCACACCTCTCCAGTGTTCAGCTCATACAGCTTAGCAGCTTCCTCCATCCACAGCGTGCGGAGGTAGCCAAAGCCCTGATTCTTTGCAGCAGGGACAGGAAGCTTCTCTGCCTTAAGGGCAAACTCAAGGAAGCCTAGGGCTGTGTTAAGAGCAGCCTGCTTACTGATGACAGTTTGACGATCATCGTATGAACCGACCTTCTGCGGACCGCCACCGCCTCGTGCAGCAGGAGCTGAGGGCGGAGCAGTGGAGCCTTCTACTTTGCGCAGGGTGCCTCGTTCAACGTTAGCATAGTTGCCATTCCAGCTAACACCAAACTCAACCATGTCCCCCTGCTCAATGCCTCGCGGAGGATACTTACCTACACCGTAGTTGGTGCCTCCCACCTTGATGCTGTACATCTTGCCCACACGGGTGTCTCGTTCGTTAATGTAATCAACACGGCCCTGAATCTTATCACTCATTTAGTTCTTCTCCTTGTAAACTTCTTCGCCTGAGGGGCTCACGCTCCACTCCAGCTCTGTGTCGGAAACATCCCACGCTGGTCCAATCTTTAGACCAACACCTAGAGGGACATCCATTGAATACTCATACACATTCTCTAACCAATTGAATACGTCATGAGTCATGCTATGTACAACAACTCTCTTGAGCCATTCCTTGTCCACATCCTTATGAACCCTTGCCACAATGCTGTCATGCACTGTGTTGAATAGCTCCACCTTCTGTCCTTTTGTGTAGTGCCAGAAGAACACTAATGCCAGAGGAATAATCTCTGCTGTAGCTAGTGCCTGCACGGGGTAGTTATAGATTTGTGTAGTGTTAGAGATGTACCCACTACGTCCCATGCTTACGTTAGGCCAGTAGAACCTGGCTCCCCAAGGAAGTACAAGCTCCTTGTCTCGCAGCACACGGTGTGTCCACCCTTCTTGTGTGCTGGAGATGCCTGCATACTTCAGCTTGAAGGCCTTGGCATACTCCATCTGTGCGGGGCTCCTGCCACCTCCCCCATATACCTTGTGTTCGACTAGGGTCGTTAATCCTAGCCCGTTCTTTTATGAACTGCTGCATGTTCCCATGCAGAGCAGACTATATCACAGCCCTGTAGGGCTCTCAGTGTTTCCACTCACTTGAGTGTACTCCCTTCCGGGATAGTCGTTGCACCTTTAGTAAAGGCCAAGTGACACTCGTGCTCTATTTGATGACAGCGTTTGCAGAGAAGCTCTAGATTTGTCCTAGCATTGTTATACTGGTTATGGTCTTTGTGATGCACCACCCACCAATACTGTCCTGCATCAGTCAAATCTTTATCGCAGCGTTCACAGTGGACCATCTCTTCCTTGACCTCATACCTGAGGTGCTCAAACATATACTTGCCATGCTTATAGCTAGGATGATCCGCTCCTCTGTAAGGGTTCCCCCCTTTACC
>ERZ1032699.1-NODE-1-length-39066-cov-5.873343_pt1 | contig 39066 bp, 58 predicted proteins | sample MGYA00517095_ERZ1032699 | MGnify/ENA primary metagenome ERZ1032699 (study PRJEB33719, sample SAMN04262507) | wastewater metagenome | biome: rural village; feature: composting latrine chamber; material: composting feces with ash | place: El Salvador | collected... | reverse complement strand
ACCGGGACGGGGTCCACCGGAGCCGGCGCCGCCGAACCGTGGCCCAGGTGCGCCGACAAGCGCTTGACCCAGCGCGGGGCCCACCAGCAATCGTCGCCGAGCAGCTTCATCACCGCAGGGACCAGCAGCAGACGTATGATCGTCGCGTCGAGGAACAGGGCGGCGATCATGCCGAAGGCGATGTACTTCATCATCACGATGTCGGAGAACCCGAACGCGCCGGCGACGACGATCATGATGAGCGCCGCGGCGGTGATGATGCCGCCGGTGTTCGCCGTGCCGAACCGGATCGCGTGCGGGGACGCGGCGCCGGCGTCGCGGTCCTCCACCATCCGGGACACCAGGAACACCTCGTAGTCCGTGGACAGGCCGTAGATGATCGCGATGATCAGCACCAGCACCGGGCTCATCAGCGGCCCCGGCGTGAAGCCGAACAGACCCGCGCCGACGCCGTCGACGAACATCGCCGTGAGAATGCCCAGCGTCGCGCCGAGCCCCAGGGCCGACATGATCACGGCCTTCGCCGGCAGGATGATCGAACCAAACACCAGCGCCATGAGGATGAACGTGGCGACGACCATGTAGAGGATCATCCACGGCAGGGTGTCGAACAGAGCCTCGATGGACTCCACTTCCATCGCCGGGGTGCCGCCGACGAAGACCGTCGCCCCAGAGGGGACGTCGATGTCGCGCAGCTGCTCGACGATGCGCGTGCTGTCCTCCCTGTTCTCGATGCCGGCCGACAGGACCGTCACGCCGTCCTTCGTCGGCTGCGCGATCTTGAACCGGTCCGTCAGCCCCGCGACCTCGTTGGCCTGCTCAAAGATCCCTCCACTAGTGCGTAGTTAGAGATGGTGGTCTGCGCTCCCTCAGGAGTCACCGACATGTTAAGCACATGGCCGTCTCCTAGGAACAGTCGGTATTGGTTCTTGTCTCTTACAGGGAAGGCGCACACAGTGCCGCCTAGCTCAAAGCTCGTGGAGTCTTGGATTACTCTAGGAGTGAGCCACGGATCCACTGCCCCGCTGATGGCGCTGTTAGAGAAGTCACCGTAGGCCTCTGTCTGATCCAGAGAGCACACCCCATTCTGATTCACGTACAGGTATGCACCAGCAACGGCAGCTGCTGTGTAGTCGAAGGCCCCAGCACTAGAGGACACAGTGCGAAGCGCCAAGTCTGCCCCTGTTCCTACAATACGCCTGATGGACCTAGAGCCAAATATCAGAGTGGTGTCACCATAGGCCTCCAGTACTCCTGTAATCCTATCACCGTTGCCAATCTCCACTGCCCCGTCTAGGCCGGAGAAGTTGAGGGGAGTGCCTACAGAGGACATACGCACTGTGCCGTTAGCAAATCCTAGCAGAAGCCTCTGCCCCGCATGAAATGCCAAGTACTTGGGAATGTCCCTGCTAGTATCAGCTTCTGTAATAATGTTGTTCCAGTAGGGGACGCCTTCGCTTCTGGCAATGTAAGCAGCCCTAGATCTGCCAGTAGCTGCGAAGGTAATCTCAGTGTCGTCAGTGGATAGGAAGTTGTAGGTTCCCCACACATAGTGCGTCTGCTGCTCCGAGCTAGCCTCCCTTCCTCTCAGCCTACCTGTCCCTGCCAAGCTGGGCACAAACACCCTAGAGACGGCAGCCAGCTCTAGCTCAGCTTCGTCCTCTATAACAAAGCTGTCATCAATTACCCCATCCCAATCAGGAGAAGCATCATGTACGCGGGATAGGTGGATAATGCCCTCTGCATCCCCGTTAGCAAAGTCCCCCTGCTCCACTGTGAAAGAAACTACAGCAGCCTCTGCCCATGTAGAGCCAGAGGTTAGGGTGATTGTGTCGGGGAAGGGAGCAGTGGCAGAGCTATACCTGATAGCCAGTCCTGTGTACAGAGGAGTAAAGCCTCTGGACGAATGATCCCCGGAGTCAGGGCTCATTAGGCGATAGATGCCGGCGGAGTAGCTGCCCACATATCCTGTATCTTCTGCAGGAAATGCTCCTGTAATAGGAGTGCCTACAGCGCCGTCACTGATGTCTTGGATTGAGGCTGTGTAAAACCCAGAAGCTGAACCAGCCCTTCCAATCACGGGATGAATCTGAGCAACCCCTCCTCGAATCTCCAGTACACGGCAATAGTAGCCGTCCAATACGACAAACTGCCCCACCTGTAAGGAAGGCACTGCCTCGGACACATCCATCTCAATACAATCTACAGCAGCGTAAGCCTCAGAGCCACCGTAATAAACCCCGGCCACCGGCCTAGGGGCAGGCCCCACCATTTCCCTTAGCTTGTCCGACGCTTCTACAATCTGACTGGAGTATTCCTGAGCGTTGGTCGCAACCTCTCTCCAATCTTCTGCCACTTCTGATACGCTAGCAGGAGCCAGCTCCTCTGCGTAAGTAGCAGCTAGGTAGTCCCTGCCCGGCATAAGAGATGCTCCCGGCCTGGCCGGAACATAGAGGCATTCTCCTGTGTCGGAGTCGATCACTTCCACTACAACCCCCAACAGTTCGTGCAGGTTGGAGTAGATGTAAGCCCCCTCTCCAACAGTGCGGCCATCGATGTGCAGGAAGGTGCGGTAGAGATTGGCAACACCTCCTCCCGGAAAGTTATCAAATCTCTCGTAGCCATCAATGCGCTTGTAGCCCTTGATGGGGCCCACCTCATAATTAAGGCAGTCCACAAGAGTGCCGGCGGAGCTGCCCTGTACAGGTGTCACCATATCCAGCCCGCCCTCGAAGAGGATGATGGCGGAAGAGTCTGACATTACCAAACACCTCTGTAGAATTTGATGGTATCCATCTTCATCTCTGGAAGGTTATCCCTCATAAGCCATCCTAGACGTTCCATGTATTTCTTGTTAGCTCTGGAATACAGGGCCCTGTCGTTGTTGAAGTCGGCCAGCTCCTTCAGGGCAGCCCACACTAGAATCATGTGATGCTTCTCTGGAAGCACTGAAGGAACATCGTCCCACTCTACCAGCTCGTTGGCCTTCTGATCATATTCAAAGGACACATCATACAGCCCATCAGGATAGGGGTAGAACTGAAGATCACCGCTGTTAGTTTTGGTCACATACCTAGGGCTTCCTAGGTTTGCATAGAAATTATCAAACTGCTTCTCCCACTGATGCCACGGCATGTAGTGCAGAGGAGGGGCAGCTACGGAAGACTCTCCGCTGTAGTCTGGGTCCAGCACGCTTGGCTGGATTGTGACAGAATTCAAATCAATGTTGTTCAGGCGTGGGAGGTAGAAGGACATATCATATGTGCCCCTGCCCTCTACGCGAGCAGCTGCAGGAAGGCTATCTAGCCCGCTCTGGGCTGTCAGCGGCTCCCACTGGCGTAGAGAGTTCTTATCTACTACAGAGTCGTAAGCAACCCCTACAGTGCACTCTTCGCTTGAGTAACCCTCATGGTCTGGGAGCACTTCAGTCAGGACAAATCTAACCCCCGAGAGCTCTCCCACCATAGTGTCCCCAACCGCAGGAACGTAGAGCGGGTCCTTTACAACCAAATGAAGGCGGGGCTGTACTGTGACAACCCCGCGCTCATTGGTGAAGAACCACTCCCTCCGCTCCTCTACTAGCTCTTGATAGCTCCTGCTCACCCACCCCTTTAGCCTGTCGTACAGCACAGTGCGTCCGGGATTGTCGAAGGTTGAGGGAGCAAGCTTGTCCAAAGCCTGCTTACTCTCTTCGATGCAGGTGTTTACAAGCGAGAGGAAGTCCAAATCAGTTCTCCTTAGTTAGCCCTAGCCGCACGAGCGGCGTTAGCCTTCTCCCATTCAATCAGCTCACCATCAGTAGGCCAGCGGCCTAGGTCCTTATGGAAGGCTGCCCTGCGCGAAGCAGAGACAGATCGCTGATCTTCTTGGTTGATAAACTTCCCGCCCGGCGTTAGGGATACAATCTGGAACGGGTAGGAAAGAATCTCCTCCTCCGTCACAACGCCCTCTAGGTTGTTGGCGTCAGGCTCTTTGATCTGCCTTCGCTGCTTATGAACAGCATCACGCAGAACACCTAGGTAGGGGATGGGAAGATCTACGGCAATGCCCCGAGGGACATTAAAGAATCTTCCGTTAAGGCCCACCTGCACAGCCCCATTGCTGTGGCCGGGGGTGGCGTCCTTATGTACGATGATACGAGCAAAGCCCGGCTTGGGCATGCCCTTAGCTGCAGATGCTTCAGACTTATCCTGTGCCAGAGAGTAGCTAGCAATCAAGCGGTCGGCTTCACCGTCATCGGTATGCAGGTCAGGGCTCTCACCCTCCTCCTGCTTACTTACGATGGCTTTGATGTAGTCGGGCTTGCTCCAGTCTCTCTGGGCCTTGATGCCATAGCTCTTCGCTAGGGCGCGAAGATCGCCAATAGGTGCATCAATAAGATGGTCTTCCTGACCAACGTGCTTCTCTGTCATAGTAGTCTCCTGTTTGGAAATAAAAAAGGGATGCCCCGCTATGTGGGCAGAGCATCCCTATTGCTGTTCACAGCACAAGTACATATAGTGTTGTAAACAATAGGCCGGAGCCTAGGGGGCGGTTAGTCGTTCTTGTACTTGCCGCCGTTAACCTGCCACTCAGTGTAGACAGGATCTGCCTCTTCCTTTTCGCCAAGGAAGTAGACAGTTAGCTGAATATCCACATCACCGTCAGCCACTGAGATTGCCTCGGTGGGGGTTAGGGTGACATAGAACGGGCCCCACTTGGTAGCAGTGGACGGATCGACGGTAACATCTAGGGCATCCTTAGATACACCGTTTAGGTCCAGAGCGCCGAAGAGGTCGGCGTCAGCAGTCAGGGCCGGGTAGGTGCGGCCATCAGCACGCTCCGCATCCTCATTCATCATTGGAGCAACGCCTACGTTGAAAGCACCGCCAGTTAGAACAGGCTCGCCGTTCAGCTTGGTTAGGGTGATCTCAAACCGCGAGGGCTGTACATTCTCGCCTAGCGGAATTGCCTCAATCACGTCTGTGGTTGCTAGAGCATCGCCGTCCTTAAGACGGAAGCGGCCAGAGACGCTCTGCTCGCGACCCTCATACAGGCCACGGTGGCGGATGTTCTTTACATTTAGATCAGTAATAGCCATTATTCAGTTCTCCTTATAGTGCGCTGACTGCAGACTCTACGCGAAGCACCCAAGCTTCGTTCAGACGCACGCCTGCGTACCAAGTCTTCCATGCTACGAAGCCACGCTGACCTAGCGGATCCTCATAGCTCTCACCCATCTTAGGATTCTTCACTGCCACCTTGGCAGAGTCAGCACCCTTTAGGACAACAGAGCCGAAGGCGTCCTGGCCGAAGATGACTAGCGGATAGACATCAACGTTGGTACCATCATGAAGCACACCGCTGGTAGTAGTGCCGCCAGCGCCGGGGAAGTAGGTGTAGTGCGGAGCTAGGACAAAACGAATGTCCTGATACTTACCAATCTCCCGGTCGTGCAGCAGCTTAACCTCAGAGTAGTTCTCACGCGGCACGAAGCCGGTGATGGCACGGAGGTCCTGCTCAAGGTTGGTGTGACCGATGGCCACGTAAGCAGGGGCTACTGGCTGGGTAGCAATCTTCGGAGATGCATTCAGCATCTTGGTGATGGGCTTGGCGAAAGCATTCTTCAGGGCACGCTGGGCTAGGTTTAGATCAGCAGCACTGATGGGAGCAATCACGTCCGAACGGGAAGTGGCTGTGCCCGAGTAGATTACGTTAACGCCTGCAATCATCATATTCCACAGGATGCGCTCCTTGGTAAGAGCGGCCTGCTCAGCAGCACCAATGGTAAACTGCTTGAGGTTCTCGTCCTCGTGGGTTTCAATCAGAACGTCAGTGAAGGGAATCCAGCTGCCGTACTGCTGCACCTGGCCCTGCACATCTTCGTACCGAACGCCGGTGGGCGACGGAGTGATGCCTTCCACAAGAACATCCATAGCAGCATCAAACGGCACAAGACGACGCCACTTGATAACCTGCGACTTATTCTTCGGGATGGACACGCTCTGAGCGAAACGCTCTAGGATTAGATCGGGCTGCGCATGTACAAGAAACTGCGCTGCAGCATACACGCCAATGCGTGCGCCCATATCTGCATACTGAACACCAGAAAAGCTCATACTCTTTCTCCTTGATTAAAGAGTTTAGTAAACAATACCGGCCTCCTTGGCAATCTTTTCGTAGGCCTCATCGAAGAACCGGCTTTCATCAAACTTCGGCTGCTTCTTAACCGGGGTATCGGAAGAGTCAGCAGAACGCTGGAGCTTACGCTCTCGCGCTTGTTTCGTCGCATCCACAACATCTTCTACAGGAGCTGCCTCCTGAGTAACTCCCTGCTCACTCGGCTTCATAAACCCCTGCATGTATTGCTTATAGGCATTCAGAGCCACAGCTACATGGTCTGCTTTGCTGCTGGAAGCCCACGCCAGCTGATCTGGTGTAAGGGTATTCTTCCATGCATGCCAAGAGGGGTGTTTGAAGATGGCGTCAGCATCGGGATGATGATGCAGGAGTTTGTAATACTCTTCCCCTACGTCATCGTTACTAGCTTCTGGGGCCTGCACCTGAGCTGGCTGCTGCTTGGGACGCTGTTCAAGCATCGTCTCAAGAATTTCAGCCGTGTCGGGATCAATCTCCTTCAGCTTAGCGATGCGGTCTCGCAGCCTTTTCTCAGCATCATCAGCTTCCTGCTTGGCCTTATCGGGCTTTGCATTATTCTGCTTCAGCTGACGCTCTAGCTGCGCTACGCGACTTTGCATTACAGCCATTCGACCTACGGCAGCCTTAGCATTGTGCAGCTCTTGTTCTAGCTGGGCAAGCTTTTCAGCAGCGGGGTCCGACTGTTGCGTTGTGATGCTAGCTTCCTCGTCTTCTTCAGACTCGGTTGCCGCAGTTTGATCTTCTGATTCCTCGTCAGGAGTATTCTGCTCTTCTTCCTCGGAGGAGTCCTCATCGGAGTCCTCTGATTCGTCAGGCTCTGCGTCCGGCTCAAGCTCTACAGAAAAGAGACGTTCCATCTCATCACTGTTGCCCTCACTCACCGCAGTGAGAATCTGATCTGCGAGATCTTCTTCAGATTTCGGTATATTTAGACTCTGTTCAGCTTCATTAGTTCCCGTATTACTCATACTATTCTCTCCTTAGTCAGTGACGGCCATTGTGCGAGATTCCTCGGCCAATAGCTTATCGATGAGGGCGGCTCTGCCTCTCCACTGGTTATACTCTGCCTCGGAAAGCCCCGAGGATACTAGCTTTTTGATAGCTGTCTCATACTCTGCTTCTAGCATTTGCTTAATCTCTAACCACTCGGGACTCCTGTAATCAACCTGAACGAAACCTGAACGAGTGTAATGCATTAGCGGTTTCCTGCCAATTGCCGGGCCTTAATGGCCAGTTCCATCTCCTTAAGAGACATCTCCTTGTCCGCCTTCTCGGCATCAATCTGGGCAGTAACGGCTGCCCTACTCTGCCTCATGCTCTCCATAAACACCTGTGCATCCATTGCATTCTGCTTGGAAGCCCCGTCGGCCTGCAGCTTCATGGCCAGCTGTCTGTCCTTAGCAGCGAGCTTGACGTGCTCTGCTTCCACCTCTGAGCGGGCCTTAATCACCTGTGCCTGTGCCTCCTGTACTCGTGCATAGTTGGAGCCCATCTTCTGCTCATGCTCCCACAGAGAGGCCTGATGGGCCTGCTGTGCCTTCCACTGCAGCTCTCGTTCACGAAGCTCTAGCTCGCGCTCCTTGCGCTGAGCCTCGGCCATCATCATCTCCATGTTAAACTGCTCTGGGTTAGGCTGCTCAGCTAGCTGCTGCTGATACTCCGCATACTGCTCGGGGGTGCGGATGATGGTGTTGTCTGGAATCTTCATCAACTGCAGGCGAGCCTTGGCAAGAGCTTCCTGATTAACCCAAGAAGCCAGGGCAGGGTTCTGAGAGGTTTCCATCTGGAGACGCTCTAGGTCCCGGATGTGCATCTGCTTGTTCTTGTACTCAGAGCTGCTCTTGACATCAATGATGTAATCGCCCTTGATCTCTTCCTTGTCGTTATACTGCATGTTCCATGCATAGAAGCGGCGGATGATTTTCTCAGTAACCTGATCGTCCCATTCCTCCGCAAGGAAGTCTAGGATGGTGGTGCTGTTGGCTGCAAGCACCAGCTGACCCGTAGCACTCTCTACGTTCTGCGGGCTTCCTAGCCCAGCAGCAATCTCTGTAGTGGCGCTCTCCTCTGCAGCAAATCCTCTAGCCAGTTCCAGCACAGGCATGATGTTGCCGATGACGTTAGTTGGCGTGAAGAAGTTGATGGCATCCGTGATGCGCACGCTCGGGTCTTTGAGCAGCCACACCTTGTTGGGACGCATGGTGTAGTCCCCATCCACAGGCTCGATAAACTGCTGATACATAGACATCTGCGGACCTGAGGTTAGGCTAGCATTGTCCAAGATCATGTGGTAGCTCTGCGTAATAACACGCTGAGCATCTGCTAGAAGCAGGGGATGGCCAAAGCCAAACACACTGGTTGGGTCCCTCTTCCACACAGCCACCGAGTAGGGGGTTTCATACTGAGCCTCAATATTCTCCAGCTCCATACGAATCACCTTACCACAGCAAACCCAAACCTCCCCATAGAACTCCTGAGTAGGGCTCTCGTATGTAGGATCTAGGCCGAGCTTGCATGCCTCATCGTAAGAGATGGGGCCGTGGTACTCCAGCACAGCAAACCGATCCTTATGCATATACGGAGTTGACCACACGTTAGAGGCAATCAAGGGCAGGCGCTCTGTGTTGTAACCAGCAGGCGTTAGCCCATTCTCCCTGTCCAAGATGAAGCTGATGGCCTCTGCATCGAAGCCCGGATGCATGCGCATCTGGGACAGCTCCAATGCCGTCTTGGGATGGTATTCAATAGTGTCTACACTGTCCCGGAAATCAACAACATCCATGTCAGGGTAGAAGCGCCAAGGGCGTACACTGACAACTGTTGGCTGAAAGTCGTGCTCTACAGTAGGCACCCAGCTAGCGCCCTGCTTCACATACTTGGTACGCAGCCGTCCTGTGTTAACAGGGCCCTTGAGAATACCTGTGCCTAGGATTACACGATCCTCTAGCGCACGGCGAGTTTCCATAGCATAGCCACAAGAGGCAAGCTGTGTCTGAATCTCCTTCTCCATAGCCTGACATGCCATAGCCACGGCAGGGTCTGTGTTGTTAGGAGGGGGAAACATATCCCAGTTCTTCTCATCTCCAGCAAACTGCATGGAGACAGAGTTGGCCACTGCCGTATCACACTTAGTGCGAACAATGTTAGGGATGGGCCTCTTGTTCTCATTGCTCTTCTCGAAGGGCCTATCAGAGTAGTAGCTATCCCCATCCACCAGAGGGGCATGGTAGAGCTTGAGACATGTGTCCCACTCCCCGTCCTTGGTAGCACGTTGGTTAGCTCTATTCTGGAATAGCTCTTCCACTTTCTTGGCCAGCCCGTCGAGGATTTCAATGCGCTCTTGATTGAGCTCTTCCACGCTCCGCTCGTCCTCCAGCATCTCTTCCTTATCTACTTCTTCATTCATACATCATACCTCGTTGGGTTGTATGCAATATTGCTATTGCCCATACCTTCAGTACGGCTGACCATCCTCTGCTTATTGTTGATGATGTAGCGAGCCGCATCAATGGCATGGTCATCGCAGTGGGGATCAATCTTTCCGTTAAGCTTCCTCTTGTACAGCATGTATTCCTTCTGGAAGTTTCTTAGAGTTGTGAACACCTTCAGCCTGCCTGTAGAGAACATCTCATTCATCCTGTGAAGACCTGCCTCTAGGGCATTGTCTGCAGGCATGAGCCTGAGCCCCAGCTGCTTATAGGAGCGCATGAGCTGTGTGCCGTCACTCTGGCTCCTGCCCTCTGCTGCTGGATCAATAACTCCTCTAATCCATGGCCCTCTCATGTTAATGGCATGGGCGTGGTGCTGAGGAAGCTGCTCTCCTTGGTAGTGCTCATCGTACAAGTAGATGGTGTCTGTGTTAGGATCTAGTGCTCCCCATACAGCTGCTGTCACATTCCAACCAACGTCTAGGCCGTACAGCCGGGGCCAAGTGTCTGGGATAGTGAAGGGCTCCACTAGTACACTCTCCAGAGGTGTAGTGAATACAGACCCACCCTCCATAGAGGGGATGCCCTTGGAGCGAGCTTCCTTAAGATGCTCAGGCGTATCTGCTAGTAGCCTCTCCTTAACTTCCGGGGTAAGCCACGGAGCATCGTCCCACCCTGCCTGAATGACAGCCTTCTTCTTGTGCTGACCTACAAGCTCTACTCCATCTGCATCCTCTTCTACATCTCCTGTAACCAAGGGCTTGGCTCCCATAAGAAAGTCCGCATTCTTACAGAAGTTGACCACCATCCGGGAGTAGCCGTTCAGGGGGGTGAAGGTTGCGTACATAATGCCATCTGTGGTAGCTGTTCGGATGTTACATTCGTTCCAGATTTCAATAGGACATTCCTCGTCCAGATGCACCACATGAACAGCAGCACCCATGAAAGCCTGCAGATCCTGCTTGTAGTTCTTGAAGCTAATAGTGCTCCAACCACCGGAGACATGCTTAACTCGAATGCGATCAACAGCTCCTACAACACCCTGCTTGCCTGTGGCCTTCCCCAATAGATGGGCGGGGATCATTCCTGTACCCTCTTCCCCCAAGGGGCCTAGCAGCTCCTTCTGAAGAGTTTCCCTGACAGTGACAGCATCAGGACCTACGGCCCAAAGATCTACAGGATGGTCAAAACGCTTGCCGGTCCACCACTCGGGATAGATGCCTGTGACGTGGCATGCATCCTCATAGGACCCGCACACACTCTTACCGACTCGGTTGGCGGCCATGAAGAGGCGCTCTGGGTACAGAGCCCCCGCTGCAAAGAATGCCTCGTGCTTAGGGAGCTCCGAGATGTGAAAGGGAGCCCCCTCGCTGAACCATTTCTCCATGCCGCTACGCACGCTAGCCTCATTGATCGCCTGCACGAGCTTAAGAACTTTGTGCAAGCTGCGAGCATCCGCATTGACATGAATGGTTTCTGGCTTCTGCAGCTCCTTGAGGAAGGACATATCATTACCTTGATGTACACCCTTGAGGCTCTCCAGAAACTCCGCAGGCAGGTTAGGCATTCAAGCTCTCCAGCACACGAAAGCTCTTAGCAAGCTCCGGGTTCTTTTTGCCCAAGTCCTTAAGAGCCTGCTCAAGCTGTCTTTGTAGAGTGGAGATGTCCATATCTACCTCACCTGTGGTTGTAGAATCAGTCTTCTCAGCCCAGCCATACCTGTTCTTCATATTGAAGGCCCACATGCTGTGCATGAAGGCACGGTTCTTGAGGTTGGAACGAGCCTGTCTCCACCACCAAGCCTGTGCTGCAGTGGAGCCCCGCTCAACAAAGTTGCGAAAGGCCTCATTGTCCTCGCACAACTCGTTGAACTTCTTCATGGTGATGCCGAGGTGGTCTGCAATCTCCACATCCCCGGCACCCTCCATGTAGAGCTCCATGCATTCGTCCAGCTTATTCGTCTGTGCTGTGCTCAAAGTACTCTCCGTCACCTACAGGAGCTAGGTAGTTGCCCACCTCATCCTCAGTTAGCATACGTGCAATAGGATAGAGAGCCACGTCTTCGTTATCCCGGTCGCCTACAAAGCAAATAACTGGAACAACGTCCCCTGTAGTGGCGTCCTTAGCATGCATGATGCCTACACGATTCTCAAACACCTGTCGGTAGAGAATGTCTAGCAGGCCATAGGGCACTGGGTTGTATGGATCATTGGAGTAGACGTGAGGCACCATATCATTCTCCATGATGAATGGAGCGGTGCCCTCTAGAAACTTTAGGGCCTCATTCACTACTTCGTTGTTCTCTTCTACTTCTGGGTTGTTGGTCTCTGCCATAGTACTTCTCCTTTATTTTACCAAATGCTCAGGCCTGATGCGGCCCGTCTCTAGTCGCTCAACTAGCTCCACTGAGCGCACTCCAACTTGTTTATACCAAGCTGTGTTACGTAGGCGTGCCGCAGCTGCTGCATATTCCTTAGTCTTGAAAAGAGCTAGGGTGGGAGCAAACTTAGATAGACGCAGCTCTCCTAGATTGTAGACTAGATTGGCGAGAACGCTCTGCACTACAATACTGTGCTCTGTCCTCCATCCCGGAACCAGCTTGTCCAATCCCTTGACATGCTCTACTACTTCTTCCTTTAGACGCTCTGTACTGATGCCGTGAGTTGTTCGTGATGTATACTTAACACCCTTGGTGAACCCGTACCCCACAGTCCATGGAGCGCCCTTAGCTACATCGTCCTTGCTTAGGCCCAGCTCTTCTATAATGACAGAAGCGGGACGACGGCCCCATTTAATCTTCCATGAGGGAAAGTTCCTGCCCCACTCAGAGTGGGGGTCTGGGTAAGCATATTCCCTATAGCCCTCGTGCCTCTTCAAGTCTGCCAGCACCTGCGGCATCCATAGGGGTTCTCCGTTTCCGTTCTGCTTTTGTCTCACATCAACCACAGGCTCTTCCTTTGTCTCTTCTGGCTTTTGTTCTTCTGTTGGCTTACGAAACCATTCCAGTATTTTCTTAATAATATCTTTGAGCATATCATGTCAACCTGTTATTGCCTCTGATGGTTAGGGATCGATAGGGCCGCCGCCTGACTGCGTGAACTCCGCTCTGACAGTGACGTTCGGCGTGTAGACGGTGGTTACGCCGTCGTTGATGCGGCATCGGTAGACCGCCGTGGTGGTTCCGGGAGGCGGGGTGTTGATTTGGAAGGCGGAGGTGGCGTTGTAGGGAGCCGTTGCGAAGAACAACGTGGAACCAGACACATACTGCCATTCGTAGGTGAAGTTCCCGGTCCCGCCCGATGCGGACGCCGTGGCGGGGAGGGTGGTGATGTTGGGAGGCGGCATCGAACCGAAGTACGAGCCCAGGACCGTCGTGGGGTTCACGGAAGCAGTGGGCGCGGTGTAGCGGGTGTAGACCGTGATCCACGTATTCCCGGATCGACGGTAGATGTTCTCCACGTCAACCCAAGAGCTGCCCGACCTGCGTCGGATATTGCTGGGAATGACCCAATTAGAACCTGAACGTCTGCTAATTGTCATACGTCACCATACCCAGAGGTCGCCAGCGGCAGCGCTGGAGCCGGGGTCAACGGACTGGACGAAGATGCCGATACCGTTCCTCGCGGAGGTCTTGGAAGTTCCGCCAGTACCGCCTCGGGCCACCGGGAGAGTGCCTGCTGTAATCTTTGAAGCATCGAGGTTGGGGATGTCCCCTGCCGCCAATGATAGTGCATGGGTGTGGCTGCTGGTCTGCACGGCGTTGGTAGTAGAGCCTGTGATTGTTCCAGGAGTGCCGAGTGCAATCGACCCACTCGTCGTTACGGACCCAGACAGCCCATTACCGCCACTGACAGACGTAACTGTCCCTGCGGGGATGGAGGGGAAAGTAGCTAGAGTTCCGTTCCCTCTGATATACTGCGATGTGGTGCCCCCAGGAGAGAAGGCATGGGTGTGGTTGGAAGTACCCACGGAGTTAGTGCTGCTAAGGGTAACTGCCGCAGGAGTGCCCATGGAGATTGTACGGTTGGCTGCAAGTGAGCCGCCGCCGCTAAGGCCATTGCCTGCAGTGATAGTGCGAGAAGAGTCCGCCTTCCCGTTGATGGCCGTTCGCAGATTTCCACCAGAATCGCTAATACTACCGGTAGCCGAAAAAGCTCCAGTGTCCACGTCAAACTGAAATTGCGGCGAAGTCAGGTTGGAGCCTGTTCCAATCCCCCACGTCGTATCGTTTACGTTGGCGATACCAGCGCGAATAGTAGCTGCGCTTGTGGAGTATGTGACGTAAGCATTGCGTGCGGTGCTGCCGGTCCTTTCCACCGTGAGACTGTCTTCGTTCGACGAGCTGGTAAACGTATGGTTCCCGGTCCAAGTTTTGTTCCCTGCTAGACCAGTTTGATTCCCACTAGTAGTTACAACGGCATTAGTGTTGGCTTTGCTGCTAGGAGCGATACCACTCCACCCCTGTAGATTGGTGGACAGAGTACCAGTGATGGTGCCCGTAGTGGTGATTGGACCTCCCGTGAAGGACAGACCTGTGCCACCGCTTGCAACCTGCACACGTGTGACAGTGCCCCCGCCGCCACCTGTCCCTGTATCAGGCGTGGCCCACGTCCCGTCCCCTCGCAGGTAGGTGTCTGAGTTAGCTGTTCCCGAGCCTAGCCTAGCTCTAGCAATAATACCGGAGGTAATGTCTGATGCAGCATGGGTGTGGGAGGAGTTGGCTTTGCCATCTAAAGCACTCTGCAGCCCTGTCACTTGGGCAATTGTGTGTGTATGAGAAGCAGGAGCTGCTCCCACATCGCTGTAGGTTAGGACAACATCACCCACTTGTCCATTGACAGAGGCAACACCCTCTCCCGGACCACTGCCTGCTGAGGAGATGGTCAGGTTGGGGTAGGTGCCTACGATGTTAATGTTGCTGCCTGCAATCAGATTAACCTGAGCAGGGATGTCGTCAAGCAGGGCAATTGTCCCCGAAGCATCAGGGAGAGTGTAAGCCCTATCATCAGACAGGCTTGCTCCTAGAGAGCCTCCATAAGTGCCATCAACGAAAGTGATGGGGCTATGGAAAGACCAGTTGCCTGTTACATCCACATCCTCCCCTGAGATGTCCCGCTCAGCAAGCTCCCCAAGAGCCCCCTCTACGTCAGTGGAAGTGAAGTGGCCATCCTGATCCTCAATGCCAATGAGGCCCGCCCCATACTCAGAGTGGAGGTCGTCAAGCTGTGCCTGCACTCCCGCAATGCCCTCATCAATCATGTCTTGGGCTTCGTCTAGGGAAGCTCCTGCCATTTCTACAAGGGCCTCCTGCTCTCTGCCCAGGAAGTGGGGAGATAGGATTGCGGAGAAAATCCGCCTAATACGTTCTGTTAACACCATTTGTTTCTCCTTAATGTGCTGGGCACAACTGCTGGCTCATTCTGCCGGAACGTACCAAAGCCCGACATACGGAACCCGATCCACGTTCTGCGGCGGGCTGACACTACCCACCCATTCCGTGGGGTTCGGGCCGGTCCATGATGGCCACGAATTTGGCTCTGCCATGGCTATTTCCAGACCCGGCTCATGTGCCAAGGCATTGATTGTCGCGTTGTTGAGACTGGAAACTGTCCCGAGCCAGTAGCTCCCCGCAGTCACTGGGATCGACACAGGGAGCGAAGAGACCGCCTCGCGCTGCTCGTCGGACACGTAGATCAGTTTGTCGGGGACGCCGCCATTGTCGGAGTACAGGACAATCTTGAACGGTGACGTGCCGGTGGGCCGGTCTGCCACGATCTCGACAATCTCACCATCCGTGGGCAGCGTGATCTTGAACACATACGGACGCAGGCCAGTTATTACCGCGTTTAGGGTGCCCAGCTGCGGTCCGACATACACCATCCCCGACCCCGGCGGCCACACTCTCTGCGCCCCCACGTAAACCCGATTTACCGTCCTATCGCCTAAGTAGATGGCGTCGGCGCTGTTGAGAAGGGTCATTAGTCAATCACCACATAGAGGGTGTCTGGGTCAGGTGGGTCTAGTGCGTCATAGGCGGCTTGGGTGATAGTGGTCCACTGGCCTTGCGGCCCCTCTGGGCCTTCTGGGCCCTCATCGCCTTGATCACCCTTGTCGCCCTTGGGGCCGGGGTCGCCCGGATCCCCTTTGTCACCCTTATCACCCTTCGGACCCGGATCACCTTGATCGCCCTTCTCACCTTGCGGACCTTCAGGACCCTGCTCGCCTTGAGGCCCTTCTGGGCCTTGAGGCCCTTCGGGTCCTTGTTCTCCTTGTGGGCCTTCAGGGCCAATCTCTCCCTGCGGACCCGGCACCGTTGACGCCGCGCCTTCTGGGCCCTGCGGGCCTTCGGGGCCTTGAGGACCCATAGGTCCTTCTGGTCCCGGCACAGTGGATGCAGCTCCTTCCGGTCCCTGCTCCCCTTGTTCGCCCTTAGGACCTTCTGGTCCAATTTCGCCCTGCGGTCCTTGGATGCCTTGTGGCCCCTGCGGGCCTTCAGGCCCTTCTGGACCTTCCGGTCCCTGAGGGCCTACCTCTCCCTGAGGGCCTCTAGGGCCCTGAGCCCCTGCTGCTCCGTCAGCTCCGGCAGGCCCCTGTTCCCCTTGAGGTCCTTCCGGACCCTGAGGACCCATAGGCCCTTCGGGCCCCTCTGGACCAATAGGCCCTTGCGGGCCTTCAGCAATGCCTTCAATCTCTTCTCTAAGCTCATCTACAACATGAGGTAGGTAGGAGGACATTCCCACCTTCCAGTCTTTGTTGTCTGCTGTAGCATATAGCACAGACTCCTGCAGGTATTCCTCAGGAATCTCGGGAAGGTCTGACAGACGCCTAACCTTCAGATTAGATGGGTGGGTGTTATTCATCAGAGCTTCCTTGTAAGTAGAGGACACCTAGGGCCACATCAGGCCCCGCAAGTCCTAGAATATCTCCGCTAATCATCCTAAGGCCGTTAGACCCTTGGTTGTGTTCATTGGCCACGCTCTTGAGCTTTCTCTTACGCATCCTAGTATGTACGTGATTGGAGCCAAGCCCAGACACCCAGACATAGGGCCCCTCTGTCTTGTACACATACATCCACTGCGTTCCCCTAGAGCTTTTTGTATTGTAGATTTCCCCTACAATGGGGTTGTCTATAGGCATCCGTTCACCTGTGGTAGTCTCCGAGGGCCAAGTGCATAACCTCATGCCCCAGTGTGCAGGCAACGCTGTCATTAACAGTTTTGGGAGGGAGGGTGTATACCACCACTTCCTCTCCCCTATTGCCCACAAAGCCGTATAGGCGATCGTTGTCGTGCAGCGCCTCTCCTGCATGCATGTACGTATGCCTAAGCTCTTCCATACCAACTGTATGCCATGTGAAGGCAGGAATGGAGAAGCTCTCTCCCTCTGCAGGCTGAGGCTCCACCTTCTCCCCACACCCTGTCAATAGCAGCAAGACCAGAAAGGCTGTTCTAAACATCCTCACCTTAGTCTACGTTCTCTAGGGCTTCCAGCCTAGCTTCAATGTCTGATAGGCTGCCAGCCAACCCAGAGATGTCAGCGATGGCGTGACCATGTGTACTGGCTGCCTTTCCATCGAGCTCATCCTGCAGTCCGGTGATCTGGGCGATGGAGTGGGAATGCGACACGGCAGCCTTACCATCTAGCGCAGATTGCAGACCTGTAACATTCCCGATGGTGTGTGTATGTGAGGTGGTGGCTTTGCCATTCAAAGCAGCCTCTAGTCCACCTACATCTGGGATAGTGTGGGTGTGAGCAGACGGGGGGAAACTGGCAGGCTTACCTGCAAGACTGTCCCAATCAATGCCGCCTACAGCGGACAGGAGGGCTAGAAGGGTTTCGGCCTGCTCCTTAGAGAATGTAGCGTTTAGAGCTTGTAGGGCAGGATGCCCATAGGTTTGCAAATCAGTCATAGAGAATTCTCCTGTAATGTGAACGACAGCTCGTTCAGCTGTCATTAAGCTTAGCTAGCTGGGCTATTAGACAATGGCTGAACGAATTAGTTCAATCTCTGTCCATAGAGCAGGACAGTCGTTCAGCTGCCATTCAGCTTGAACAGCTTAGTGGCGCAATTGCCTTGGCCGTCTATACACCCCTCAAGGGTGAGCAGGACACGGCCAAAGGCCTATAGCTGAATGAATCCTGAATGGCTTTCGCTTTTTAGCAGGAATTGGGGAACTTCTGTTCTTTTTTGTGGTCTATAAGAGCATTAGTTCTTACTACAGGATGAAAGAACCTGTAAATGTTCTTGAAGACTGTAGCAGACAGCGAGCCTTGAGGGCTCGATGGCTGGTGAGCAACAATGCACCTTGAGGGTGCTTGATGCGAGCTTAGAACTACAGGACGAAGGTACAATCGAATAGATTGTAAGAATCACGACTGCCTTAGTGATTCGGCCTTCGGCCTCATATGCTACGCTGTTAAAGAATTGCTCCCATCTTTCGTAGAGCATGCTCCTTCCCATCAAACAATACGGCCCCTAGGCCGTTAGCTGATGTGTCGTAAACAATGATGTTATCAAGGGAAGCTGGTTTGGATACATCATACCTACGTAGCTCAACAACAGCTCCCTTAGGCAAGCAAGGCTGTACATGCTCCAGCCATTCCTCTTCAGATATATCCCATCCTCTTTGCTTCTTCACCCACCTACCTCGTAGGTAGTGGTAGTAGTTTCCATCCAAAGCCTGTTCAATTGTTCTGGCTTTCCACTTCCTCTTCCACCTCTGCTGTCTAACAGCCTTCTTCCTCCTAGAGGCATTCTTCTTAGCCCTCCTCTTCCCTGCCTCCTTCCTCCCGTCAGGCTTCCCTGCCTTAGTGAGGGCCTTCCCTTCCTTAGCCAACTGCAATGCCTCCTCAAGAGGCAAAGGCTTAATGTCAATATCCGCAGCCCTAAGCTGCGAGTCTAGCTGAGCCAGCCGTATAAGCTCGTCAAGCTCCTTCCGTGCCTTCTCCATACTGTCCTACCTCCTATTCTATAGCTGCCCCTTAGGCAGCCTTACAGGCCGTTTTAGGGCTATGTCCCATTAGACCCTTCTAATGTGCAAAGGTTCCTTGACATCATAGCTTGTTCAGCTTCCATTCAGGTTGTACCTTCTGACGAAGCTACATCCCTGTCTGGCCACTCGGGCGTAGCCCTCGCGCGTCGTTCTTCTCGGAGGTTTTCACACTGATTTTTTTATTTTGCAGGATGCCCTCTCTCGACATTTGGACGAATTGTTGACAATCTGATGGGGCCCACTCACCTGCCGACATGGGGCCAGGCGGCTCGGGGGATACCCCCCGGCCTGCCCAGAGGCTAAAATCGGAGCCCGCCATGGAAAACAGCAGGCCCCCCCCCTATCAAACAGCAGCAGGCCAGCAGGCCAGCAGGCCGCCAGCAGCAGCGGGGCCTAGCACATATGCCACATGGATGCAAGGGGATGGTGTAGCCCACAATCGGCCCATGCCATGCAGGCCCATTCCGTCTCCCCCCCTAGCACACCTGGCGAGCCCGTGCAAGTGCTGTTTGGGGGTTGACATCAAAAGTTTTCTATGAGTGGGAAATTATGTAGAAAATCTACAAAGATCTGTTAAGCCTACGTTTAGCTTCAGGGGTTGCGCTATCTCCGGACCTATGGTTTACTGTCCCTGCGCTGGCGTTGAGGCCACGCACTGTTAGCAGGCCACCCCGGCCTGCGCTTACCAAACTGGAGAATAGAGAAATGGCAAAGTCTAACGACAATGTTGTGACCATCGCTGCTAAGGATAAGGCCGCATACACTCGCGCACGTAACGCTTTCACCAAAGCGTCCGGATCGTTCCGTGATGTAATTGGCCGCATTGCTAAGGAATACTTTAATGGCCCCGTCACGGTGGCGCAGTTTGCTAAGGCCGTGGGCGAGGATCTTTCCATGGGCAAGGGCGTGTCGGCTGAAGATAAAAAGGAACGCGCAGCTATCCGGGCCCGTATCCATGATGGGCTCCGCCATGCCGACATGCTGAAGGTGAACGAAAAGGCCGCAAAGGCCCAGCGTAAGCCGAGACAGGCCAAGGGCGCAGCTAGCGCAGCGGATAAGGCGCAGGAGGCGCAGGAGGCGATTGAAGCGGCCAACGCCAAGGCCCCCACGCAAGCGGAGCTGTTCGCAGCTTTCGCTGGCATCGTAAGCAAGGCCAGCCGGCCCACGCTTGAGAGGATGGCCAATGCGATTGCCTCGCAGCTCGCAGCTAAGGCAAAGGAAGCCTAAGCTAGCAACAGACAAGGGGCTCCCTACGGGGGGCCCCTTTTTTTGTGCCTACAATTCTAGCAGGCGACGCCAGGCCCTGGCCGTGCCAGTCTGGGGCCATTAGGCACTACTGGGGGCCATTAGATACTTGGTGCTAAATGTAGGAGTTCTACAAAATGGTAGGGCTTGACTTAACATCCTATAGTGCTATAATGTACATGCTGGAGGAAACATTGCGTAGGCTCCAGCTAAATGTAGAGGATCTACAAAATGGAATATGTAGTTGAATACCGCTACCGCTTTGAGTTGGGCCAGAAATTCACCGACTGGAAGGAACACCACGCGACCAGTACCAAAGAGGAAGCACTAGAGGCCATCGAGTACTTGGAGCTATCGGAGTTGGAGGACCGTGCTGATGGCCTGCTGGCACGCTTCGAGGAAACGCAGTATAGGGTAGTGGAGAGGGCTTGACATAAGCCCTCACTTGTGGGATAATAGTTACATGCTGGAAAAAGCCTACTAGCAGGCCACGCTAGAAAAATGTAGAGAGTTTACAAAAATGAGTAAGCGCACTTACCGCTACCGCGGATGCACCATCGTCCCCACGGGACATGAGACACCTGACATGCCTACATGGTCCACCAAGATCTCCGGCTTCAGGGGGGAATTCGGAGCCTCAACGCTGAAAGAAATGCGGCAGTACATCGATGAAGTACTCAGCGGTGAAGAGGGTCCGTGGACTCGCATGAAGTAGACTGGAGCAGCTTTCTATAGCCGCTTGGAAACAGGCGGCTATGTAAAGCATGTCTTGACATAAGCCTTGGCTTGTGAGACAATATACATGCTGGGGAAAACGCTGAGGTTTTTCCTACGCTCTTTCACAACTTGGTTAGCTGCCGCCTTACAAGTAGCAGCGCCCGGATAGCATCTATTTAGCAGCACAGCACGCATGGGGCGTGGTGTAAGCTGATCCGGTATATAAATGCGCCTAATGGATAGGAACGCTTGCGTCCTGTTGTCTGCCGTTTCCCTAAAGGTTTGGATATGTAGAAATCTACAGATTTCCAATCCCTGCGAAACCACCAGAACAGGAACAAGTGCCCGGCCCCCGCAAGAGGGAGAAACTTCCTACATGCTGCTGGCATTGTGCTAAAGACAATGCTGGCCACTAAAAAAGACTAGGCATGTCGCATGGCCTGCAAGGATGCGGGCTATGTAGCATGGCATGTCGCCATGGATTTATAGGACTCTACAAATGACTGGATATTCCGTCACCGTCATCACCAACCGCGACACTCCGGACGAGGCCGGTTTGGCTACGTTCTTTGAGGATAGGGAAAATGCAATGCGTGCCTTTAGACTGGCATGTGCCGCGCTGGATGCAAAGATGGACATTGCTCTCCCCTTCTGGAAGTACCCGCCATTGGCTGGGGTGTATCGCTGCTACGGTGATGACAAGACTTCCGTCTCTATTGAAAGGAAGGAGTGAGGATTATGTGTAGATTTCTACAAAAGAAAGAGGAAGATGTGCTGCTTGATTTTGTGAATTGGTGGGACGGCAGGCACGATTACGAATGCTTGCCCGAAGCTTCACAGGAGTTTGTAGAAGAGTTTCTGATCGACCATTTCCCGTGGCGCACTACAAAAACCTCACCCAAAGTTGCAGGAGAAGTGAAATGAAAGGTGTTCGCACAAAGCGAGGAAAGAATACGCGGCTCGTCTACGTTCGTGTAGGGAGCAAGACATACTCTGTGCCTGCGCAAAGGGCTAAGAAATTCCGTGAGGCAATGGGCGTGGCCCCGCTTCAGCGGGCATCGCTCATGCGGAACCAATGGGACACCAACCCCCATAGCTAGGAGAAGGGCATGTCTGCTTATGTCATCGTGCTGGTGAGCGGCGCGAATGTGTACTACTACAACTCTCGCAAAACCCGCGCACCCAGAAACCCCGAGGAAGCGGAAGGCTTCTCCAGCATTGCGGAGGCAGATGCAGTGAGGAGCAAACTGAAGAATCCTCATTGGGTGTGCGAAGCCCGCATCATGTGGAGGCGCTGGCCTGATTTCATCACCGAGGCTCATTAGGAGAATAGTAAAGTGTTTAGCCGCAACCAAAACAACGTTGAGTATTGGGAAATTTCTATGAAAGCCCGTCCGTCCGAACGTACGCCGGAGGACAGGAAGCTTTATCGAGACGCCACACGAGGTTTGCGTACTGACGGGTTCAGGACAGAGGCTGAGGTCTTGTCGGTGTTTGAAGGTCTGCCGCAGGAAGTGCAGAACATCTGTCGAGTCAACAAATATCTTCCCTTGTAAGGAAAACAACATGAAAATCCTGCGCACTATCATCAAATATATTCTGCTAGTAGCAGGCATTGCGCTGCTGGCTTTCGTGGCCCTAGGGCTGTGCCTGCTGCTTGTGGCCGCTGTTGTCACAAAGACATGGCTGCTAATTCCTGTTGTCCTGCTCCCCGTATGGGCCTTCTTCTGTCTGCTGGACAGCAACTAGCACTCCTGAAACGACAGTTGAAGGAGAATCCACATTCTTGGAATGTAGAATTCTACAAAAGGAGCGCAACATGAATCACGTACGTACCAAAGATTTGATAGCAGGAGCCCTGTTCGGGGCTTGCATTGCCATAACTGTGGCCCTGCTCGTGACGGGCTTTGCCCTCAAACTAAAGCAGGGGGAAGAGCCGGAGCCCGTGGTGGAAGTGTATGAGCCAGAGGTGTGGCGGGGCAGGGTGGAGTGTGTCTACGGGAATTCCATGATGTATTCCGTGGACAATCTTGTGGACTTTATTGTCACAGCCCAACCCGCCGGATGGATGTGGGAAATGCTTAAGGAGGATGGCACCGTCATCCTCTATCAACAACCGTCGCGGATATTCTGTTCCGCTATTCCAGAGGAGAATGAGCAGGAGGTTGAGATTTAAACATTTAATGTAGACATCTACAAATGCCCTCGTATCGGACAGGCCTTCTAAGCCTGAGCACCGTAACTGGATCAATGCGCGTTCGAGTCGCGCCGAGGGCTCCATCTTAGAGGACAAAGACATGACGCATGATGAAATGATTGCTGTGATTAAACATCACAGGGATGGAGGCAAGGTCGAGATTAGGCCACGGCATAGTACAGGGAGGTGGTGCGATGTCAGTGCTCCTAGTTGGTCGTTCGCCGACTCCGAATACAGGCCCAAGAAAGAGCCTGTAGTGATGTGGGGAGTTGTCTGGCAAGATGGGACAGTGAGCACCGTTCATTTTAAAACAAGAGAAGGGGCAGAATTTTATGCCAAGGGCAGGAGCCCCGGCAGGGTGGTTAAGATGGTGGAGGTGGAGGAATGAATCTATCAACCGCCACAGCCATCATAGTCTGCCAGCTTCTGGCCTATGTCATGCTGGGAGCGGGCTGGTTTGCTAACTTCTACAAGCTGGCAACTTATGCAGATTATGCAGAGAGCACAGGCAAGACAGCCCTCCGCATCATTGGAGTTTTTATTTGGCCCATCGGAGGAGTGGTGGGCTGGTTCTAAATATGTAGACTTTCTACAAACCTATAGCCACAGGACTCTGCCCACCCCTGTGGCTTTTTTAATGGGCGAATGAAAAGGAACTATACAATGAGTGAAAACAATAAGCAGCAGAACAACAGTGCACGCCCGGCCTACCGGCATGAATGGTATGGCCTGCCTCGTGCAACTCGTGGCTTCCTTCCCTTTGAAGAAGTGTTTCCCGGCAGCACGTTCTTCATCCGGCAGGAGGTGAGTCGAGGACACAAGTATCCTTCCCGTGACCGCACGCTCTATCGCAAGGCCGTGGATGGCTTCTACGCTGTGGCTGTAGAGGACGCAGACAAGGTTGCCTGCCTCATGCCTGAGGACATTTGCGTACCTGTGAGGGCATGACAGTAGCCGCGCTGCTCCGCGCCATAGAGACAGTTGTGTTATTCCTGATGCAGATGGACCCCTAACCATTAAGAAGAGAGAGCCTTAGCATGTACAGAATACTTCGTGATGACCAGCGATGGCTTGTTGTTAAAGTTGTAGGAGATGGGTGCCTACTGCTGCACACATGCAAGACGCACGCCGAGGCTCTCGGTATGTGGCAGGGCTTGAAGCAGCTGGAGGTAACAGACACGTACGACAATTATGTAGACTATCTACAAACTGAAGGAGAGACACAATGAAAGATGTAGCCGTAGCAACAGCCCTGTTCCTTGCTGGCATGGGCACCAGCGCTTTGCTTCCTTGGCAGGCTCCAGAATCTTATGAGCTTGGAGAGGAAGTTAGCATCATCACCATCACCGTCCCCGAGGCTAACGTACAGGCACACTTTGCTTGTCAGCGCCTCATCCAGAACTAGGAGAATACTAATGGGTATTGTCACCACTGCCGAACTCTTCTCTCACCTGCAAGACAACCCGATGAATGTGCGCACGGTTAACGACTCTGTTAACTGGCGCTGGGGAGATAGTGAGAAGTCCCTGCCCGAGAGCTTCACCATGGAGGATGTGGAAAACTTCCTTGACACCATCCACACACGCATCATTGATGGAAACTTCCTTGAGTGGAAGAGCATGAGGCCTTGGGAGATTGTAGACATTGCCGCTAACCTCGACCCGAGCAAGCCTTGGATTGGCTGGGAAGTGGAGACGGGTTGGAACACTCGGGAAGCCAGGTCGCAAGCATTGCAGGAATTGTTTGACAGCTACAACCACGTAGCTACGGACAGCGAAGGCCCGGAGTATGGTGTTGAGATGACTTGGAGCCCTGCTGTTAACGGTAAGTACGAAGGGCAGCACCCCCTGCTGTTTGTTGTGGACATGGCCGCTAAGTACGACTCATACGACCACGACATGGACAGTGAGACGGGAACTCATGTGAACATCAGCACCCCCACCTTCCGTACCCTGCACGAAGATCAGGCGTTTGAGGTTGTGAACGCCCTTAACCACGCTCTCGAAGAGCTGACTGACAGTAACAGGGAGGAGCTGTTCGGCAGGAGTCGTCTGTATGGGGGATTCTTTCTGCAGGAGGGCTGGGTGGAAGGCAAGATGTTCAACACCACCTACAGCCGAGCCTGTGCAGAGCGATACATCATGACGGCGGAACGTCTGGCTACTGTGGTGGAGGGGCTTGCTCAGTTTGTTGAGGAACACTGCCTGCTCACCGATAAATCCACCAACAGTTGGTCTGCGGTCTACAACTGGAACAATCGTGTTCGCGTAACAGGGTTCTATGACCACCTGATCGGAGCGGAGAACGCTCTTCGGATGAAGCTGGACTCCCATTCTTATAGAGCAAATGACCACGACATCGGTGGGTATGATCGGGACTTCGACTCCGACGGTTGGTGCAATTGCGATGATTGTGTAGAAGCTCGCGAAGAATCTTGGTAATCTGCTAAAGGAGAATGCTTAGTGTGTATTGCAATTGTTCAACCAGCTGGGTGCCGTATTGACGAACGGCATTTGGTTAATAGTTTCACGGGCAACCCAGATGGGGCGGGGTTTGCTTACGTACATGATGGAGAGGTTGTTATTGCCAAGGGGTATTTCAAACTCTCTTCCTTCATCAATGCCTACAACACAATCTACGACGCTTATGGAAAGGAAGGGGCAGTACTAGCTCACTGTCGTATTGCTACAGCAGGTGCTGTTGATGCAGACAACTGCCACCCATTTAAGATTAAGGGTGGAGCTATGATCCACAACGGCCATCTGTGGAGTACGCCTGACGGAGAGAAGAAGAGTGATACTCGGGAGTTCTCCGAGATCTTCTACAACATCCTAGACATAGAAAGTGTTAAGACTGCTGTGGAAAAGGAGGACTTCACTGACATCATCGGGCATGACAAGATGGCCTTCCTTTATAACGATGGGCAGTGGACTGTAGCAGGAGACTGGTCCACCTGCCCTATGACTGGTGTTATGTTCTCCAACAGAGGGTATCAGTCAGGCATGGGACACGACCCTCGACAGTACATGGGCTATAACGATGCTTGGGACTACGACGCTCCTTGGAGATGGACAGACTAATGACAATCCTTATTCAATCAAGACCTAGCAATGGAGCACGCACCCTGCGTAACGCCATCAGGGAAGAGGGTGTGCGTTGCCTGCTTCGCAGACGGGATGCGACAAGCAGGCTGCGTCGCAGCTCTATGCTCATTAACTGGGGCTGCTCTGTTAGCAGGCAAGCCCCTCACTTAAACAACACCGCCCGCGTTGCTGCTGCTGTTAATAAACTGGCAGCCTTTAAGACTATGCATGTGGCTGGTGTTTCCATCCCATCCTACACTGACATACCTCCGGGTGTGGATGTTAACGTGGGTGATGGAATTTGGCTGGAGAGATTTGATGTTGCAGGACATGGTGGTAAGGGCATCAACATTGTCAGACCCGGAGAGAAGTGGTCGGAGCAAGATGCCCCGCTGTACGTCCAGTACATTCCCAAGCTGCTGGAATTCAGGGTGCATGTGTTCAGCCTTCCCTTCCACAGAGACACCCTCGTTAGGCAGAAGCTGGGTATTGAGGGGTTTGGCAGAGACAGAAACCAAAGGCTGATTAGAAACACAGACAATGGCTATGTGCTGGGGCTGCCTCGTGACGCCGACAAGGCAGAGCTTGCTAAGACAGAGGCTGTTAAAGCTGTTGAGGCTATGGGCCTGCACTTCGGAGCTGTTGATGTAATCATTGGCAGAGATGATGACAAGGCCTACGTACTTGAGGTGAACACGGCGCCCGGCATTGAGGCTGGGCCAGTTGTAGATTTCTACAAATCCAATTTCATTTCCATCTATAGAGGTAGGGCATGGTCGTGAGTAAGAAGATTATGTTTCACGTTGCTTATCAAGTTAAGGAGGGCGACCAAACAATTAACATGCGTGCCTCTACCGAGAGCTTGGAGCAGCTGCATAAACTGTTGTGTGGGATGGATGGATTCCAAACCCCTATCGCACAGTGGCACTCGTTAGAGGTGCACGAGGTGTTGGAGAACGGGACTGTCGCCATCATTCCCCAAGCACACTTGGCCAACCTGTTCGACTATCACTATGGGTTTGGTAAGAAGCAAGTGCTGGCTATTGAGCACAAGACAGAGGAAGAGCCGCAGCCCCTGACAGCTGTGAAAATTGTCAGACGTAAACGAACGCAACCACTGTTATCCACCGCCCCTTGGTGGAAGGAGAAGACTAATGCTTATTGATCAGCTGGGAGAGGACTATGCCTCCCACTCTCTGCAGGGAACTTTCTTTCTGTACAACGGAAAGCCCTGCGTCATCCGCCGACTGGATGCCGATGATGTATCTGTCATGGATATTACCACCGGCAGAAACATCCACATTGAAGCAACCTACTTCTCTGGATGGAAGGAACTCAAGTATCCCCGCCTCGGCTACCGCAAGCTGGACAATGGTTTGTGGGGGTGGGTGAATCGTACGCCACGGAGCTACACTCGCGGGCTTAACTCAGAGAACGTTAGTCTTCTCTTGTCTCCCTACTTGCAGGAAGATGCAGGTCAGACTTGGTTTGTCAGGGAGCACGAGTTCCACCCCTACGCTTTCAATGACATGGTGTATGAATCTTCTGAATCAGCGCACGCCCTGATGCGAGCAGCTCTCGCCCCTGTCTGGGACAGAGGGGACAAGCTCGTGCAGGTACTGAAGGGTGAGGCTAAAAGCTTCATCCCTTCCGAGAGGTTTCTGGTAGAGCCCCTCCCTCGCTCCAATAAGTTTGGTGTATACATGGCTAACACGCTGATTGGCAGGATTGGTTCAGACCTGTCTGTGTATGCTCCTAAGAAAAACATCCGCATTATTGAAGACATGGTGAAACGTTATGCATCTTAATGAATTCAGCATCAGCCAGCTGACTGGCGTTCGTGTTGTCCAAGACGTAGCTCCGGGAGAATACTCCCGCCTGCCTCTCCGCCCTGATATTTATATGGGAATTGAGATTGAAGGAGAGGGTGCGCACATTGGTGGTGCTCTTAACGCGATCTCCACCCTCGGATGGTCTCTGGCTCATGATGACAGCCTGCGACACGACGGCATGGAACTTGTACTCACTGCTCCCCTGAATGGTGAGCGCCTTGCCTCGGCCATCTCTGGTCTGTTCTCCCTCAAGGAGGACGGGGATGTTGAATGGCATGCAAGTCCCCGAGCAGGCACGCACTTCCACATGAATGTTAGTGACAGGAATGTAGGTTTTGTACAAGCCATCACAGCTCTCGCCTATTGCGTAGACGAACTCATCTTCTCTTTCGCAGACGAGGACAGGAAGTGGTGTAGCTATTGTAATAGCCTCAACACCTTGCCCACCGTCGTCCTGCGATCCCTTCTTGTCAACCGTCAGTTTGAATCATACAATGGATGGACAAGTGCGTGGCCTATCTCCTCGCGGGACCGCTACTATGGATTCAATCTCTCATCTATCAGTAAGTTCGGCACTGTGGAGCTGCGTTACTTCCCTACGCCAGACTCTGAGCAGCAGGTGTGGGACTGGCTGGACATGTGTCAGTCGTTGTTCTCCGTAGCAGAGGACTACGAGGATAGGGAAGACCCTGCCCGCGCAGTCCTTGATGACTTGCTGGAGGATCCTGCGGCCATCCTCGCCCGCCTTCCCATGCTGGCCTCCATCCAAGGAGCCGCCGACAGCGTGAAGGCAGCAGCCGAGGAGCTGGACACTACGCTGTCTTATGAGGAGGATCATGCAGGCAGTATGGCGCAGCCTACTGGCATCTCACTAGACACCCTGCTGCAAATGCGTCAAGAATTGAGAGATACCATCACCGAAAACCGCAGCAGTCTTTTTGATAATCTGGAGGAGTTCTAATTATGTGTGGACTTGTAGCAATCTTTAATTCAAATCCCAAGCAGCTTGAAGACAACAACAAAACTACAGCCAATGCTCCCTACAAACAGGGGGCTCTGCTCTACGACATGCTGTTGGCCTCTGCTGTCCGTGGTGTGGATGGCACAGGCATCTTCCAAGTAGACCACACCACTAAGGTATGGACGGACAAGTTGGCACAGCCTTCTGCAGAAGCTCTCAAAGCTGTGGGCATGGATCTGATGGTTAAGGACGCCTGTAACTCTTCCATTACCGTGGGGCATGTTCGTGCAGCCACGCAAGGCAGCGTTAGCGATGACAATTGCCATCCCTTCCAGGCCTTCCGTGATGATGGTAGCTACATTATCGGTGTGCATAATGGCACGCTGTATGGATGGAATACTCCTAAGGTTGATTTTGAAGTAGACAGTGAGTGGGCCTTCAATGAGATTGCAACCAAGGGCTACGCCGCCTTTGATGAATTCTACGGAGCCTTTACTTTCATTTGGTACGACAGCAGGGAGCCGGGGAAGGTTTGGATTGCTCGCAACAATGAGCGGCCCCTTCACCTGATGCGCAGCACCAGCGGGCGCAGCATCTACGCTGCTTCAGAGGCAGGCATGCTGCAATGGCTGGTAGATAAACACAACATCTCTGTAGAGGATGCTGTGTTCTCTCTGGACACTAACAACATTGTGTGCATTGACACCACCCAGCACGAGCTGTCTGTCGAAGTGGTGGAGGAGTTCTTCGATGGCTATGGGTACAGCAATGGGAGTAAGAATGCTGCAGCCAGCTGCCCTGTCCCCTCCGCCTCTGCCAAGCCTGCCTACAGCTCCGCTAAGGCCCTGCTTGTGCAGGCCATGAAGGAATGTCTTCGGCGGGCTAGGTACCGCCTTGTGGGGGACTACGTGAAGCCGGAAGAAGAGAGCATAGACGCCCCTCCCGTGGAGCTGGGTCCTGTTGACATGCCCTACAAACAAGCGCCCGCTTCTTGGTACTCCATCGTAGGCTTGGACGGAGCTGATGTTAAGCGTGCCATCAGGGAGGGGTTGTACGGAACCATTGTGCACTTCGATGCTGTTGAGTACGACAGTTTCCAAGATCACATTGTTGGTGAAATCATTTCCCCCGCACGTTTGCAGAGCCCCATTGCCTACCTCCGTACTGTCTCTATGGAAGAGGCAGACAAGCTGGTTAATGAAAGCGTTCCAGCTGTTGTGGTGGGTGCCCGTCACTTCGGTAATGAGATGGAATACATTTTGGCTAAGCTTAACGACGAGGGAATGCGAGCCGTCACTGCCTAACTGGAGACACACATGAGCGGTCTAAGAGATCACATGCTTCTGGAGTATGCAGGCACACCCGAGGGTGTTGTGCTGTCCGGACAGATGTGCCCCTCATGTCATGGCGGACGAGGCAGGGAAGCCTCTATGTCTGTCGGCAACACCAATGGCCTGCTCTGGTGGAGGTGCCACAGAAACACATGCTCCTTTAGGGGAGCCCATGGGGCTAGCCTTAACAGGCAGACTATGCCTGCCCAGCACAAGCGAGGGCGGTGGAACTATAGCACCCAGCCATTGTCTAAGGACTGGCTTGAGTGGTTGGAATGTAGATTCTCTATAGAATCAGACATGCTGGACAGGGAATGGAGGTGGACGGATAGCTACGGAGGTAGAGTGGTGATGCCTGTCAGGAACGACAGAGGGATTGCTACAGCCTTCAACCTGCGCAGCTATGACGAAGACAATAGCCCTAAGAGTTTGCTACACAGGCTGATGGAAGAGGCAGGACAGGCTTGGTATAGGAGCAGCCCTTACGCTTCTCGTGTCGTTATTGTAGAGGATCAACCCTCGGCTTTAAGAGCCAGCACTATTCAGGGTGTAGATAGCATCGCCCTGCTAGGCACAGATGTGCCGGAGAGTTTAGTGGACAGGCTTAGGTTTGTGTACAGGCACGAGCACAAAGTGTTGCTGGCTTTGGATCAAGATGCTACACAGAAAGCTGTAGAGCTTGTGGTTAGATGGAAGCACGCCTTACCTACGATGCAAGTATTCCCTTTAGACAGGGACATTAAAGACCACAACCCAGAACAATTCAAAGAATTGATTAGGAGGATTCGTAATGACTAGGGATACATTCAAAGCAAAGGGAGCGCCCGTGGGGGTGGAAGGGCTGCGGCGATGCGGGCGCTGCAAAAGAGAGGGCGATAGCCCGGACTGCACGCGTTGCGGGGGAACCGGATGGCGGCGCAAGTGTGACGACCTCGATTGCGCAGAGCACGGGTGCTGTGGAGGCCACACCTGCTACGTGGCCCCGGAGGAAGTGCCCGCCCTCGCCCAGCAGCCCGCAGCCGTGGATGGTGTGCGGGGGTTGGTGGCGAAGTGGCGGGAGGAAGCAACCGCTTACGTTGTGCGGGCAAACGAGAAAGATAAAAGCGGAGGGTTCCGCTGGGCAGGATGGATGCGCGATGAACTGCGCTCCAAGGCTGGCGTATGCAAGAGGCACGCCGACGAACTCGAATCCGCCCTCGCCGCCCAGCAGGGAGGTGCGAAGTGAACCATGTGATCTTGCTCAATGGCGATGACGTTATCCAGCCCGGAGATTTTGCACGCCCGCTGGACCTTGTGTACATCGGACATTCCGACAACCTGCTCACCGTGAACACATACAGCGGTACACCCGAGAACCACACCCGATGGGTGTCCGTAGAGCGGCTAGGCTGGGGGCCTCACATCGTCGGCAAGCAGACGGTGGCCGAGTTTAATGGGCAGTGTGATGCTCTGGATAAACCCCACCAGCCCAGCACCCGATATGAGTTTTGTCGTGGGCAACTTCCGACCTACAAGCAGTTGGGAGAGACAGAGTATGAGCGTGAACAAAAGACGAATCGTTGCCGGGTGACTTTCGGTAAACATAAAGGCCTGACCATGAAAGAGCTGAAGGACAAAGATTTGGACTACTACAGGTGGGCCGAAAGTGAGGGGCTGGTATCCCAATGGATTGAACAAGGAGAACAACCATGACTGACATCAAGCTGCGGCCGCTACCGGAGGCGGATGACAGCGTTGAGAACCGAGCGCAATGGCCTTTTGTGACCTACTCTGATGTGTGGCTACAGGAGTCCGTGCAGGACTATGCCCGCGCCAACATGGAGCCGCTGCTTGCCGAGATAGAGGCGCTGCGGGCAAGCAAAGGCGCTACATACATCAAATACGAACTACTGCACGCGGAACTGGCAAAGAGCAAGGCCCAAGCCGAGCGACTAGCGGAGGCGTTACGCTTAATTGCAGCCCCTATGCGTCCCGATGGAACATGGAACCGGGATCGAGAAGCATGTCGTCAGATTGCCTGCGATGCACTGACCGACCACGACCAGGAGGTGGGAAATGAATGACTTGATCGAACGACTGCGAGCAATGGCGGGCTCCGACATGGTGCCGATGGAAAAGGCAATGAACCTGCTCCTCGAAGCCGCCAACGCCATCGAAGCGTCGCAGATGGGCCTGCGCTACGCCGTGCAGGTTTGGGTGTTGGCCGATGAACTTGAATGGAGCGAAGCGGAAATTGACGAGGCGGTAGAACGCGTCATCGGCTACGCCAAAAAGAAGGCCCGCAATGGTTGACCTCGACAAGGCACACAACCTGACGAATCGACAGAGTTTGTAGACAATCTACATAAGGAGGTATAATGGAGAAGCAACTGCTGGCAGCGTCCCTTCGCTCTCGTAACAGCTTCACCCTCATTCAAGATAAGGCTAGCCCTGAGGCTAAGAACAAAAGGGATGTACGTTACAGCCCGGAGTTCCGCATTGTCATGGACATGGTGAAGACTTACTATGAGAACGATAAGGAAGCTGCGAGTGTAAATAAAGAACTGCTTGAGGAACTGATTGATGCCAAGGTTCCTAATGACAAACACAAGGCACGGTTTAAATCATTGGTAGCAGAAGCTCTGTCAGCAGATGTCTCTCTCCCTAACATCAACGCCCTGGTTCGTACAGCAATTCGCCATGAGATTGGCGGCAAGCTAGCCATGAAGATGGTGAACAGGGAGGATGTCACAGAGGAGGAACTGAAGGCTTACGCTGACACCCTGCGCGAGGATGAGGAGGATGGTGATGGAGCAGAGGGAGTGTTGCGGGCAGACAGCCTAGCCACAGCTCTCAGGGAGACGCTCTCTGGAGAGCGAGGGCTCTCCCTATACCCCCCTGCCTTGGGGGAGGCCCTAGGCCCTAGAGGACTGCAGGATGGCTCTCATGTCATTGTGTTTGGCAGGCCCGAGATTTCTAAGAGTGGGTTTTGTATCACCAACACAGCTCGCTGGGCTATGCAAGGTAAGAAGGTTTTGTATTTCATCAATGAAGATCCGGAGGTTAACATCCAACTCCGCATCCTTGAGTGCATCACAGGCTTGTCGGAAGAGGATGTGCTTGCTGACATTGACAAGGCCATGGCTCTGGGAAAGAGGGCAGGCTTTGATAACGTTGTCATTAAAGGACTCACCCCCGGCTCTGCTGTGGAGATTGATAGGTGGATTGAAGAGGAGAAACCAGATGCCATCGTTGTGGACCAGCTACGTAATCTGTGGGCAAAGTCTGACAGCAGAACAAATCAGCTCGATCAGGTGGCGAGAGATGTCCGCGATCTTGGAAAGAAGCACGGCGTTGTCGTTCTATCTGTCTCACAAGCTGGGGAGAGTGCAGAAGGCAAGGCCATCCTAGGCATGACAGACATTGACAGTTCCAAGACGGGCATTCCAGCGGCAGCTGATGTGCTCATCGGCATTGGAGCCACACAGGAGCACGTAGCTACAGGCTACAGGGTGCTCACCCTCTGTAAGAATAAGGTGAATGGCAACCATGCCAGCCTAACCGTCAGGTTTATTCCACAGATCAGTAGGTATACAGATGTATAAGGAGAACACAATGAAGAATATGCTAGCAGCCCTGCTGCTCTCAGCCCTGCTCAGCTCATGTACTAGCCTGAGCATGGCGCAAGTAGCCCTAGTGAACAAGGCTATTGACGTAGCTACAGAGCCTGAGGAAGAACGCTAGCTGAACGCAGCGTGAATGAATCATGAACGTAGCATGAATGGCTCTTCAGGGGCGGGGAACTTCCTCGCCCTTTCTCTTTCTAATCCCTTGTCTACCTTGTGTGGGCCGGTCTCCCTCCGTTAGCAGTGCACGAGTCTCTGTCGTGGCCGGGAAGAGAAGCAGAGATAGTTCTAGTTGTCGGACTTCCAACGGCGGGCTAGAAGGAATAAGGCGTACACATGCGGGACCCTCATGTACGCAGCGTGGGCTAACCTAGAGCGCGAGGGAGGCTGGAGCAGGGGGTAGGACAGTAGGTGTGACAGGCATGGCTTACAGCCCCTCACACGGCGTTCTATCACTAGCTCCTCTATGGCTTCATAGTCTAGGGTTAACGGGACACCTCAGGTGAACTGCAGCTGACCTTCCTGATTAGGTTCGGGAGGGCGGCTGTTATCTGGTCTTCCTAGGTGAACATATATAAGGGCTTTTAAGAGCCATACATAGCAGCCCCTAAGGCTGCCTATAGATAGGAGAAGACCTATGAGTGATAGAACCTACATACCGGACAGATGGGTTGTACTTATGTTAGGCAATGCTCCCACCATCTTCGGAGGATGGGGCGGAGGCTACCTACATGGCAGTAGCTGGAGAAGGAGCACAGAGGTGGAGAGCGTTAACAACACACCAACTCACTATGAGTTTAGTTGTGCCAGTGGCAGCACTTACGTATGTGCTAAGGATGCTTACGGAGTGACGGGCTACATGTCCCAGATGCTTACTGGTGATGATGATGTTCTTGTTGGGCAAGAGCTTGAAGAGTTTATAGACAGTCTACAAAACAAAGGAGAGAGTAATGGTAGTCGAGAAACGAGTGCTTCCTGATGAAGCGGAGATTAGACAACAGTACCCTCTATGGGATGGGCTGTTCGCCTACTTCCCTGCTGCCTTATGTGAGGTGGCTAGGTGGAGCAAGGTTGGTGGGGCTAAGTGGAACGAGGACGAGCTGCGCTGGGTGAGGGAGGCTAGCACAGATCATGAGAATAAAATCCTCAGACACTTGCTAGACTACGACCAAGAAGATGAGAATGGGTTTATTGAAGCTGTGGCTCTAGCATGGAGAGCCCTTGCCCTATGCCAGACCGAGCTAGAGAAGCGAGGCTGGCCTGAGGGACGTAACGCCAAGAGGGAGAACAACAATGGTTGAGTTTGACAGGTATCAAGAGTTTGTTAATGACATGAAGATCTACCCGGAGCAATACAAGATTGTCTACCCTGCTCTAGGTCTTGCAGGAGAAGCTGGTGAGATTGCTGAGAAGGTTAAGAAAGTATTACGAGACGACAACGGGGAATGGTCAGACACTAAGAGGGCTGCTATTCTGGACGAGCTTGGTGATCCTCTATTTTATATTGCTGCCCTTGCGGATGATCTGGGGTTCACGCTCCACCAAGTGATGGAGAACAACGTAAGCAAGCTCACTAGTAGGAAGGCACGAGGCGTGCTGCAGGGATCAGGAGATGAAAGGTGAAGCTGTGGGTGGATGTTCCCTCTGGATGGAAGTGGGGGTTCCCTAAGCTGTACGACCCAGAGCATGACGGAGATATGTCTGCATGGATCTACAGGAATGGCTACCCGCATGACAAGGAGATTTTATACACAAGGCAATGGGAGGCAAGAGAAGTTGAAGAAGAATGAGTCTTTTATTGAGGTCGAAGTGTGGGACGGTGAAGAGTTCTACGCCACAGCCTTCGGCCCACGAGACTATGTAGCTATAGAGGTAAAGAACTACGCCCGTGCTCTGAGCGAGCATTACGGAGATGATGTTAGGTTTATGAAGGTGGTGCGCACACCCATCACCCTAGAGGAGATTGCAGGAGAAGAGCATGAAGGCTGAGTATGTACAACACTGGGGAGATGATCTGATTGTGGCCAACTCTGCTAGAGTTAGCTTTGATAAGCAGAGTGAATGGCATGAAGAGGTATTTGGTAGTGAAGACGCCGCTATAGAATATGCAGAGAAGGTGGGAGGTACTGTAAACTATGATCACATCTACTCCGACAGATGGTTTGGAGGCTACCCCGTAGTACACCTAGCGGAAAAGGACAGGAAGCTAGTCAACTTCCTAGCCCGAGAGGGGCACACCTCCACCTTCGAGCACATGGGAGCCACCCTACGACTGAAGGTTCCTATCTTCATTGCACGACAGATTCAAAGACACAGGACGTTTAGCTACAATGAAATCTCACGCAGGTATGTAGACAACGAGCCAGAGTTCTTCTGGCCTGACAAGTGGCGTAAGCGTGCAGAGAATGTTAAGCAGGGCAGTAGTGACGAAGAGATTGATGTACTCATGATACACCAAGGCATCTACCCTGACGCAGAAGTTAACGTAAGAGATTTTGTTGAAGTAGGAGTAGATTTATACAACAAGCTTCTGGAAGAGGGCGTTGCTCCTGAGCAAGCTCGTATGATTTTGCCGCAGAACATGTACACGAGCTTCTACATGTCGGGCAACCTACGAGCATGGTCCCACTTCCTAAGCCTCCGGCTAGACAGCCACGCACAAAAAGAGATTCAAGATATTGCACAGCAGATTGAATCCATCCTACAGCCTCTGTTCCCTGTAAGTATGAAGGCATTGAGGGAGCACAGTGATGACTAACGTATTGCTGCTAGCAGTCCTAGCGTGTGTTCTGCTAATCCTTAAGGAACTGATTGATGACGATTAACGTCCTGGTGTACGGAGGAAGGGACTTCACATGGGGAGAGAATATCTTTGAGTGGCTAGACTATATCTTCGCTGACTGGGATGATGATGAAATCATTGTCATCAGCGGTAAGGCTAGAGGAGCAGACACGCTGGGGCTGGAGTGGGCAGAGCGACGGGGCATGCGTACTCTCATGTTCCCAGCCAACTGGGAGATGAATGGAAAGGCGGCAGGCTTCATCAGGAACCAGCAGATGCTGGAGGAAGGGAGGCCCGACTATGCTGTAGAGTTTCCGGGAGGTAAAGGCACAGCACACATGAGAGGCTTGCTGGACAAAGCAGGAGTAGAGGTATTTGAATATGCAGGAGGAAAGGAGTAAGTGGCCGTGGTTTATGCAAGACCCTCTGGCAGCTATAGAAATCTACAAAAAGGCAGACAACTATGTAGTACTTGATGTAGAGACTACTAACAAAGACTTCGGATCTGCTGTCGATCCAGAGAATGAGCTGCTGCTAGCCTGCTGGGATGTTGTCAAGGATGGTACCATCACTCGCAAGAGCAAGTGGGGTAATGAGTATGAGATGTCGGAGCTTGAAGCAGACATCATGGCGGCTGACTTCCTGGTCACATGGAACGCCAAGTTTGAATTGCAATGGCTCCGTAGGTGCGGGCTAGATCTGCACAACATTCTCAACTTCGATGGCTACCTGAATGAGTGGGTGATCCAGAGCAACAGGTTCAGGGCCAACCCCCTTAATCTGAATGCAACAGCACAGCGATATGGCATGGGCCAGAAGCTGGACAGGGTTAGCTACTTGATTAACAAGGGCTTCTGCCCTAGCGAGATTCCTGCTGAATGGCTGGAAGAGTATTGCTTCAAGGACGTAGAGCTGACTAGGCTGGTGTTTGAGAAGCAGCTGGAGATATTGAAAGAGAAAGAACTACTTCACCTAACTCTGACTCGCAACCTGCTAGTCCCTGTACTGGCTGATATGGAATTTAGTCCACAGCACTTAGACAGGGAGGAGGTTAGCGAGCTTTATGAACAGAAGGTGAATGAGTTCATAGAACTTGAGAACAAGCTGGGAACTTTCACTGATGGAATCAATCTAAATAGTCCCAAGCAAAAGATTGAGTTCTTCTACGAAACGATGGGCTTCACTCCTCCTAAGGATAGAAGAGGCAATCCCATCACCACCAAGTCAGGTAACTTGTCCACAGATGCTGACACGCTGGCTCTCCTCAAGCCGAAGAACAAGAGACAGAGAGAGTTCCTTGAGTTGTACGAGCGGCGTAACAAGCTGAACACAGAGCTGACAAAGAACCTGAGCTTCTTCAAGGCAGCTGTCGAAGAGCTTGATGGAAAGTTCTATGGCATCTTCAACCAAGGCTTCACGGACACAGGGAGGCTGTCCAGCTCAGGCAGGAAGGTGTACACAGAGATGCTCGGCAGGGAAGCGGGTCAACTAAGGGCCCCTTCATACAGAAATGTATGTCGAATAACCGCGTGAATTCAGGGGAAGTCTCTAGCAGACAATCCTGAGCGAAGGCGTTCTTTAATACAAGAGGTTTATATGAGGGAAGAGGCAATCAGGGAGGAGTTCTACACCACTGCAACTATGGAAGATGTCAGTAAGAAGTATAGGTGTAGGCAGCCCTACGTAAAAAAGGTGTGGCTAGAGGCCTTTGGCGAAGATGCATTCGTCCAAAGAAAGAAGCTGCGCTACCGCGAAAGCAAGCTGGCTCACAAGAATCCCATGAAGGGAAAGTCTGGAGACAAGCACCATCTTTACAAGGGAGATGATGCTGAGCTTAGCAAGAGTCACGGCTACGTAAGGATCAGAAAACCTGATTGGTATGAGGGGCCCAGTAGTGACGGCTATGTTCTGGAACACATCGTAAACTACTGCGAGTGCAACGGACTCTCGTGCCTTCCCGAAGGGATGGAGATTCATCACATGGATGAGGACAAGGAAAACAACCATCCCAGTAACCTAATCATGCTCACAACTAGCGATCATGCTAAGCTGCACGCATGGATGAAAAGAACGCAACGTGCAACGACTATCCCGGAAGGGAGTAGGGATGATGGAAACATTCCGAAGCGCGCGGCACCCTTAAAGGGTGATGATATAGTCTGAACTCTACGGCGACGTAGAGAGGGACATGGATGTTCCGTAACATAATTGCCACAGTTGCAGAACCTGCCCCGGCACTACAAGTATCTATTTGCCACACATGACGAGGACACAGAGGTATGGAGCTGGGACGCAGCACAGCTTGAGTTTAGAGTGGCTGCTAACATCGGGCAGGATAGGGTAGCTAAGGAGGAGATCGTCACAGGATTTGACGTACACTCCTACACAGCTAAGGTACTCACAGAAGCAGGAGAGCCTACAGATAGGCAGGGTGCTAAGGCCAGTACTTTTGCACCGTTAAATATAGCGGCAATAGCTGGAGACAGTTATTGAAAACTCAGTTAACTCAGGGGAACTCCAGACCGGACAATCCTGAGCCAAGTGGTAGAGGAACATTCTTTGAAGGTATACAACAAGAAATGTAAAACATGTGGCTGTGACTTTATTGGAACAGGCCCGGCTGCTATGTACTGTGAGGTGCATAGGCAGGAGGCCTTAGACAAGCGTAAAGAAAAGGCTCGCGTAAATATAGCCGCCAGCAGAGCTGCGTCCGGGAAGATTAAAAAACCCGGTGTAGGTAAAGGGGGGAACCCA